>JAEHJW020000200.1_pt1 | contig 17736 bp, 22 predicted proteins | sample 9271431 | NCBI WGS metagenome assembly JAEHJW02 | reverse complement strand
CTGACCGATTTGGCGTTGTAAGGCACCACGCTGCCGATCCCGACCGCCGTCAGCACGGTTGCGGTGCCGCCCGACAGGATTTGCGTGCGCGGAAACGCCACCATCCGGCCCTGTTGCACAAAGCCCGTGAACTGACCGGCGTTATTGGTCACCCCGGCCCAGATCAGAGCGGAATAACTGTAGCCGGTCGGCATGGCGCCGCCGCTGTAAACGGGCGCGCCGTTGCCCGCCACCGTGCCCAGCGTGGCCCAGACGCGCGTGACGGGGTTATAGATGGCGTAGATGTACAGGCTGCCGCTAACGGGCATGGCCCCACTATCCATGCCATTCGCACCGAGGGTCGCGCCATTGAACGACAGGGACAGGGCAGCGCCCTTGACCGACAATCCGCCCACGGCGCGGGCGGCGGTAAGCTCCGCAACCGTCCAGGTGGCGGTTGCCGCCAATCCCGCCGAGGTTCCGGCAAGATCACGGCAGCACCCCGTGCCGCCGCCGCCGAACGCCGTCCAATTCGCGCCGCCGGTATCGGGATCGCTGCCATTGCCATCCACGGCGCAGAGCCAAAATCCCACACCATCGGCGCTGGCCAGCACCGCCCCCTTGGGATAGCCGCCGATGGCGGCGCTGAAGGCGGCGTTATAAGCCGGCACCCCGCCCGCCTGAAGCCATTGCAGGTTGGCGGTGATCTCGTTCAGGATGCCGTTCATGTCCTGACCGAAGGGCGGCACCCCGCCCGCCGACACCGGCAGGAAGCACAGCGGCGGAAAACCGTCGGCAAGGCTGGCGGCGCCGGGCGTGACGCCGATCTGCGAGGCCTGGGGGATGGGCCGGATATAGGAGGCCCCGGCGCCGTTGGCGAAGGGGATGTTGAAAAACGGGGGAAGCGCGGCGGCAAGCATCAGGAATAGCCTCCGAAAAAGATGCCGGTGTTGAAGGGGGCGCCGCCCCCGGCCTCGGCGAAGCCGAAACAGCCGGGGGCCTGCAGGATCTCGAAGCGCACCCCGGTGGGGGGCTGGAAGGCGCCGGATTGTTTCAGGATCGCCAGTTCATAGGGCCGAAGCGCGAACATGAAGGTCAGGCGGGCGTTCATGCCGCCGGTATCGCAGACGAAGGCGTTGCCGCGCCCGGCGAACAGTTGCCGCAAAATGGCGTTGTAGACCGGGATCGCGGCCCGCGAGATGTTGGAATAGGCCTTGGCCAGGATCAAAACGCGGAAGGCGCTGTCCGATAAGGCATAGCTCTGCGAGGCCACCGGACCGCCATAGAACGGCGACGGCCCGAACGGATCGGCGCTGGCGTCGCCCGCCTCCTCGAAACCCAGGGTCTTGCCGCCGCTCAAGGACAGAATGCGCGTCACCCCGACGATGCGGCCCCACACATCCAGGCCGTAGCCGCTGGCGGTGGCGATATTCCAGACATCGGCATAGAAGGCGTCGATCAGCGCCGCCGGGTCGGCCGCCGCGTTGAAGCTGCCGATCAGGGCCAGCAGCGAGGCGCTGTTGGCGTACTGGCTGAGCAGCGTGGAGTCGAGATCATTCATCAGCTGAACACCACGGAGATATCGGCGGCGGCCAGGGTGGGCACCTGATCGATGCGCAGCAGCACCGAGGCTTGCGTGGCCGACCCCACCCCCACCAGCACGGAATTGATCTGGGCCCAGCCGCCCAGAGCGGCGATGCCGGTGAAAAAGCGGCTGGCATAGAGGGCGCCGCCGATGCGGGCCTTGTCGCCGCCGTCCTCGCCGGTAAAGGCGGCCAGGACGGCGTTTTGCACCAGGGCGACGGCCGTGGAGGGCACGGACATGTTCTGCCGCAGGGAAACCGCCACCTTAACCGGCGTGGCGGCGGGGATCTGGAACGATACCGGATAGCTGGGATAGGGCGCGGTATAAACGCCGCCGCCATCGTCGCTCACCGTCACCGTGGTGCTGCCGTTATAGCCGCAGCCGGGCGACTTCTTCGACCAGATGGCCGCGCCGATCGCGGCGGCGGTCCCGCCATAGGCCGCCACATACAGGCTGTTGGCGGCCAGCGGCACGCCGCCCTGGGCGCAGGTCAGACTTTCCGAGGTCACGGTCTGGCCGAGATTGACGCTATAGCTGCCGACGCCGCCCGTGCCGGTGCCGAGAGCGGTGATCGCGGTGCCCTGGGCCACACCGGAGCCGATGACCATCTGCCCCACGGCCAAAGCTCCGGAGGCGACGGCGGTCACGGTCAGGGTAGTGCCGGAAAGGCTGCCGGTGACCACCGCGCCGCTGGTCACCGGCAGCGGATTGTCCAGCACATAGGCGTCCAACACGCCCGGCACCGCCAGTACGGCGGCCAGCACCGCGGCCGTCGTGCCTTGCGCGTTGCCCGCCACCGATTGCGCGCGCCGCGCCTCGAAGGCCGCCCGCGTCTCCACATCACGGCCCACCACCCCGGCGGCGGCATTGGTGATGGTCTCCCAGCCGGGCACCGCCTGATAGATGGCGGACAGATAGCCCGCCGGGCAGGCGATAGGGCCGGTGCTGGCGCCCTGGAACGTCAGATCGATGCTGCCGCCGCTGGGAATGGTCCCGGCCTCGGTGCAAAGATAGAGGTTGCCCGCCTGGTCCTGGGCCTGGGCGCCCACCGGGATCACCGTTCCGGCCAGGCCGGTGCAGGTGGCCGTCACGGTGGTGGCGGTGGCGGCGATGCGGGTGAGGTAATAAATGCGCCCGATGGCATCCTGCATGCGGCCCGAGGCATAGGCCGGGTCCACCCCGTTGACCAGGGCGACGAACTGGTCGTAGCAGTCGGCCAGGATAGCGGTTTCCGAGGTGGCGAGCTGGCCCTGCGGCGTGGTCAGGCCGGTATTGAGGTCGGAGCCGAAGGCGGCCAACTGATCGGCCTGCACCCCGGCCAGAATGGCCGCCTCGGTGGGCACGACGAAGCCGGTATCCCCGAAGCTCGGCGCCGGGACGTTGGTGGTGTAGCTGCTCATGGGGTCAGAACTCGGCGGTTGAGACGGTTCCAGAAGAATCGGTCACCTGCACCTGTCCGGTGAGGTTGCGGCCCGAAAGGCCGGAGAAGAACACGCGCGCCGACACCACCCCCGGCACGGTGAGGGCGGCGGCGACGAACTGCGCCTTGACCAGGGCCACCGAGGCCTGGCCGTTATTGAGGATCTGCGCCCAGTAGGGCAGGCCCAGGCTGGTGTCGTAGTAGCATTCGCCCTGGAAGGTGCGGATGGCCGAGGCGGCGTCCTGGGCCAGGGAATAGCTGCTGGTGGCCACGGCGATGCCGCCGCCGCTGTCCAGGGACAGATCCCAGGTGGCGGGATCGAGGAACAGGGTTTTTCCGCTCATCCGCTGGGGCCTCCGCTGCTGCCGCTCCCGCTCTGCACGCCACCGTGAACGTGGGTTTGCAGATCGATGCCGCCCGCCGTCATGTTTCCGGTACTGCTGATCGTGCCGTTGACGGCGAGGGCGCCGTTGATGGTGGTGGGGGCGTTGATGGTGACGGCGATGGGCGAGGTCAGGGTGATGCCGCCGTCATTGAACTGCACATATTGGCTGGGCGTGCCGTTCAGCACCCCGCCGAGATAGAGCCCGTCCGACAGATCGAAACGGCGACGGCTGCCGGGATTGGCCTGGGCCCTGGTGGCGATGACGCTGGAAATATCGCGGTCGGCAAAAAGGGCGATGCCGATATCCCCCACCTGCGGATCCAGGATCACCGCGTTGGCCCCGCCTTGCAGCCGCACGTAAGGACAGCCGAACAGCCGCGGCTGCGGCACGGCATTGCCCGCCCCATCGGTCTGATTGACCAGGGGCTGCAGGGTGACGCTGCCCACCGGCGAGACGCCGCCGCCGTTGCTGACCGCCACCACCCGGGCCAGGGTGGCGGTGGCCAGACGCCCCAGCAGCATCCGCACCAGAAACATCTGTGCCGACAGCTCCGAACCGGGGGCCGCCCGCCCGGCCTGTCCGACGATTCCCTGAACCATGCTAAGACTCTCCCGGTTCGATGGTGTCGAGATGGGTCAGCCAGGCGCCGCCGGGGGTTTCACTGTCCAGCTCATGCACCAGGGTGCGGATCACCCAGCGGCCGTTGGCCACGGCCACCAGGGAACTTCGCACATCCACCAACCCGCCCAGTTTCAGCGCCGGATTGAACAGACTGGTCAGGCAGACGCCGTTCCAGCCGGTGAGATACCCGGGATAGCCCACCAGGCCGTTCTCCTTGTCCAGCAGCGGCACCGTGGGCGTGGCGCGGCAGCCGCCGCGCGGCCAGATGGCCAGGGTGGCGTTGCTGATGGTCCAGTTGATACCGGCGGCCTCGGCCACCCGCCGCGCCTGTTCCCACAAGGGTCCGGCCAGGGACGGTGTTTGAAGAACATCCGTCACCCCGTTGTTTTCAAAGAGATATCCCATCACTTCCGCCAGATCGGCCATGATGCGGGCCACGCTGGCGGCGCCGGGATAGCTGCGGGGCTGGGCCAGGGCCATCTTGTCCCAGCCGCCGGCCATGCCCACCAGTTGCACGGCGGCCTCGGGCGCCGCCGTCATATCGATTTGCCCGAGTTGCAGCGATCCCTGGAACAGGGTGGTCAGACCGTCGGCATCGCCCGCCGCGATGCGGAGGCGGTTGTCGCGGGCCAGCATGGCGGCGCTGTTCAGGGCCGACAGCGCGTTCATGTGATCGGGCGACAGCCCGGCCAGACGGACGGTGGCCGTGCCCATCTGCTCGTTGCCCACCTCCTCGATGCGCACCTGGGCGCGCAGTCCGCAGAAGGTCAGCGGCGGCTGCCCGGAGCCATGGCCCGGCAGCAGGGTGACCGCGATGATCTTGCGGCTGAAGCTCATGACAGCGCCGCCACGTCCGCCGCCTCCAGATACCACAGCAGAAAGCGTGTGCCCAAACCGGGACTGGAGGGATCGTCGGCGCCTTGGCTGTCCTGAAACACCAGATCCCCGGTGAAGCCCAGCCAGGCCTCGCGGACGAGGCGGTTCAAATTTTGGCAGACCACCCCGCCGATGAGCAGGACACCGCTCACGTAAATATCGCAAAACATCCCATAAGATCCTGCCGTATAAAGATTTATTTCACAGGCCTGACCGCCCAGGGTGATGGCGAGGCGCTGATTGGCGCTGTCGGAAAGCGGGATCGTCTGCATCACGTCACCAGGGATAAAAGAGCGCCGCCCGCCTGGGATAGGCCGGGCAGGCGCAGGCCGGGGATCAGCGGCGAAGCCGAGGCGGCACGGGCCACATTGACCAGACCGGAGGCCTGGCCCGGCACGCGCACCTCCATCAGCCCCGCCTCCACCGTCAGCAGCCCCACCCCGCCGTGACCGTTGCGACAGGCGCCGGTACGGGTGAAGGTCATGCCGGTGTAGGTGGCATCGGGAGCCACCACGTCATAGGTGCCGGTCCCGGCGGCCAGGATATCCAGCGCCGCCAGGAAGGCGGCCCGCTCGGCGGCGCTGCCGCCCTTGGTCATGCGCAGGCGGATTTCCATCGGCAGGGCCACCTTGTTGCAGGATTGAAAGCCCCCCTGCTCCACCGGCGCCGTCGCCACCTGCCACAGCCGCCGCACCTCCTGGGCCAGCAGGCTGTCGGGGCACAACACCGGCTGGCCGTTGCTGAACAGACCCCATTGCGGCCCGCAGAACCCGGACAGGACCTCCACGGCGTCGGCGGCCAGCAAGGTCACCTTGCTTTGCGCCCGTCCGATACGGTTGAGCAGGCTGGGATAGCCCGAGGCGATCGACATCTACATCTGCCCCTGATTGGCCTGGGCCACGGTCACATAGCGTTGCAACGCCGCCCCCACCGCCCGGCCCTGGGCCTGAGGATCGCCGCCATCGGACTGCACGGTGATGCTGCCGATGCTGATCCCGGTGCCGACGGCCGGTCCGCCGCTGCCCGGCCCGCCCTCCACGGCCTGACGCCGGGCCAGGGACCGCCCCAGGTCCATCCCCCCCTCGGAGAGCGCCGCCGCCGCCGTCAGGCCGCCGCCCCGCACCGCCGCCCCGCGTTGCAGCGCCCCCAGACCGCGCAAAAGAGCGGCGGCGGCGGCCTTGTCCGGAAGCATCGCGGCCGCAACGGCCGGGGTGCCCGGGGACGCAGACGCGGCATCGAGAGGCGAGGCGGTCGCGCTATCCCCCCCGGTTTCCATGGCGGCGTCCCAGCCCCCCCTATCGCCCGGACCGGCTCCGGCGACGAATGGCGTCCAACCGGCAGGGCGCCGCCCGTCCGCCGCCGCCGTCGCGCCCCCCCTCTCCTCTTCCGTCGCTCCGACGGCCAGAGCCAACCCGCCCATCAGTCCGGCGGCACCGGCGACCAGGGTTCCCGCCGTCACCAGGGCCCGCCCGGTCGCGACGGACACCGCGGAGGGGGCGTTATTCACTTTATTTTTCAAAGGAATACGAGGTGCTTTAAAAGCTCCGCCTTCACCTTCGGGCGCTATCGCCACGGATCCCGCTCCGGAAGACGTCGCCCCCGTTTCCCCGTACGCCGACGTGGGTGTGGGTGTGGGTGTGGGCGTGGGTGTGGGCGTCGGCGTCGGCTCCCCAGCCGCAATCGTGATCGCCCCCTGCCGGAAAAACGCCGCCGGTTTTTGTCTCTGTCCGCGTCCCTGCGGCAGGCCCGGTACCGTGTCCGCTCCGCCCGCCGCCGCGTCGGTCCCGCCGCGCGGTGCGGTTTCCAAGACCGCGCCGGAGGTGCCCGCCGTCCCGCTCCGGCGCAGGCGCCGCCGGGCCGTCAGCCCGGCCAGCACCAGCCTGCCGGCACCGCCCCGCTCGGCCGCCGCGAACACGCGGCGCAGAGCGGCTTGCAGCAGACGCAACAGGGCGGCCAGCGCCGCCGTTTCACCGGGTCCGTTGGTCTCGGAACTCGTCATGGCTTACTCCTGCAGCGCCCGCAGCCGGGCGCGGTTGTGGGCATCCACCGCCAGAATTTCCAGAAGGTCGTAAAGATCCTCGGCGCCCAGCCTTGTTTCCAGCTCGGCCAGGGTCGCCAGCCGGGCCGAGATCACCGCCGCCAGGGCGCGCGGCACGTTGGGGGTGCCCGCCAGATCCACACCGCCGCCGCCGCTCAAAGCCAGGGGACGGCGGGTATGGAAAAACCCACATGCAGCTGGAACACCTCGCGGCGCAGATGCAGGCGGGTGGCCACCTCCTCGATATCGTCCTCGATCAGCGGGCGCAGGATGGCGGGGCGGGCCGGATCGGGGACCGCCCGCACACAGGCCATCATTTCGTCCATCAAGGGCTCGGCGTCGGCGAAGGCCATGGCCCCCAGCGCCGACAGGCCGATACGGGCGATTTCCGGCAGACCGGCCTCGGCCGGATCGTCGGGCAGATCGATACCGGCACGGGCCAGGGCCAGCAAGGCCCGCATGGCCCATTTCTCGGCCTGGGAGGCGGGCATTTCCCGCAAGGCGAACTGTTTGCCGTGATCGCGGCCCTGGGCCTCGATCACCACGAGGGCGGTTTTGCGCGCCATCCTACACCGCCGCCCCGATCACCGATTCCCAGGTGATGCCGAATTTGCGGGGCTGCAACAGTTTTTTCGCCGTCGGCAGCGGGCTGTAGCTGGACAGCACGCCCCGGCTGCAGGTGTAGATCCGCCCGACGCTGGGCAGGGTCACCAGCCCCTGGGCGAAGTAGATGTCTCCCGCCGCCTTCTGGGCGGCATACCAGGCCTCGAACAGCAAAATACTGGCGCTGTCGGCCTGAAAGGTGATGCTTTGCTTCACCGGCTGCGGCACGTAACCGGCCGACAGGATGCCGTCCACCCCCATCAGCACTTCCACATCGCTCACCGCCTCGGCGTCGAAGACGTCGTCGGCGGAAAAGCCCTGCAACTGCTGCGGCACGGTGTAAAGGCTGGTGATGCCCAGCATGAAAACGGCATTGGCGGCGGAAATCGAAGCCATTTACTGAACCTCCACGGAGGGAACGGTAATGGACTGGACCGAGCCGCCGTCCATATACCAGAAATTGATGGGGGGCGTGCCGCGCGCGGCGCGCACGCTGGCGGCGGCATCCTTGATCTGCAGATACCAGCCGCGCGACGACAGCACGCTATCGATGGCGGCGCCGGCGGCATTGTTCACCTCGGCGGCCTGCAGGGCGGACAGACCGACACCGGGCCGGATGGCGCCGAAATTGAGGGCGCTGTTGATGGGATCCATGCAGGCGGCATGGATCAGGGCGTAACCGGCGGCGTTGTAGGGCACCGACTTCGTGGAGGTCAGCAGGGTCATCAGGGCGAGTTGCAGCTGATTGTTCAGGCAGATCTGGTTGACGTAAGCGTCGATCCACAGGTATTCGCCCGACACCGCGCCGGGATAGAAGAAGGTGAAGTCCTGGTTGGCGGTGGCGTAGGCGCCGTAGAAATTATAGCCGTTGGCCATCAGGTTGGCGGCGGCGGTCTGATTGGCGATGCTGGCGGCAAGGCCGGACCGGCTCTTGAAGGCCAGGGTGGCGCGGCCGTTGGTCGCCGAGAAATCCAGGCTGGCGATGGCGCCGCACAGGAAGGCCGCGATGGTGTAATCCGGCCCATAAATGCAGGCGGTGCCGCTGGTGGCGTCGGCCTTCAGGATGGCGCCCAGGCTGGTGCCGGCGTTGGCGCTTTCCGTGGGGGTGATGTCGGTATCCCAGGCGGCATAGAGGTAGCGGTTGTTCTGCTGTCCGGCCCAGGCGGCGAAGGCCTGCTTCACGGTATTGCCGCTGCCGCCATCGGGATCGAACAGGGTCATGAAGCTGGCCCAATTGGTGGTCTGGGCCACCACGGCGGTCATGAAAGCGGCCGGGCTGGCGGCGGCGGCGCCCTGGGACAGAACGGCTCCGGCGGCGCCGGTCAGGGCCAGGGCGGCGGCCAGGGTGCCGGTGGCGAAGCTGAAGGACGACGCGGCCCCGGTGCTGCTGCCGGTGAAGACGAAGGCCTGGGCGAGGCCGTCATAGCTCACCGTAAAGGGCGGGCTGGTGAAGGCGGCCTGGATCAGGGCGGCGGCGGCGGAGAAGCTGGTGGCCGACGACAGGGTGATGGTGGCCGAGGTGTAGGCGGTGCCGTTCACCGTCACGTCGATGGTGCCGGACAGAGCTTGAAGCTCAGCCAGGGTCAGCGCCGACAGCGAGCCGCCGCGCAGGTAGGCGGCCACGGCGGCGGCGTTGTACTGGGCGAACAGCAGCGCGGCGGGGAGCGCCGTCGAGCCCTCGAACCCGGCGAAATAGATTTCGGCGGCGGCGTATTCGCTGGAGGACGGCCCGAAATAGGCCGAGACATCGGCGGCCGAGGCGAAGGACAGCACCGCGCCGATGGGAATGCGGGTGTTTTCGGTCAGGATGATGCCGGACAGGTCGAGGGCCGAGCCGCCGGCGCTCAACACATTGGGCACGACGGAAACGATGGCCGAGGCGGGAATGGTCATAACGGAAAGACTCCTGGGACTTTATGAGGCGAGGGTGTCCACCTCGATCAGGGTGGGCGTGAGAACGGCGGCGAAATCCTGGGCGGTGGTCAGGGTCTGGTTGATCTGCAGCAGCAGCGGCAGCCGCCAGCACTCTTCCATCTGCCGCTCGCCGTCGAGAAACGGACCCTGGCGCGGCGCCTCGGCATAAAGGGGCTGAATGGCGGGATCGGGCCAGGGCGCCAGTTCGGGGCCCAGGGCGAACAGGCCCGCCACGGTCTGCGCCAGATCGGCGCCATTGGGGCCGTAAAGATCGAGCATCAGTGTCAGGCGGCACGACAGCCGGTCACAGCGGCTGCTGGAACTTGGCGGAGCGGTGTCGGCATAGCCGGTCACCGGGGTCGAAAGCGGCTCCAGCTGCCCCGGCGTCAGCACGGCGAAACAAGGCCCCCTGGGCTGGGGCACGCGATTGTCCTGGCCCCGCACCACCTCGGTGCCGACGGGCAGCACCGCCAGCAGCCAGGCCCGCGCCGCCGCCAGGATCTGGCTTTCATCGGGCGAGATGTCCACGCTCATGACGGCATCTGCCGTTCGGCCAGCACCCGCACCCAGCCGCTTTGCGCGAACCAGTCCTCCAGCACCGCCACCACCAGCCACAGCGAACCGTCGGCCAGGGTGAGGAGATCGCCGCCGCCCTGGTCGGGACGGCTGGCGGCGCGGGCCGCCACCGGCAGGGTGAAGCTGCTGAACGTGCTGGTCTGGTCCAGACCGGCGCGCACCGAAAGTTCGGAGGGCGTGGCCGGCTGCCGGGTCAGGCTCACCGTCTGCGGGGCGGCGTAAAGCGGGGTGCGGCTGCCGTCCGCCGCCGTCTGATAGCCCTGGGCGCTTTGCCAGACGGCATTTTGCGGCGGATTGAGCCCCGCCAGGGCGGTGGCGGCGATGGCATGCAGGCTCATGGCACATACCTCATGGCGCGATATTGCTGGCTGGCGGCCCAGAAGGCGGCGCCGTAGCGGCTTTGCTGCCACCATTGCGCCGAACCGGGGGGATACTGGTTTTCCGTTTTCACCAGCACGCTGCCCTCCTCGGCCTCCAGGATGCGTCCCACCAGGGTGCTGGCGGTCAGGGCGGCGATGTGGGCGGTGATCATGTTCAGGAACAGGGCGCGCTGGCCGCCGGGACTGTCGTCGGCCACCGGGCTGGCGGGGGTGTTGTCGCAATAAAGGCAGGCCTCGGCGAAATAAAGCGCGGCCTGGCTTTGCGGCACCCCCACCGCCAGTTCGGGATAACGGGCGCTCCAGGCGGTGTAATCGAAGGCGACAACACCCATGCCCCTACTCCGCCTTGGCCGCTTCCACCCCCGGCACGGCGGCCGGATCCAGCGGCGGGGCGATGGCCGGCACCGCCGCCTGCTCGGCGGCCTGGGCCTGGGTGGACTGGGGCTTCGCCGTGGCGAAAACGATGCGTTCGCGCAGCAGGGCGCTGTCCTTGTGGCGTTCGGCCCAGGCGGCCCAGTGCTCGGCCTCCACCTCGGTCAGGGCATAGCCGCCGACGGTGGCGTCGGCGGCGCCGAAGGACCGGGCATTGCCGGCCAGGGTCACGCGGCGGCGGGTGCCGCCGTTGTCGATCACATCGAGATGAAGGCCGTGCGGATGCTTGCAGGCGACGGTAACGGTACCGGGCATGGGACGATCTCCGAAAAAGAAGGGCCGCGCGGGGCGGCCCAGGGGGGGAACGGAAGAAGACTGGGGAGGTATCAGAGGCCCGCCATCTGGGCGATGCCCGCCGGGAAGGTGATGATGGCGCCCCAGGTGCCCTGGGTTTTCTTCTGGCGGAAGCTGGAGGCCCCGGCCACCAGGCGGTGCGCCCGCAGCTTTTCGTTGAAGGCGCAATAGCCCACCTCCTGGCCTTGCACCTCCTTGACGATGAGCTGGGCGGAATAGACCCCGCCCGACAGATACTGGGCCGCCTGCACCACCCGCAGATTGGGAAAGACCACCTTGATCATGTCGAGGGCGCTGCGGCCGTACTGATTGGTGTTCATCAGGGCGAGTTCCGAGGCGGCATGCAGGGCCAGGGTCATCTCGGCGTCCATTTCCAGCACCGAGCCGGTCTGGGCCTGCAGCTCGGCGAACAGGGCCTGGATATCGGCCAGGATCTCCTGCGGCTGCGCCGCCTTCCAGCCGGTGCCGCCCGCCGCCTTGGTGGCCGGGGTGATGGCCGCCGACAGGCCGGGATCGTTCAGCAGGCCATAGGTCTGCAAGCCGCCGATACCGTAGAAGTAAGAGAGGTTCTGGAACTTGTTGAGGGTGACGGCCGAGGCGATATTGAGGCGCGCCGCCCAGTCCACCTTGGCCAGGCCCATGCGTTCCAGCTCGCGCTCACCCCATTCGGTCATGGTTTGATAGAGGTAGCTCTGGCGGTTTTCGAACTGCACATTGGCTCCCACCCGGCCATTTTCGGCGAAGTCGCCGTAGGCCGAGGTTTCGCCGGTGGATTCCACCATGGGAAACAGGGCGGTTTCGGTCAGCCAGTCGCCCTTGCGCTGCTCGCCCAGGATCTCGGCGGCCTTATTGGGGCTGACCAGCACCTCGATGAGCTTGGGATCCACATAGCTGGAGAGAAAAGCCGGGATACCGGCATTGCTGGTGGTGACCAGGCCGGGCTGGGCGTCCATGCCCACGCGCAGGCCCGGCGTGGTGTGTTCGGCCAGGAAATCCTCGGCCTCGGGGAAATGGATGCCATAGGCCGCCGCCAGGGCGGCAAGTTCGGGATGCATGCGCGGGTCTCCTTTAAGCAGCGGCGCGGGACGAGATTTTCACCAGTTCGCCAACGGCGCCGGCGCTGCGGCACACCCAGTTGGTCTCGACGAAGCCGGTCAGGGCGGTACCGGCGGCGGCGCAGGCCACCTGGCCGGTGGTGGTGCTGGCGAACACCTTCTGACCGGGCACGGCGGCCGTGCCGCCGGCGTTTTTCGCCCAGAAATCGCCCTCGTTGAACAGCTCCACCGGAAAACCGGCGGGAATGACCAGGCTGGCCTCGGCGCCATAGGCGGTGATCAGGCCGGAGCGGCTGTTGCGCACGAAGCCGTCGGGCAGGCCGGAGCCGGTATTGGCGGCGGTGGTGTAAGCGGTGCTATCCAGCCAGGCGAAGCAGCCCACGGTGAGGCCGCCGCTTCCGGCGACGATGCCGTCCGGCCCGGCCAGCACCGAAGCGCGGGGATTGGTCGAGGCGAAATCCCCGGCCACCGCCGGCGCCGGGGTGGCGTTCACTTGCGTTTGAAAACTCATGCGATGATCTCCTTAACGCTTGAGCAGGGCGGCGTTGGGAAAGCGCCGGGCCAGGGCGGCCACGGCGTCGCCATCGAGCCCGACGCGGGGCGAAACGGCGGTGGCGCGGTCGGCGGCCAGGCGCAGCAGGGCGGGATAGGCCGAGGGATGCACGCCGGCCAGATCCACCTTGAGATGATCCAGGGCCAGACGGTAGACCGCCGCCGCGCTGTCCTGGGCCACGGCCAAATCGCCGATGAAGGGGCGCACCGCCCGTTCGGCGTCGCGGATGGCGTTCATGCGGGCCACGGTGCGGGCCTCGATGAATTTCAGGGCCTGATCCAGGCGGGCGGAGCCGCCGCCCGGCGCGGAAACGGCGGCGGGATCGCCCTCCCCGGCATCGACGGCGTCGGCATCGCCGCCGCCGTCATCCTCGGGATCATCGTCCTCTTCCGGCGGCGCGGGATCGTCGACGGCGGCGGGGTCGTCGGCGGGAAAATGCTGCTCCAGCAGCGCCGCCAGGGCGGCGGGGTCCTCGCCTTCCGCCAGTTTGGGGGTAAGGGCCGCCAGCAAGGCCGCCTTGCCCTTATGGGCCTGTTTCGTCATGCCTGTTTCCTTCGTTTGAGAATCCCCGACCACCACGTCGGGACCGGCGCGGCCCATGGCCACCAGGGCCACGTGATTGCCGCGAATGTCGCGCATCACCCCGTCATAGGGCTGCCCCTGGTACTGGCCGGGGGTCATGTCGGCGCGATAACGGTAGGCGGCCGACAGCTCGCGCCGCTGGCCGCTTTCGATGGCGTCGATGGCGTCCTGCGCCCACACCACCAACGAATTTTTCAGGTAAGGCGCCGCGAACACGGCATCGGTGCCGGTGCTGCCCACCACCAGATCGGGGCGGTGATCCTCGGCGGAAACCGGCACATGCTCGGACAGCAACGGCAGATTGTTGAAGCTGGGCGCGGCGGCGGCCAGCTCCTCGGGGTGGCGCAGCAGGCGGTACAGGCGGTCCTGGGCCAGGCCCAGGGCCGCGGCATCGGGAATTTCCGCCCCCCAATAGGCGCAGATATTGGCTTTGCTCAGCGGGGTGGCGGCCACATGCAGGCGGCCGTCGGCATCCCGCGACCGCACCGTGGCGCGGTCCAGGGCGAACGCAGTCATCAAGGCTCCTCTTCAGGTCAGGTCAAGAGCGGCATAGGGGCTGCCTTCGCGCCCCACCAGGCCGGCCCGCACCTCGGCGGCGCTCAACACCCCCTGGCCGACATAAAGCGCCGCCGTCTCGGCCTCGGTCTGGCGGGCGGCGGCCAGTTCGGCCTCGTCCAGGCTCCACAGCGACTCCCAGCGGAAGGTGATGCCGGGATCGACGGCGCCGAACAGATAAAGCTGGGTCAGGCGCAGCAGGCGTTGCAGCAGCGGTGTGAACAGACGTTCCTGGCAGGCCTCCACCCAGTCGTAGAAGGCCCGCATCTCGCCGGCCGACGAGGCGTTGAGCCCCGACGGCGTGATGCCCAGAAGCTTCACCAGCGGAATGCCGGTGACGGCGGCCATATGCTCCTGGGCCTGGGCCTGCAGATCGCGCAGGCCCGACAGCGGCGTGGTGACGGCGGCGAACTCCTCGCTGTCCTTGTCCAGCACCATCACGCCGCGATTGCCGCGCATCTGGGTGAACAGCTTCACCCGTTGCCACAGGGCGGTGGCGGCGCCGCCCTCGAGAATGCCCGCCATGTTGGTCTTTAAGACCGAGGTGGAGAAGTTGTAAACGCTGTCGCTGACGCTTTGGCGGGTGTGCAGCCAGTTGTCGACATAGGGTTTCATCATCTGCGACAGCGACAGCCCGCCGAAACAATAGGCCGGTTTCAAAAGATCGGGCACCGGGCGCGACACCAGGGTGAGCAGGCGCGTTTCATGCACCTTGCGGCCCTGCACATACCAGCAGTCGGGCCGGAAGTAATCGTCGCGCAGGGGGTCGGCGGAATTGTAGTCGGCGGGATAGGTCCACACCGGTTCGATCACCCGGAGAGCGGTCAGGCCCCGCCCCAGCTTGGCCGGACTGTCCAGCAGCGGTTTTTCCAACTCCTCCGGCGGGGTGCGGCCCCCGTCCAGTTCCAGAAAGATCTGCGAGCGGCCGAAAAAACCATCCTGCTCGGCGGCCTGGCGGAACAGCTCGCGCACCTTCAGACGCTGAAATTCGGCGGTCAGGGCCCGCACCTTTTCCGCCTTGGCCCCGGCGTCGCTATCGCCGGTGGCCACCAGCCGCAGCCATTTGCGCGTCATCTCGCTGGCCATGATCTCGGCGGGGCGGCGGTATTCCGGGCATTGGCACAGCTCGGCCAGGGCGGCATAGCCGGGAAAACCGCCGCCGCCACCGGGCAGGCCCCGGTAAACGGCGGCCATGTCGGCATCCACCGCCAGCTTGGCGGCGGCGGGGATCACCCGTTCCGCCGCCTTGGGCAGCGTGAGCGGGCGGGGCCGGGGCATCGGCGGCGGCACGGCCTCGCGCAGGGCCAGAACGGGCCGGGGCGGCGCCGCGGCAGGCGCCGCCGCCGCGCGCGGCCGGAAGAACACTCGCATGGGAACCTCGCTGATGTTAAAAAGCCGCCAAGGCGTCGGCGGTGATGGCCAGGGGCACCGCCACCGGGGCGAAGGCCATCACCAGGGCATCGGCCAGATTGGGCGAGGCCACGGCGCGCCGCCCCAGATCCTTCTTGCTTTCCACCTTGACCCGTCCGGCCGGATCGAAATCCCGCTTCGGGGTCGACAGCTCATCGATCAACTGATCGAGATACGGCAGGTCCGCCGCCAGACTGATCATCTGTCCGGCCTCCAGCGGCCGTCCCTGGCGGACGGCGGCGTGGGTGGCGCGGAAGCGGTCGGCCAGCAGCCACCAGGCCTGGGCCTTCAGATTGGCGAACATGTCGCGGTTTTTCACGCCGCCGGCATAAGGGGCGTCGGGCCGCGCCACCGCCGACCCGGCATTGAAGCGGGCGAAGGCCACGGCGGCCCCGCCCTGCTCGTTCAGCTCGATGAAGCGCGCCCCCGCCGCCGCCCCCACCCCCACACAGTCGTAGATGATGGTGGCCTGGCGGGCCCGCGCCGCCCGATGCACGCGGACGCAGGAGGCCAGCAATTCATCCTCGCCGGCCTGCCATTGCTCGGCCCAGGCCACCAGGGGCCCTTGCGCATAGACCGCCGCGCATTTGTCCGGACCGCTGTCGGCCACGTCGAATCCCAGGCGCCCCCGTCCCTCGACGGCCAGGGCCAGGCTTTTGTGGGCATCGATGGCCGCCATGATCCACGAACGGCGAATGACCACATCGTCGTCGTCGTCGCGCGGCACGCCGAGATAGACATGTTCGTAGTCGCCGTAATCCTCGGCCTTGGCGGCGGCGATGATGCGGCGCATGGTGGCCGACAGGAAGGGATTTTCGTCGTAGTTGATGCGGCGCGCCACGGTCTCCGGCGGCGGCGCCGCCACGAAGCGGCGATACACGAAATCACTGACCAGCCGGGGATTGAAAACGATCCACACCTGGGAATGATCCTTGCGGATGGTGGGCTCCAGAACCTGCCACTGACCCTCGCTCAGATTGTGCGCCTCCTCGATCCACAGGATATCCACCCCTTCCAGGGATTTGATTTCGTCGATGGAGCGCCACAGGCCGTAGAACAGGAATTCCGAACCGGTCTTCACCCCCAGGATCTTGTTGCGCAGGATGCGAAAGCGCGCCGACAGGCCGAAACGGCCGATCTGGTGCTTCAGCAGGCTGTAAACCGAATCCTCCACCTTGTTCTGGAACTGCCGAACGCAAAGGATGCGCAGGCGGTAATTGGCGGCGAGAAATACCGCGAACCCGGCGGCATCCCAGGATTTCGACGAAGCCCGGCCGCCATAGAGCACGCGGTTGCGGGCCGGAGCGGTCCAGAAGGATTTCAGCGCCGGATTAAGGGTCGGCTTCTCCATAAAAATGCCCCAGTCCGCAGCGGGTGGGCTCGTCCTCCTCGCCCACCACCTCTGTTTTCGCGTTCAACAGATTAAGGCCGATGCGCGCCGCCTCGTTGGCGCCGGCGATCAGGGCCAGCGTGCGCTTGACCTGATCGCCGGCATCGCCGCTCTCCGCGCCCAACAGGCCGGCCTGGTCATGGGCCAGTTCGGCCAACCGGTGCGCGGTGGCGCTGCCGAAGGCCGCCGCCAGGGCCAGATGGCGGGAGACGGCGCGCAACTGCGCCGACAGCGATCGGGGCGACTCCACGGCATCGGGCCAGGAACAGAGTTCCCGCATCATTGTCAGGCGGCCACGCATGCGTTTGCGGATGGCGCTTTCGCTGATGGCGTAACGGGCGCTCAAGGCCGGTACGCTCTCCCCCGCCAGCAGGGCGGCCTCGATCTGCAACCATTGGTCATCGCTAAGCTTGGATCGGCTGGACATGGCACCCCAAAACGAAAACGCCCGGACCAGCAGGTCCGGGCGCAATTGCTCAACGTGATATTACGTATATGGCACGGGCCGGAAAAAAGCACAACCTTTATTTTTATGAAAGCTTATTTTTACGGTTTTCCAGCACCGCCTTCCCGTCCACAGGTGCCGATACGATAAAACCGCGCCAGAAAATCCAGCCCTGATTTCAGCGCCGCCACCGCCTGGGGACGATCGAGAAACAGGGCCATGCTTTCCGGGCTGTCGGGCCAATCGTCCATCACCACCGCCTCGATCACCGGCCAGACCGGCCGCACCTCGGCGCAGGCCGCCAGATAACGGTCGCGCACCCGCAGCCAATCGGCCTCGGTGGTTTCGGGCCGGACCCCGCCGGTGGGCAGGCGCAACTGATGGGCGGGCAGGCCGGCCAACAGCGACCATCGGTTCCAATCCCGCCCGAAACGCAGGCCGGCATCATGCTGATCGCGGCCGATCACCCCGCGCAGCAGCAGCAACCCCAGGGCATACCCGGCCAGAGGGCTGGCGCGCACCACCTCCTCGGCCACCCCGGCCATGGCGGCGCGGCGGCGCACCAGGGCGATCGGAGCGGCATCCCCGGGTTTCAGGGCGCCCGAAGCGCTACGGGGGCCGCTTTGGCGCTTGCGTCCGCCT
>JAEHJW020004540.1_pt1 | contig 17737 bp, 32 predicted proteins | sample 9271431 | NCBI WGS metagenome assembly JAEHJW02 | reverse complement strand
GGCATCCAGACGGCAAAGAGACAGCTCGTACAGACAGGACCGACAACCCTAACGGCCTCAGAGTCGCGCACCTCGCCCAGAGTCTTCTTGGGCACAGAGTGCTCTTCACGGTGAGGCTAGAGGTCATACCAAACGGTGACAAGGTGCGGATCATCAAGCACGTACAGGATTTGGGGGTGGCGTCGTAATGGCGAATGAAGTTAGCGAGGACGCAACGGCGATTGTTCTGCGCTTCGAAGAGGACTCCCCTGACGTAGAAGAAGTTTGCGAGGTTCTTCTTGCCCTGAATTCGCTCGTGAAGGCGATAGCCAAGGAGAGTGACCCTGAAGGAACGGGCCCGGAGGTAAAACTGAAGTGGAGGGCGACGAGCAAAAAGGGTGAGGGCGACGATGGCTAAGAGGAAAGTGCTCACGGAGGAAACACTGGAAGACTTTGACCAGTTCATGTTCGGCAAGGGTCTCCAGGTGCACATCGAACGCATGAGTGGCAAGTGCATCTGGATCGGAGTGTCTGACGAAGAAGGCACGGTGGCGGACATAACTCTCCATAGTGACAAGAAGATTCATATACGAATGGAGAGCACGCGATGAACACCGGTGATCTACTTTCGCGATTGCGTCGCCACTACATCAAACCCGGTGTACTCCTGCCGGGTGGAGCATTTCTACCCGAGGTTCAGACTCCGTCGGGAGTGTTCCCTCAGCGCAGAGTCGATGCCCTCTATATCGGGTTCACGCGAAGCCGTGGCAACCTCCTAGACGGACATGAACTCAAAGTGTCCCGGTCGGACTGGCTGCACGAACTGGACCAGGCCAACAAAGCCGACTGGTGGTTTTGTCACACGCACCGTTGGTGGCTGGTCGTTCCTGACCTGTCCGTGGCCAAGGCAGAAGAGTTGCCGGATGGTTGGGGACTAATGGTGGTCAATCCCAGGACAAAGACACGCCTGAACGTAGTGGTCAAGGCCGAGACACGCACACCGGAGATCACGATGGGCCTCTTACTTGAGGTTGCGAAGAAACTCGATACGATGCGAGCGACTGCGCATCAGCAAGACCTAACCGAAAGGCAGCGCCTAGTGAACGAAGCGGTCTCTAAGCAGATGGATTCGACACGGGCGGTGGACAAGCACCAGGCGGAACGTTTCGAGGAAGCGTACAAGACACTCACGCGCCTGCAGGAACTGACCGGGTTGCACTTTGATGGCGCACCGTTTGAGCGCGACCTTGCCTGGTCAACCTTGGAGGACAGCGCCGAGGCATTACGAAGCTTTTGCCGTGACAACGCCGAGGCGAAACACGCGCTGGTCGCAACACGCCGAGCCCTGGAAGAGGTTGTCCGAGCTGCTAACAGCGCCCTTGGCGAGGTTGAAGATGTTAGGAAAAGGCGATGACCTTACCCAGGCGTGGCCGACAACCGTGCCCGAGTGATGGCTTGAAGATTTTCACAAGCCTGGAGGTTCCGTGTCACTCGAAGTGCTGGCCATGTGATGACTCATAGTGGATGGCTGGACAACCCACTATGAGAGGCAGCTCATCCGAGGGGGATCACTCCGCGCTAGATCCGCTCAACGCGAACACCCGCCTTTTCAGCTCGGTTGATCATGTCCTGGGTACCCCTCCCACCTGGAAAGGCGATCACAAGATCTGCTCCGGCGTCGAGCATCTCGTGGTTTCGAATGGGACCAGCAGCCTTCCCGTGTCGAGCCCAGTCTGCCGGGTACGCTTCAACCCTGTAACCCAGCGTTCCTGCGATGTGTCCTGCCAGGAGATCAGCACCAGGTGCTGCCCCGTGGACTATCACCGCCATTGGCTCTACTGCCTGAAGCTGAGTGAGTCGCTCACGGATTACATCACTATTCCTGTAATCCCTACCCCCACACACTATGACTCGCAATGGTCCTCCTGGTTTCTGACTTCATGTGACTGCTGATGGGTCGGTGAGATCCTCCCTGCCCCTACAGTCGGTTATCGCGCTCTTATCCGGGCACTTTCCTGCGTGTAAACCTACCTGGTGCATATATATCGCACATGATGGGCAAAGCACACGCAGCGACAGGGTTGGCAATCGGGGCCGGGGTAGGACTGGTGGTCTTTGGGGTTCACTCCCCTACCTGGATGGTAGCTTCGGTGGCCACCTGTGGTGCGGCGATCTTGCCCGACATCGACGAACCAGGTTCGAGTGTTGCCCATGAGTTCGGGTTCATCAGTCATGGATGCTCCTGGATCGTGAACAAGGTCTCGGGTGGGCACCGTAAGCTCACCCATTCACTCCTTGGTCTTGGCATCATTAGTCTGGTGCTGGTGTTGTTGGCGACTGGACCATTGGCAAGTGCAGTCGTCTTTGGCATCCTGGCCGCTGGTGCGTGGAGGATTGTGGTGCCTTGGTTCACGGGGCTGCGCCGGTTGTATCTGTTTGTCGGGATCGGTAGTGGATACGCCTTCTATCACTTTCACCCGTTCTCGGGGTTTTTGTTGATCGTGTTTCTCAGTCTTGGTTGGTTGACGCACATGGCTGGTGATTTCCTGACCAGTGGGGGTATCCCACTGCTGTACCCAAGTCACTCACGACAGAGCTTGCCGGTTTTTGGTACGACAGGCGGGAAGGCTGAGAAGGTATTCGCGCTGGTGCTCTATGTGCTCGTCATTGGCGGAGCCGGACTGTGGTTCTCGCACCATCCGGTTCTCTTCAGTGCACATTCGCTGCCTGCGGTCCCCTCTCTAAGCAGGACGCTAGGCAAACTACATCTTTAGGCCGAAAACGACATGAGTACTGACCCGCATCCTGAACTTCGGTGTCGATGCGTTGCGCGTTACTTGGCAGAAGGCACTCCCCAGGAGTTCCAGGTGCCCGACCCCTACTACGACCGTTGTGAGGGGAAAGCGGGTACCGATGGGTACTGCGATCACTGTCGCAGCCACCACGTGGAACCATTCGCGCTTCCAGGCGGACGAGAGTGTATGGGTGATTGCTGTCAGAGCGATCGGTTCGCGCACGCAGACCTGTTTGCGTTTCAGATGGGAACACCTCGTCTCTTGCGAACAGATCGGGGTCTCGGAGAGGCAAGAGACTGTGAGAATCGAATCCATTGCCCGGAGGTTACGGGAGGCTACCTCGTGTCTTAGCGAGAGGGCATCGGTTCGGGGAATCGTCTGTGAGGATATTAGCGCCAGTGGTAAATAACCATTGGAAACGTGCCTATATGTACTGGTGAGGAGGACAAATGCCAAGTCTAACAAAAAGGTACGTGATCGTCTGTGATGAGTATCGGACAGGGGAGTACACACATCTAGAGCAGGCGGAGCTGGGGCTTGCCAGCATCGAACGCGAGGGTGAGTGTGCGCTACCCCATCATATCGAGAAGGTCTAGCGATGAGACTCAGGGATGATACAAACCTGATGTTGATGATAGCGTGCTTAGTCGTCGATGTGATTCTGGGTGTGGCTGCTGGTGTGGCTGGTTCTCGAATCGTCTCTCTTGTACTGGTAGTCGCGATTGCGGGGATAAGCATGTCGGTGATGTACTTTGTGCGCCTACGTCCATGAAGTGTCGTTACACGTAGGGGGTAAAGCAGTGTCAAAGAACTCAGCTGTTGTAGCCACTGAATACTCTTGGGCCATTGCCGGAGCGGATGATGATCTGCGTGCCCATGTGCAGGCACTTCTGTGGAACGTAGCGGGGATCGCCACGATCAATCCTGGGAAGCTGCCTCTTGGGGACTTCACTGCCATTGTGATCAGGGTGGCCACCGATGGGCAGGCGACAACCGTGGAGGAGATCGCGAGCGAGACATGGCTACTCGAGATGCAGCGGATGTGCTTGATGTTTCTCAAGGGACTGGCACGAGTCGTTTGCGACCTCTATATAGAGGGGAAGGAGGATACGTAATGGACAGTTCGGAACTGACAGATGGTAAGGCATTGCGGGCGAGGGTACTTGAGCTTGAGGCAGAGTTGCGCAAGTTCCATCTTTGCGAGAGGTCCAATGGTTGTTACGATTCAGAAGGCATGGTCCACAGTGCGCGTCAGGCTCCGGGGTCGGCGTTGCGCCCTACTCGGCCACGCAATGTCTACCACAAGGAGGGATCGTGAAGGACAACGCCTGGCGACAACAGGCAGTCTGTGTAGGACTACCTACCAAATGGTGGTTCGAGTCTGAGAACGCTCATCTAGCACAAGAGATTTGTACCGATTGTGCAGCCAAGGTGCCATGCGTGGAAGATGCGCTGGCCAATCCCACCACACACGGGATTTGGGGCGGACATTCCTTTCCGAGCGCTCGCCAGCGGCTCTTGAAAATACGGCGTGCGGAGGCAGGCTGATGGCGCTCACTGCGCACATGTGCCTGCTTGGCCCGCTCGTATATAATAGAGGTATGTACACCTCCAAGATCAGACCTGCGATTGAGAAGTACCTAGAGGACCGTCCAGACGAGGCTGCCTTCTTGCGCTCCGAATTTAACGGATTGGGCAAGACCCGCTCTGGGGTGGATAAAGCACTGCGGGCTATGGTCAAGGACGGGAAACTCGTGCGAGTGGGCTATGGGATCTATGTCCGTTCTGAACGCCGGGTCAGCAGTATCACTGGCGAGGTGATTACTGCCAAGGTTGCGCCACCAGAGTTGTGGACACCACAGGTTTTGCGAAAGCTTGGAGTGACTGTGGGGCCATCTCAGGCAATGCGCGAGTACAACGAACGCCAAACGACACAAGTCCCAGCTCGATACGCCTATGACGTAGGCAACTCTCGTATTCGTCGTCGGATCTTGATAGGCAAGGTGCCGGTGCGTTATGAGAGGGCTTAATCCCGCTCAACTGCAGAGACTTTCTGATTTCCATGAGCAGTGGGAGCAAGCGGGGACCGTCACGCAATCCATGCTCGAGAAGGACATTCTTGTCCGAGAAGCGATCTTGGCCATTAGGGACGCTGGACAAGACGAAGGTTGTCAATTGGTGTTTTGTGGTGGAACTTCGCTTAGCCAAGCCCACCAACTCATCGAGCGTATGTCTGAGGACGCAGACTTTCGCATCGTCGTCCGGGATGGCCTGAGTCAGGGACAAACTCGCAAGTTACTTTCGGCGGTCAAGACCGAGATTGCAACTCTTCTAGACAATGCAGGGTTTCCGTTAGTGGGCGAGATGCGAGGTCGTAACAACAACTCCTACATCATGGGCGAGTTCGCCTACCAGAGCAGCTTCTCCAATCTGAACTCTGCAATGCGCGAGCATCTCAAGCTTGAGATTACCGGGTTTGCTCCGATTACTCCGGTCTCGGAGCTGCGCCTGGCTACCATTGTCGACCGGGTGACGGGTACGATCTCTAACGAGGAAAACATTCAGACGGTATCCGTCATGGACACTTTGGCTGACAAGTTGGTCGGTTATCTGCGTAGGACCGCTCAGGAGCGAGCCGGACTTACTCGAGGAGACTATGACGACCGCTTGGTACGCCACCTCTACGACACCCACTGCGTGCATGCAAAACTTTCAAGTTCGCCCGACTTTGATGCGATCGAGTTCGCGGAGCGACTTAGCAACTTGGTCTCCCTCACTATTGAGCGCGATGTTGATACCTATGGCCACCAGTACGAGGTCTTTGCTGACGCTCCCTATGAAGTCCTCCACAGCGAGCTTGGTCGCGTTGGTGATGATGACACGCGAATTCGGTACGAACGATTCTGTCAGACCATGATATGGGGCGAGACTCCGAGCTTCGATGATGTCGCTGGGACCTTTACCAGCTTGGGCCAAATTGTACTGACTGGGCGGAAGGGTGAGGGTGATGAGAGACTAGGGGCGAAATCCGCGAGCGTTGCAATGAGGGGACGCCACTTGTGACTGATGAGCTGCGAGTGGCCGAACAAGCTTCGTCCTCGAGGGGCCTTCCATCTGCATCGACGTAAGGATTGTTGTGCATGCTGACGGCGAGTTGTTCACGGGTGAAGTCCCCGTATCGCGTTCTGCTGGTCGCGTAGTTTCGCTTGCCCATCTCACCCCCGAGATGTAGACAGGGTTCGGACAGTAATTCGTACTCCTGGTTTCGTGCTTGAGACCATGCCGCGCCGCCCACCCACAGAGGCAAGCGCGCCAGCGTAGTGCAACCGGTCAGCTCATCTCCGTCAGTTGCAGGTTCTTTGTTTACTCAAATCACAGAGCGAGGGTCGATGCCGAATGATGGCTAACGGGTTTGTTATGCACTTTCTAGTGGCGTCGATGCCGATATCCCCCATGAGCCTCCTCAGAGGCACTGTCTGCTGGGGACTTCGAGGCCTGGGTGTGTGAGCTTCGCCCTGTCGCATGTCGAGCAGGTAGCGTCGTTTGGCTCGTGCTGGCTATGGTTGGCGTTGCGCAGCGGGAGTCACGGTTAGCCGCCGGGGGTTGTGAGTCCAAAGTGCGAGACGCCGGCGCACGGTCAAGGGCACTACGGATAGTCCGTTGTGCCTCGTATTCTGGCATCTCGGCCTTGAGGGCAGCGTGTCTGAGCCACTCGGTCAACTGATCTTCGTCAAAACCCATACCCACGTACTGAGCTAGATAGAATGCCTCGCGGTTAAGGGTCGCATTGCGTTGACCATTCGATGCTTGGGCGATGCGATCGAGCCGGTCTCTGAGCATCTGTGCAACGGTGGGTGGAATCGTCTCGGTTGGCTCGACCCTGGGTCGTTCAGGAACGGGGGTGACTTTGCATCGTTCGATCACCCAAGCGGGTAACTCGAGAAGCGTATCTGGACACTGCTTCCATACATAGCTACCCTTGTCGGTCGCCGATGGTGGGGCAACGATGTAGCCACCCTCGCCGCGAGTATCAAGGCCAGGGGCCAGAACACCGCTGGTTGACTTGATCTTTGCCTCGAGAGGAGCCGCGTAGTAGAGGTGTAGACCACCGCTTGGGGTCTTGGCTATCGCGCACCCTGTTCGACGGTTGCCGGTTGGGAATCGGAATCCTTGAGACGCAAGAGCGCGCATTGAGTCATACCCGTTGGCGGCCCCTTCGTGGGCATCAATGTCGATCACGACGATACCAGATGCCTCACCGGTACGGATGCCGATATTGAGGTCTGGTGGATCAGAGAAGGCATCAAGGAGAGTGGATTGATCGGTCGTTGCATCATGGAATCCATGCGATCCCTTCAGCGGCTTCTTCGATCCGGGTGCCAATGGGTAGGTTGCCCACCCGCGAGCGGCGTATTCCTGGGTGACGATGATGTTTTCAAGGCCGGTCTTTGTGAGTTCCATGCTCATGTATATGCACCAAGGCCAGTGGGTTGAGGGTGTTGATTCCCTCCCCTCCATCATCAAAGGGACTTGTGCTCTGGGTGCAGTCGCTCTTATACCAAACGCGGCTTCGCTAACTCGAGCGCTATTTTATACGCGAGCGTGGGATATGACCCGAGATCACAGCCAAGGTCTACTGTGATCGCACCGAGCGGGGTCGTGAGGACAGGGTCGGGTTTCGTGAATGTGGCGATCTTTGTCGCATCCATTGCGCGCGCACGTGATCGAATGCGCCGGCGCCGTATCTCGGGTGGACAGGTCGCGATCACCCATCGGAACTGCGATGTGAGCCCAGCACATGCCTGATTGAACGCCTCGGGATAGTGCTGGCGAAAACCGGTCCAGGGCGATACGGCCACCGCTGGATGCTCGGGAGTCGCCGCAGTTGAGGCCAGCGCGAGAAACAGGCTCAGGAGTCGCCCATGCACAGCACTCTTCCATTGGGGCTCATCCACCACCCGAGTCCCTAGCCCTAAGGCTGCTCCAACCGCAATGCGGGGCGCGTCGAAGAGCTCGTCGGTGTCGAGCACACTGGCCCCTATGGCTTTCGCTACATGCGGGGCAAAGCTGTACTTGCCCCATTCGGGAGACCGGCTAACAGGACAACTAGGGGTTGGTTCGCCATGGTGGGTCCTCTCAGGGTAGTAATGGCTCATGGGTGGGGGTGATAGGGGTTATGGTTGGTAGGTAGATGCCCTGCACTGGGTGATGGGGCATGATGGGGAGCGGACTGAGGTGAGAATTCGCCCATGCAAACGCACCCAGGCCAATCGCGATGAGCGCTACCACCAGGGTTCTCTTGGTCTTGTCTCTGGTCATAAGCACAACGGGGCTCCTCATGTATCTGGGTCTCTACCAGTATCAATAGGCACGATCGGGCGTGTCGTCACCGAAATATGTGCATATATATCCGGCAGCGGTCAAGAGATCGCGAGATATGCAAAGGAGACGGCGATGTTGAAGGCAGTGGAGACCAGTAGCAACAGTCGAGGGCTGGGGTTGAACAAGGAGCTGTTGCGGCGCACGATCGATGAGGATCTAGCGAACAAGGGGAACTCTCCCCTGACTGACAACGAGTTCGATTTGCTTATCGAGGTATGTGAGCGCACTGGACTAGATCCCTTCGCGAGGCAGGTGTATGCGATCAAGCGCTATGACAAGAGGGCCAAGCGCGAGATCTTGAGTATCCAGACATCTATCGATGGGTTTCGGCTCATCGCGGAGCGCACGCATGCCTATGCGGGTCAGGATGGACCGTTCTGGTGTGGTAAGGATGGCGTGTGGAAGGATGTCTGGCTCGAGGACACGCCACCAGCCGCAGCAAGGGTTGTTGTCAAGAAGCTCCTTGGTGGGGTGATCACCACGAGCTCGGCCGTAGCGCGCTATGCATCCTATGTGCAAAGGACCAACGCCGGGGAGGTCGTGCGGATGTGGGCGACGATGGGTGACAATCAACTTGCTAAGTGCGCGGAAGCTCTGGCTCTACGCAAGGCGTTTCCACAGGAGTTGTCTGGTCTCTACACCGTTGATGAGATGGCTCAGGCATCACAGGAGCCAAGTAGTGCTCCAGGCAGTACGGGAGGGTCCAAGGCCAACACCGTAACCTCTGTCAAGACGGGCCCGACAGCGGTGAAGGCGGCCACACTGTCGGTAGTTGAGGGTGAGGGCGAGGCCACTCCCCCGGTGGCAGAGGCAACGCCAGTTGATGCGGGAAACGCCCCTGCGGCAGATGGACAGATCAACGCGATCAAAGAGTACTTTGACACCCTCAGCATCGCTCGCGAGCTTCGCCCCGATTATGTAGCCCAAATTGTCGGCCATGGGATTAGGACTCTCAGGGATCTGACCCGATCCGAGGCATCGTCACTGATCAAACACCTCGCGGCGCGAGTCCGGAGCAGTGAATCAAAGTAGTTCCTGAAGACCGGGGTCAGTGGCAGAATTTGAGTCGCTACTGACTCTGGTCGATGGGAAGTGTGACGCGAACATCTGTTCGTACAAGGAGGTGAGTTAAGTGCATTGTATCGAATGCGGAAGTGAGATCAATAGTGAATCAGCGATGCAAACCTGGTATCAATGGAGAGGGTGTTGTTCGCCTGAATGCTTGCGGGCATGGGAGCGCTACCGAATTGGTGAGGTCTGTCGAGAGTTGCCGCTGATGGACAAGATTGTTGAAGAACGCAATCTCGAGGATGCGTTATGTTTCGCAACCGAGTTATTCAACTGTCGTCTGACGATCGATCATGTGAACGGCTGGAGGATCAGCGCTGATACCGTTTGGCAAAGCCCAGATTGGGGTTGGTTTGGATCTCGGGAGGCCAGGATCTTTCACACGATTGATGGTTTCGCGATCACCGGCGATGAGAATATCGGGTTCCGACGAGCACATCTCTCAGTGGCAGGGGGAGATCTCTTTGATACTGTACTCGCGATGATCGCGGACGTGACTAGGTGGCGAAGGGGCTGTATCGAGGCATGTGACGCATGGGTGCTGGATCATGTAGCCGAGATCGACCTGCGAGCATCTGACGCGGTAGCACACAACCGCGTCACGATCGACGCCTTGGATGAATTGCGTGAGTGGATCCAGGTGTTGCAATGGAGCGCGGGTTGGGAACGCCCGTGGGTTTGAGTGGAATCGGGCAACCGCATGGCCTAAGCATGGGGCGTCTTTAATCGATCCGCAACGCTCTCAAGCTCGAACGTCGCTCGCGCTGGTCAAGAACCCAGTCAGTGTATCGATCTTAGTTTTCATTCTTTTAATTTCTTTAAATATCCCTGATCTCGGACCGGGCGACCCTTCCTAGGGACGTCCGCGTCTCTTACTGGACAGCGCTTTCATGCACTGTGGATGAACAAGATCCGAAAAGTGGCCTATATGTATTGGTAACGACCTTGAACGGAGGAGATGGACATGGAGACCGACAAGAAGCTGATCTTTTCAACGGGTGCAAAGGGTGGGGTTGGCAAGTCCACACTGGCGATCCTGATGGTGGAGGCGCTACTCGAGGGAGAGGCCACGGTTGCCTGTTTGGAGGGCGACGAGCGTTCTCCGTCACTTGAGGCCAAGTATGGCTCTCACCCAGAGGTTCGTGTAGCCAACGTCGATCTGTCGAGTCTCACGGACGAGTCAGGGATAGAACTGCTGGGCAAGGCAGTCGAATCACTCGACGCACAGTATGTGATTGCCAATACCCCTGCAAGTGGAGTACGCATCTTCGACGAGCTTCCCATGGTGTTGGCAACGTTGGGGCGTGAACCTCGAGTCGCCTGGTCTTTGGCGATCAACGCAGATCGGGTTACGAACATCGGAGACGACGACGGTTTGTTTACGAGCATGGATGGCGGGATGCTCTCTGCTGTCGAGCTAAAACATCTCACGATCATTCGACCGCTCTTTCAATGTTCCTATCGCGGTCAGCCGTTCTGGTACGATATTCGTGCCGACGCAATGGCACGGATGGGAGCAAGAACGATGGAAATCAGAAAGATTCCCGCATCTACGCTTGAGGCGATTCATCGCAGCCCGTTGTCTATCTCCGAAATAGCGGCACAGTCTGATCCCATCCTTAGCGCGACGTTGTTGCTCACCTGGCATCGGGTCAAAACCGCGTTGGCAGCGACGGTGTTGGAGGGAGCGATGATTGCCCTCGACGAACCATCGCAGTCGCTTCCCAAGCGCGAGAAGTTTTTAGGACCTACGGGGCTTCTCCAGCGGTTGGCAGATGAAAAAGCCAATGATGCAAAGGCCAACGACTAACGGAGCGCGCCGAGGACAACAGACACAGTTCGAGACACACCAGCTGTGCAACACCGACGAAAGATGCGTTAGTCTCGATCCCTATCGCATGAACGGGCTTCCAGTCTGGCCAGGCGAGACTCGATAGTCGCGAGGGTCTTCTGGGTAGAGGCCAGCACCTCTTCGAGTCGGGATAAGAACGCGGGCATCTGACGGTTGAGTTGGGCCACTTGCGAGGGGTATAATGGCTAAGCAAGAGGAGTGAGGGGCAACATGAACGCTAGAGTTCAGAGCGATGGTAGACGCGTACCGCTAGTGAGCGCTCCAATTCAAACAGGTGACATTAGCGTTATTGTAGAGTCGGACACGAGCGCATGTGAGGTAACTCTTCGTCAAGAAGACTTTGAGGCGTGGCTCGATGACTTTCGTAGTCGCTACGCAGGGATGCTCGAATACTTGCAAAGTCATTGATTCGTCCTTCGCTGGCTCTGATTGTCATCATCAATACCTCAGTCAGGGACCCGGATGAGTTTTTCGACGATGAAGACGATCTAGACCGAGTCGAAAGAGTACTTCAGGCTTCAGAGAACATCTCCGATCCCATCTTGTTGGCTGGCTTGTTGATGAGTCGATTAGCGCGGTCACAAGCATTCACGGAGGGCAACAAGCGAACAGCACTAGCTGTTGCCCATTTTGTGCTGCAAGCCAATGGTTACGATCCAGAAATATACATACCTCCGGACGACACTCGAATCAGCGATTATCTTCTCCTCGCTGCTCGTGGAGACAATGTTGAACAGGCAATCATCGGCGTTATGACGAGCAATGCCGGGGTACTTCGAGCTGGTCAGGAAACGTCGGTCCCAAGATCCCAGCGTGGTTTCGGCTTTGGCAGTGTGATATAGGTGTTCAACGTCCCCATTGGGTACACCAGGTCCGATCACAGTGGTTCGTTAATTTCCTTGGTGATCGCGCGAATGGGCTTCGAGTCTGGCCAGCCGCGCCTCGATAGCCATGAGCGAGCTCCGGATCGAACCCAGCACCTCTTCGAGTCGGGCGAGAAACGCGGGCATCTGACGGTTCAGTTGGGCGGTGGCCTCAAGGGTGGCTTGGGTTTCACTCCCCTCCCCTCCCTTGGCGATGACGGTGCCGAGGAGTGCGACGGTGGCCCATATCGGGTGATCATCGGGCAAGCCTTGCATTTGGGCTAGAGCCTCGACCACTTGGCGCTGGTGAAGGTCCCTGAGTTGTTCGAGGGCGAGGTCTCGTAGTGTCATAGCCAATCTCCTTTGAGTCGCTCGCGTACAAGGTCGCGTCGGTGATCACTTGGGTAGTCGTCCTTCATTGGATCATCGGGTAACGGTGGTGGCACGAGGGTGAGCTGCGTGCGGCTCGCAGGGTGTCCACACAACGAGGGTGAGGGGATGTCGATACCGGAGAGCACAACAATCTCGTCATAGCGGATCCAGCCGTTGTAGCGGAACTCGTAGGCCCCACGGAGGATGAGTGCTTCGGCGAGGAGCCTCTTGGGAGAGGTTGTTTGGGGTGTGTCATAACCTGAGATCGAATCGTGGTGATAGGCGGACTCTCTGCGCTCGATCTCATCCGGGGTGAGATTTGCTCGGATGATCACCGGATCGGGGATCTCGGACATTCCTGGGATCGTGTCTGGACGATCAAAGCCGTAGAGGGTTATCGCGTCGGGGGTATCTGTGTCGGTAAGTGCGTAGGCGTCACAGGCGAGTGCGGCGGTTGAGAGCACGCAGAGCTTTGATCGGTTGGTGAGACGATGACTGGCGCGGGTGTCGATGAGTCTGTAGTATCCGTTGGTCATGTCATTGCTCTCATCTCGTAGTCGTTCGCGTTCGAGCTTCTCGTCGGCACGGGTGTCGTCTGACTCGGGGATCTCGTCGTAGAGTTTGGCACGTTCTCGGTGTATCGCAAACCACCTGTCATATTCCGCTCTGAGCTCTGCGACACTGACATAGGGGTCCTCCTTGACATCAAAGGCGCTCTTCCTGTTCTGTCGGCGCTCCCTCCTTTGCCTTATTCTCTCCTCCTCTGCCTTCTTCTCCTCCTCTGCCTCGATGAACTCAGGGTTGAATTCGGCGAGCCTTCCCGTAAAGGGACCCTTCGCCTCCTGACTCTGAGCAGTGACGGGCTGGGGCGCGGGACTAGGGGCGCGGAGGGGCGTCTTGGGCTGGGGGGTGGGTTCTGGGATTGCGGGAGGAGGTGGAGGAACGGATGGTGGCGCGGTGACCGGGATAGTGCTGGTCGAATCTAGGGTGCTCTGGTCCAGCGGGATTGCGGTAGGTTGATGGGTTGCTGAAACATCCTGTTGAGCCGGGTCGACGATCAATGGATCGCCAATAATTGACTCGGCTGCGGTAATGAACATGTCAAGAGTAGCAAGCGCTGTGGTCACCTTGACACCAAGGGGTACGAGGATAACAATGGATGACCAGGTGAACCCGCGGTTGCGTAGCCTTGCGATCTCGTCCACGTTGTCGAGTACCCACCGCATGGCCACGCCATACTCAGGAGAACTGCGTCGGATGAGTTCCCTTCGGTACAGAGTGCGGAGCGTATTGATATTCATCACGACTCCGGTCACCTGTAGCTGTTTGCCTATCTCGGACCAGCGGACGCCCTGTGCATGCCACTGGGCAATCTCATCGAAGTGAGAACGTATGAGTTGGATAGACGTGGGGGTAACGGTCATGCGTCCATCTCGCCAAGCACTTCCCATTGGGACGGGCCCAAATGGCCTGCTTTCGACTGTGCAGGTGGCAACGGACGAATCTGACTGTGCTCAACAAGTTTGCCCAACGTAGCCTCGACTCGACCCACCCTGGCGAATCGACGCCCGTTACATCTTGCAGCTTCTGCGGTCGAGAATATCCGTACCTGCCTGCGAACGATCCATCTCATGAGAAGCTCTTCGTCGCTCACCGGTGCTTTGCGCGGATACCGGTCTGGGACGGCAACAATACCTCGATCAATCATATCATTGTACTCCACAATGAAGAATTCGAGATGTTCGGCGTTGAGTATTTCATGAGGGAGAGGAAGGCTTTCAATTGGCGGCACGGGTGGCACTAGGCCAATGATCGCCGCCCAATCGAACCCGCGGCTGCGTAGCCTTGCGATCTCGTCCACGTTGTCGAGTACCCACCACATGGCGACGATACGCCAAGGAGAGCAGCGTCGATTGAGCTCCTCATGGTAACGACTCACAAGTGTGTCCACGCTCTGACGCTTACAGTCAACTTCAAAACGAGTCGCAATCTCTAGCCATGTGTCGCCTCGTGCCAGGGAGTCGCTGATTTCGTCGAAGTGATCTCGTACAAGCACATCTGCCTGCTTAGCGTTCATGCTTCCACCTTTCTGACCCTACCCATTTCATATAGGCCGGTTCTACACAAATCGTGAGGCTCCGTTGCGATTTGCCTTTGCGAGGAGGAATTGTGCCTTGAACACGCATCTCATTTCACTCTGTTTCTAGATGCGACCTACATCCGACGTGACATGAGACCCTTGCGGACGTGATGACCACCGGTGTCTTAACGAGTCCTCGGACAGGGAAGGCAACGCATGCGAGCCGGCAATCAATTAATGCTGCTTGGCTCGGCATGGGTCAGGTTCTTCACCCCCAGTTGTGTCTCTCATCCAGAGTGGTTGCGGGACTGCTCACGCTGGTCAGTGGCATGTCTGGCGGGGTGCGGGAACAAATGGCGGGCATATATCCCACTCGACCCTGGTGAACAGGGGGAATGTGAAGGAGAACGAGATGGCAGGTTTCAGAAGTCGTAAGGGTGAATGGATAGAGCTACCGAGTGATCCAGACGGTGACGGATGGTATCGCCTTTCAGAGAGCCTGAAATGCGGACTGTTTGGTTCTGGACCCCACAATGATCATGATCGGCTCCGATTCAGGGTGTTGAACAAGGAGGACCGGGCACAGGTGGACTCGAGAGCGCATGAACTCTTCGTTCGCGGACCTGGTGGGGAACTGCCAAGTATCGCATTCTGCTGGAGAACCGCACTGGACGAGACCTACGCAGCCAAGGGCGTTGTGATGAAACTCAGGCGGCGCGAACGGGGTCTCAGCGATCCGATTTTGGTGCCCGCACCTGGGGCTCACAAAGTCTGTGCCTCATGTGGGCGACCGGTAGTAGCGGGTTAGGACTGACAGACGTGCCTGGTCATCAACGACGATGGCCGGGCGCGCTACCCACTCAGGGAGGGATCGTGAGTAATCGTCTACCAAAGGGTTGGAAACACATCAGCGGAGGTGGTGTCGCCTGTCGGCATCGGGATCTGTTTGTCTGTCCCCAATGCCAAGACGCCCATGTCGAGCTGGTAAATGTCTATGAGGAGTTCTTCTGGGTTGGAGACGAAGACGAACGAGCCGAACTGATGGACCAGCTGGCCGCTATGGGTTTCACTCCCACCGTGCACCAGCGCAAGGGACACTAGCCCTGGGTTGATGGGTCTCGTGTGCTCGGATTGCGCCCTCAGGCGGTCAGGAAGCCACGGAGAGTGGTGATTGGGTGGAATTGTGCCTTATGGGCCTTGTGAGAGCGTTCAGTGGGTGATTAGCCCGATTGCTGCATTTCGTGCAGGTGTGACGAGGCGCATATATCCCACTCAGCCCTGTACAGGGGAATGTGAAGGAGTTCAGGATGGCACAACTTAACACCAAATCGGCCAGCGTGATCGCGAACCTATTCAGCTACAAGTCCGGCAACCGGTATGCGATACGCTCGGACGGCCATGTGCTGTACAAAAACCCTCTGACCGGCGGGTGGAAAGCCTGGGCGATCATCGTGGAGGGACTCACCCCCGCCGAGTATGTCGAGCACAAGCTGGCTAGGGGTTGGGTCCGGTATCGTCGCGGAATGCAGCCGGGCTACAACGAGCTCCGAGAAATGATCAGCGACGGCGTATGCAGTGCTACCGACGGGTGTGACTCCGTAGAGCCCGACGGATGGTGCGAACACGACTTCCCAGCCTGGCCGCTAGCTCTCAAAATGATCTGAGGTCAAAACGCTATCGGGCATGCGTGAGTATCGCTCGCATTGACGAGACTGGGTGAATATATCCCTTGTGAACAGGGGGAAGGAGATCGAGATGGACGACGAGATGGAGATGTTCGATTGCATCCTCAGCCTGGCAATTGACCTACAACATAAGGCAAGCAAGGCTTACAGCATGGCGTACTACAAGTACCGCGCAGACCCGACTGAGGCGAATCGAGTCGAGGCGCGCAGGCTTGAGGCCGAGTACAAGGAGGCGAAGGCTTTTCATCGCTCTGCGTTGCTGGATAAGTTCATGCAGGAGGCACGAGAGCATGAGAATCGTTAGTCTGGTGCCTCACACCACGCGGCTGATGGACATGGGCAAGGTGGTGTTGAGCGTTCCACCAAGTGGCCTGGTCGCACGGGTCGAGGTGCTCGAGGCCAAGGCTGAGGAGTCGGATCTTGATGGCACGATTGTGCCGGTGATGCGGACTCGCTTTGGACGGGTGACTGGGTTGCCCGATGCTAAACCGGGCACGTTCCACATCGTCTCAGGGCTGGTGCTCGACTATGCGATTGATCGGGCAGACCTGCCGGTGCCTGCACGGTTGGTTCGCTCTGAGGGACGGGTGATCGGGTGCCAGGCGTTTGCGTGGGCATCGGTGTGCGTATATAACAATTAACCCTGGTGAGCAGGGACAAGGAGAGTGAACAAGATGAGCGATCGAACTACAGCATGGATTCAATTTGGCCCTTGGGATGCAGAGAGGCTGGCGAGTACTGAGGACGGGTGTACCTTCCTCAAGCTACTCGAAGAGTTTGGCTTTGACGAGCAGGAGGTGGTACACGAGTCAGATACTGACACACTGCAGTGCGATGTACACGAAGCTCAGTATGGGACTTGTGTGTTTGATGAGGCTGGATTGGTCGGGCGCGCTCAACATCTTGGCCTGTGGTGCTTACAAGGTGACGAGGGCTGCGGCAATTGGGACTGGCATTACGCGGTCTTTTCGCCGGTGAAGCGCATGGATACGTACACATGCGGTGCAGAAGGTCGCGTCCTGCTCGAGCAAGAGCGTTTCGACGCGTTGGTATCACATCTAGACGACGCCGGTGTAGTGGCCGCGATTCGCAAGTACTTCACGGAGGGTTCGAAAACCCTTGGCGAATGGATTAGCGCTGAGGGTGAGAGACAAGGTAGATCGTGATGGGGTTTGTCTGTTAGGCAACCTCTACCAGGGGGCACCGAGACTGGCGCATATATCGCTGGTGAGCAGGGGGAATGAGGGAGAGACGAGAGTGATTCGATATTTTGTGAGGCAGCCGGAGAACTATGGGAGAACAGGCGGGATCATGGATCGCCTTGCCAACAACTTCCAAAGAGCCGACTTTGCAGACATACCGCTGAAGGGGGAGGACTTCAGGAGGGCGAACCTAAAGCGCGGAGATCTTCGGCGTGCTGACTTGCGAGACGCGGACTTCAGGAGGGCGAACCTGAGATACAGCGATCTTCGGGGAGCGGACCTGACTGGTGCGGACCTGACTGGTGCCGATCTCAGGGGCGCGTTGGTCGATGAGTCAACGATTCTGCCGGTCGGGTATGCGATCGAGAATGGGCACGTGGTGAGAGTTTAAGGTGACCACACCTTAAGCAGTCTGGGAAAGTGCTGGTCAGAAGCGGGATTGCAAAGTGGAATGGGTAG
>JAEHJW020001766.1_pt1 | contig 17743 bp, 36 predicted proteins | sample 9271431 | NCBI WGS metagenome assembly JAEHJW02 | reverse complement strand
GGAGTGAGAGATATCCGGGGCGTGCAGGGCGCCGCTGGCCATTCCGGGTCGCCGATGATCTCCCATCGTCCATGCCCTTTGCCGGGACGCTTTTGGGCGGGAATGCGTCCCGCAGCGCACGCGATTGCCACTGTGACAGGACGCAACCCGTGCCTCGCGGCGTATTCCTCGGTGGTCATGGCTCCAACCCCAACTCCTTCCGCCAATCCACCTTCACCTGCGCGTTGTTCAGCGCCATCGCTAGCGTCTCAGCGCCCTTTATGCAGCGCGTGCTGGGCGCTAGATGCACCACGTCCACGCCGTCGCATTCAATGGCAACCGGCCAACCAAAAGGGTCATAGCGAATCGAATACATGAACAATCCTCCATTCATGCGGGTTTCAAGCAAACATGCCTCCCAGAGGCTCAGAAAGGGGTCTAGGTTGATTCGGGGATACTACCCTATAGGGGAGGGTGCTGGAATCGCTCCTGGGTAGGTCTGTGCGTCTGTGGTGAGACAATAGGGGACATCCACTCCAGGCAATCCCCCATCACGGACTCAATCTGTCGGAACACCTTCGTCTGACTCCACTCCTGTGGCAGAGCGTCCACCAACTCACCGAATCGCTCCCGCCATTCCTCGGTGGGCATCTCCTCGCAATGAGAGAGGAGTTCTGCCAGGTCGTCTAACTCGGGAAGGCCCCAGGAGAGAATCCAATTGACGCAGGCCGCTTGCGTATGCTGAAACCCAGGTATCACTTGTGCGCCTCCCACATCATCAGCCGAGGCTTGTCAAAAACTAGCGGTATCACCACGTCTGCTTCGCCGTTGCGGTTCTTCTCAAGCAGTAGCGCGTAGTTGGCTTGATCTTGGACGCCGAGCCTCTGGAACAGTGCCCAAAGCTCCTTGTCTTCGTCGTCCACGGGAACCAACTTGAGGAAAACGTCAGCCTCGTTCTTCATGCGCTTTGAACCGGCCAGCCAGCCTGACTCTTCATGCAACTGCGCCAGAACCATGACGGCGATCTTCAGTTGCTGCGCTATCTGTTTAAGGCCCTTGGTGATCTGTTCGAGGATTTGGTACTCCTGGAGCTTACCGCCGAGTCCCAGTTCCATCCGCCCAATGTAGTCGAAGATGACCAACTCCGCACCCTGGCGCTTGTACTTTCTCGCAAGCGTCATGGCCTTTTGCGGGCTGAGGTCCGGCAGTGCATCCGAGACAACGATGGGGGCTTCTCTGAGCCGCCTTGTTGCATCAGTGAGCACATCCTTCTCGGCGGCATTGATAAAGCCCGTCGTGATGCGCTTCACTTCGATGCCGGTGAGGATTGCTAGAAGTCTGTCTGTTACCTTGGACTCGCCCATTTCGGTGTTGAGATAAACGACGGGGCGCTTCTGCTGGACCCCAAGTTGCGCGACGACGTTCTGCGCGAAGGCGGATTTGCCGTGGCTTGTAGCGGCTGCTACAAGAACCAGATCGCCAGGACTGACGCCAAAGGTCTTTTCCGAGAGCACCGGGAAGCCGAGGTCTAAGCCCGTGACCTTCTGCGGGTTCTCCAGACGCTCTTTCAGTCGCGCGTCTGCGAGGTCGGCGATCTCCGCCCCGGTGAACAGCCGCTTGGTTTCCTCACTTGCGGAGGCTTCGAGGACGCCCTGCTCGATGCGCTCCACGGCCTCCGCGCCGTCAAGTTCGAGCGATTGCAGGTAGGCGAGACGCATGACCCTGAGTTTTCTAGCGTCCTCCAGTTTGGCTACCCAGAAGGGGAAGGTGTCTACGGGCACCCATTTACCTGCTACTTCCGTCAGGGTGGTTCGCATGTCGCCTTCGTAGAGGTTTTTCTTGCGGAGGTGTTTGGCGATCTCGACCTGGCCTGGTTTGTCCATCTGCTGAGTCAACTCAACGAACGCGGAGTAGATAGCTTCATGGGCGGGGACGTAGAAGTGCTGCGGCGCGAGGATGTCGGAGGAGTTGCCTTGGAGGAGACCACCCAAAACCATGCGTTCGGCTTCAGGGTCGTGGCGGGGCATTTCCAGCCAGTTCATAGACTCGCCTCGCCGTCTTGGGTAGTAACTTTCCACTTGCCGGGCTTTGGTCCCAAGGCGGACGGCTTGGCAGCAACCGTCTCCATGGCGCCTCGTCGCAGGTCTTCGCGGGCCTTCAGTTCCTCAATGCTCGTGATGTGGTCCCGTGTCCAGCCTTTGAGGATACCTTCCACGTAGCGCCAGGTGGTCTGTTTGCCCTTGGCCTCGATGCCTCTGCGAAGGGCCTCTGTGACCATCTCCCAGCCCATCCGTTGAGCCCAGGAGACCATGCTGCCTCTGACTGCGGGCAGGTCCATCTGCGGGATGTTGTCATGGAGGAGGGCTTTCGCGTCGTCGGGGATGGTCAGTCCCTTTGATTCGATTAGATTAGATTTGATTAGATTAGGCTCGATTGTGTCGCGAGGCATTCGCGAATCATTCGCGAGAAGGTCGGCATACTGTGGTGGCGGGATAAACGATGGCTTCGGATGGTCAACCTTCTGCCAAACGTCCCATCCGAGACATGCGTAGTAGAGACTTCCATCGACCTCGTAGAACTGAACCTTGCAGTGTGCCTTAATGGCCTCCAGGTCAGACGCCAGGTCTTGTAGCGTCAGGTCGTCGTACTTGAACACCGTGGACCGGATGGCCGCCAAGGAACCCCTTCCGCGTCCCTCGTCGTCAGCGTTCGACCACAGCCCTATCCACAGGAGCCTCTGACGCGGGGTGAGCTTGGCAATGTCCTCCGACTCCCAAAAGTTCGGGTCGATCATCCGGCGACGTGGCAACCCGCTCCCTCCCACTCCCCCAGGTTCTTGGACCCCTTGCTTCTGTTGCACCTCAAGCATGCGGTTACGAGGTTATCCATGCCGTTTGTGCCCCCACGACTGAGAGGTACAACGTGGTCGCATTCGAGCCTTACACCATGCGCCCCGCAGTAGCGGCATGTGTAATTGTCTCTGGCAAATACCGCGTTGCGTAGTTCTCTCCACTCAGGGGCTGCGGGTCTGCCTGTTTCTTGCCCAGACATGCGGGGCCAGTCCGAAACCCGCAATCCGCCTTCGGTCTCCAGGATCAGTCCCGCCGTTCGTAGGTCTGCAATGGCCCGAGCGAGCACCAGAACGTCTTCTCGTACTACCCACGCCGCATCTTCGAGGGGAGGGATGACCCCGCGAGCCTTGTTTTCGTTAGCGGCGCAAGCGAGATTGACCCAGATTTTGAACAAGTGTGGCGGAAGGCTCTGTAGCGTCTCGTTCTCCAGAAGGTCAGCGTAAAAGCGAATCCACTGTGGTCTCCTTCGCCTGAAGCCCAACCTGCTCCGCCTCCTTGATTCTCTCTAGCAGCGTGTGTGTAGCCGGGTGCTGCTTTATCACTGCACGGGTGACTTCGTATTCCGTGACGTGCATCTGCCAAACCACGTCGTCGCCCATTCTCTCTATCCTCGTAGGCTATTCCTCCTCGCTTACCTTCTTGGCGCTCTCCTCGGCCTCACGGATGATGCGCCGCAACTCCGCCGTCTCTCGGCGGCTCACCGCCAAGGCTTGACAGGCTTCCTCCAGCAGGCGGTTCGCTTCGGTCTGCTCAAAAGGTCCGTCGCGAAGCATCTGGAGCACAGTAGCAGGGTCGATGTTGTTGCGTGTGATGCGCGGTGTATGTGCCATCCTCTACCGCACCTCCGGGTACTCGTCGTGCAACACCCCATCCAGGAGGCGGCCGGCACGGCGTTTGCCGACTCGATAGGAGGACAGGCCATCCTCCCAGTCATGGCGGGGCCACCAGTCGCGCGCGATCACCTTCCCGTTGGCTCGCTCCGGCCACATGCCCCGCATGTGCTCGTCCGCCGGCAACCATTCCCCGTGTTGCTTAAAGAGGAACGGCACCCCTGCGGCCTTGCAGGCGTCTCGAATCCGCCGCGCCCAATCCGGGTGCATAGGGCGAGCGCCGGGGCCGCTCTCGCCGCCGACGATGACCCAATCCAGCCTCGGCAGCCAAGCGCCCTTCTGACGCCCCACCCATAGACCCAACCGCTCACCAGTCAATGCGTTAAATCCGAATGCTCCAGCACTCTGCGGGTGTGTGGAGAGGACACCAATATGAAGATGCGCCAGGTCCACCGGCCCTAGCAACGGCTCTGCGCTGATGAACCGCACCGCCGCAGGGGTCTGGAGCAGGAGCGGAATGCGCTCGTCGGCGGCCTGCTGGTTCTCGACAGAGACGCCCAGCCACACGTTGGGGAGGGGCCATTCATTGTGCCCTAGCGCTGGCCACCGGGTAATCCTGGCCAGGCCCAGGAAATTCATCCGGTCTAACACCCGACGGGGCCTCACCGAAGCGGACAGGTATGATGCCATGCGTTCGGGGCGCTTGGTAAGCACCTGGAACGTGTGCCAGTTGGCAACACCCATCCACGCAAACACCTTGTCGATAAACTCGTCCGGCACGTCCGGGTGGAACAGGTCGGACATGCTGTTGACGAAGATACGACGCGGCTTCCGCCACCTGATCGGCATGTCCAGCTTTTCCGGGTGCAGGGTCACGCGGAACGGGTCGTCGGCGGGATAGCCGTCACGTCCGGCCAGGCGCTTTGCCATGCGCTCTGCGTAGCAGTGCTTGCAGCCCTGCGACACCTTGGAGCAACCAGTGACGGGGTTCCATACGGCGTCGGTCCACTCGATGGAAGACTGCGCCATTCTCTCCTACCTCCACTTCAGCGTGCTACCGCTAAGGAGCCACAGGATTACTTCCCACCACGTTAGGCGGCGGGCTTTCCAGCTATTGTCGTAGATCATGCGCCCTCCTTTAGTGACCAGAGCATTTCTTCCAATTTGGCGTTCTGCGCCTCGTGCTCCGCGGCCCATGCGGCGGCCCGTGCGGCGGCCCATGCGGCGGCCCTCGCGGCGTCCTGTGCGGCGGCCCATGCGGCGGCCCATGCGGCGTCCTGTGCGGCGGCCCATGCGGCGGCCCATGCGGCGTCCTGTGCGGCGGCCCATGCGGCGTCCTGTGCGGCGGCCCGTGCGGCGGCCCATGCGGCGTCCTGTGCTGCACGCAACTCGTCATCCGTCGCCTCTCCACTGATCCACGCACGCTTGACCTCGATAGCTCGCCAGCTACGCGGGTCTGGTTCTCTTCCCGCCTCACGTTCGCGGAGGAGTGCCCTTTCTGCGCACCAGCAGGCAAACTCATGCAGTACCTTCGTGGCATCAGCCATCCAGAGCACTTTTCTGCTCGTGCCCACGAACTTGTCGTCGCCCTCGACGATCTTGCCTCCGACGTCCACGCGGCAAACGAGGGGGCCCGGAGCATATACCAGCGCGTCAATAGCTCGCTTCGATGCGTGTAGCCCCCACATACACAGTTCAGGATCCCCATCTACCGTGAGCATTTCGCCCACCGCCACATGGCGGTTGTCGTCGTAGCCCAGGGTCCTCGACTCTCTCAGGAAGTGCCAGCCTTCCATGTTAGTCCTCCTATCCCGTGGGATGCTTTTCTTTCAACCACTCGCGGAACCGCCTCCGCAGAGTCCGTAGAGCCTCTGTGCGGTCCTCGTCTTGCAGGTAGTCGAGCAGCAGAGGCTGCCACGTCTCCTTGGATGCGTGGACGACGGGGTTGTGGTGGTCGTGACATAGCAGGACGCAGTTTTCCGGAGCGTACTTGCCGCCTTGCGAACCGTAGATCACCCGATGGAGATGAAGCCCTGGCCCCGGTCTGCCGCAGAGGAGGCACATGTCGCCGTCGCGGTCCTTGACCTGCTGGCGCGTGCGCTGCTTGCTGTAGCTGTTGCGGCGTTTCTGCTTGGTTGGCTTAGGAAGAGGAGTTACCAGCATCCCTCAGCCCCCTGTCATGCCGCTCCTCCTCGATTTCTATCTCGCTGTCCCGGCACCACCATGCCTCGCCGTCATCGAACTTCACCAAATGTGGCATTGGGTCTGGTGCGTCAAATTGCGGGCGAAAGTCAATCACTTCGCCAAATGTGTTGTTGTACAGACAAAAGGGATCGTCGAGCGAGCGGAAACGAACCAGCTTTCCGATGAGGCTATCAGAGGCCATTCTTCATCCTCCTTATCCCTTGGGGGCGACTCACGCAGGAGCCGCCCCTTTATCTGTGGTTAGTGGAATTCCGTCCCGTCTTTGCGGAGCAGGTAGTCCGTACTGACAGACTTTAGTACCTTGCGGCCGATGGTCTTGTCCATCCGCTCCCACTGGTCTTTGACCACAACGCCTTCGCGCATGTGCTTGCCAGCCGCCAGAACGGAGGGACCGTCTGTGTACTCGGCGAGGAGGCCGTCCTTGTACTCGCCCTCGTAGAGCACGGGAGCCATGGGCAGGTCACGGTTCTCGCAGACATCTTTGAAGTCCGCCCAGTTCAGGTAGCGGTCTCCGCGCTTGAGGTCGAAGAAAACCACGTCAATGTCGCCGTTCTTCTTGCCATAGGCCAGGTCCTGAATCTTGTCGCCGTAAATCTCGCCATAGATGATCTCGCCTTGGCGCAAAAGGATCTTGAGATTGTAGCGGTGGGCGATTTCGTGATAGACGTTGCCGCCGTAGAACTTGGCGTGCTTAGGAGTTGTCAGGGTCAACTGCACGTTGTGCGAGCCCACAACCCATTCGTACTCGCCAAACAGCCACGCCTTCAGGCGGTTCCATAGGTCCTTGGTCGGACGCTCTACCCAGCCGCAGCGGAAGTTGGTGCCGTGAATCTTCTCGGTGACAACCACGGGGTCGCCGGGCTTGAACACGGAAGGGAAGTTCTTGACGTTCTCGATGTCGGTATAGCGGCTAAAGTTGGGGTTGGGCCGCAAGCGGTTGGGCTTACCCACGGAGGGACCCCGGGTGAAGGTCTGGACGGGCGGCTCCCACTTGGTGATGCCCAGTCGCTCGGCGACGTTCTCTCCCTCGCGGAACGCGCCTTCGGGCGGCGTCAGGAGAAGCCCCTGTGAAATGGAACCGCGCAACCTGACCGTGCGAACGCGCTCGCCCTTCTTCAGGTACTCCAGCTCGTACTTGTCGATCATCCACGCGGGAAGAACGGCGTCGATGGGCACGTAGATAGCGAGGTCTCCGGTCTTGAATTGACCCTTGCCAACGACGCAGTTCCAACCCTTGACCGTCACCATTTCGAGTCGATCAGCGTTCGGGTGTGCCTCAACCTCGCCGATACGGACAACCTCAACGATCAAACTGCTCATGCGTGTCCTCCTCTAGAACGGAACGTCGTCCTCGTCCGTCTCAGCAGACTTCTTGCTGTCGAGGAACTGCACCGACGAAGCCACAACCTCGGCGGCCTTGCGCTTGTTGTTGTCCTTGTCGGTATAGGAGCGAATCTGCAAGCGCCCTTCCACGGCTACGAGCGAGCCCTTGGCAACGTACTTGCTGACGTTCTCGGCTTGTTTCTCCCATACGATGGTGTCAATGAAGTCAGTCTCCTTGTTGCCCTGCGCGTCCTTGCGGCCACGGTCCACGGCCAAGGTGAAGTTGGCGACGGCCTTCCCGGCGGGGGTATAACGCAGGGTGGGGTCAGCCGTTAAGCGACCGATCAGGATAATCCGGTTGAGCATCGAAGTACCACTCCCTAAGCCTTAATTCAGCCAACTTGTTATAGAAGGTGCGTCTCGTGAACTTGTAGAGTCGGCACACAGCGGTTGGAGAGCGAAGCGCACGGATGGCGGCTTTGAATTCCTCGGGTTCAACAGTCCGGTATTCGGGATGGTTGCGTTTGTCTGCGAACCTCCGCTTTGCCTTCTCCCTGATCTTGGCCCGTGTTTCAGCACTTCGCTTGAGACCGGTATGGTGGTGAACCGTGTGCGCGGCGTGGTCCATGAGTTCCAGGTTCTCCGGCCTGTTGTCGCCCCGTATGCCGTTGACGTGGTGAACCACTTCTCCGGGCAACAGATGCCGACCAAGTTTGGTTTCCATCACAAGGCGATGTTCGAAGATGTAGCCATCCTTGGCGGCATACGGATGGTCGGGACGATACACCAGCACGTATCCGTCCGCCGTCAGTTTCCGACCCGAAAATAAGGCAGGACGTTTGACATGCGGGTCCGTATCAAAGATCACGCCTACGCCGCCCCCTTCCTTGTCTTGAGCGTAGCCAGCAGGGCGTCAATCTGCTCCTGCGTCCAACCCTGGATGCTCTCGACGCCTGCCGCCTTGTGTACGGCGTCACGGTCAAAGCCCAGCTTGCGGGCCTCTCCCCAAAAGGCGGACCAATTGACCTTGCCCGTAGCGCGAACGGCCTGCGGGGTCGAAGGCAGCTCCTCCTTGGGTGGCTCGTAGGCGGGGGCATCTACGCCGCTGTTGAGCCATGCGAGCAGGGCCTCCCCGGTCTCAGGCGTGGGCTTGAAATACTGCCCATCGAACAAGCCGGTGCGGTCCTTGCTCGTAGAAGCGACGTGGTTCTGGTCCAGGTCGAGCATCACGGTCATTTCGTAGTCCATGCCCTCGCGCTGGATGGGAGCCATGCCCAGTTTCTTGACGACGGTCTTGCCCTTCTCGTCGGTGGTCTGCACGTGCTCGGTCTTGGCGCGCATGGTGGCAATGATGTGGCACTTGGAATGCAGGATGGACTCTACAAGCTGATTGTGCAGGGGTGTGATGGTTCTCCATGCCGTCCACGAGTTGCCGCTCTTGTCGGCAATCTTCCCTTGCTGGTCGAGGAGACCGCCTTCACCGGCCCAGGCATGGGAGAGGGAATCAAGAATGATGACTTCTAGCCCAGCCTGTTCACCCGCCCGAATCCCTTCGATGTACTTCTGAGGAAGATAAGGCGGCTCCAGCGTCACGGTGAGGTACTGACCGATAGGAACCCCAGCCTTCTCCGTCTGGGCGTACAACTCGCCGGAGCCGGACTCCGTGTCAATGAGACCGATCTTCGACCAGTCACCCGTGATGCCATAGGCAACCAGCAGGGCCGAAAGCGTCTTGCCTGAACCAGAGGGACCCGCCAAGCCCAACCGAAGCTTGGCCTTCTTGCGTTCTGCCGCACGAAACTGCATCTTTACGCCTCCCTAATCCGCAGGTCTAAAGCTGCGGGGACGTACTCGCAACCTTCGAGAATCTCGCCCGTCTCGATGAAGTGCTCGCCGGCCCACTTCTTGAAAGCCGTCTCGTCAAAGGTCGGCTTACTGAACCGCGCCAGGTAAACATTGGAGGCCGCCTTCTTGTCGGAGACGATCACCTTGCCTTCCGCCGTGGCGAGGTACGCTGTTCCAACATCGGGCAGAGCCAGGTTCTCGCCGCCGTTGGCGTTGACGAGGTAGTCACGCAGGTGCCCTTCAGCCCTCGCCTTGCGCTCCTCCAGCGTGTCAAGCCTCGCGTCGTAGCTTGCGAGGACGGCGGCCTTCGTCTGCTTGACGGTCTCAATCTCCTTTTTTATCTGCTGAATGCCAATCATCAGGTCACGCGCCGATACCACGTCGGCAACCTGTTCCGGTATCTCTACCTGCTCGTCGTACAACTCGTGAAGCATCGGTCAAACCTCCTTCAGAATCAGCACGGCCCGGTCGTTCTACCCACAATCGGGGGAACCACTCAGCTCCTTCGTTGTGCCGCCGGGCCATGCCAAACTGTGCTATACTGTTCCTGCCCCTCTCGTCAGGGGGCGCCAATTCGCTAGGCCGTCACTCCGGTGGCGGTCTTTTCTCGCGCGTACTCGCCTGCCGTGCCGCTGAAGGATGCAATCCCGTGCGCGTTGCGCTCGATCACGGTGCCCTGCGCCGATGCCACGGCGTTCGCCCGTGCTGCCAACCGTGACGCGATAGATGGTGCCAGCGGCGTCAGGACGTCGATAATCGTGGTAAGCTCCTCCACCCAGAAGGCGCTGCGGGTAATCTCCGCCAGTTCAGCGGTGGCGCTGCCATATCGTGCCAACGCTGTTGCGATAATGCGGCGCTCGTTGTCGATCATGCGGATATCCTCCTATCGAGAGCCTTAGATGCCTCGGCCACCGCAAGGGCGGCTTGCGCCAGGTGAGCTTTGGCCGCGTCATAGTCGATGTGCATCAGGTCAGCGGCGGCCTCGTGCGCCTCGGCCAGAATCCGTTCGATGTGAGCGAGGGCCTTGGCGTTCATGGCTGCTCCTCCTCCCACGGATAGGCTCCTCTCTCCCAGCGGGTCTCAACAGGCGGCAACACGGGCTCTTCGTCGAATGGTGGTGGATCCCAGGGAAGCACGTCGGTAGCAGAGGCGCGCTTGATGACCATGGGTTAGTCCTCCTTGTAGGCGACAAGCTGTTCAGCAAGTTTCTCGGTCTCGGCGGTGACGTAGACCATGTTGCGGTAAGTGCCGTCAGCGCGACCGTGCTTTTCCTGACCGGGCACGAAGTCACCAAGGTGGGCGCAGTCGAAGCCGAGCCAGTAGAATCCCTTCGGCCGCAACTGCCCATCACCGAAGTCGCCAAATGTCAGTCCGCCGTGAACTTCAACGTCGATTTCGTCATAGTCGCGGTCATAAGCAGGATGGCCCTCGGGCACTCCAACGTAGCCATTCAAATGCCCCAGATGCTGAGCACGGAGCACTAGGCACTTGAGCCCGACGTGTTCCCATTCCTTGCGGTTCGGTTCGCTTTCCCACTCGCGTTCCATCACTCACTCCACCTTCTCTCCCACGATGATGGGGTAGCCGCTTACGTTCTCGACGGCCTCGGCGCGGGGTTCGCGCAACGCTTGGATGTCGGCCCACATGCGAAGAAGGTTCTGTGCGTATGGATCGTCCTCGCAGACAACGAGTTCGAAGCGATAGTTTTCGGAGTACGAAGAGATGCCGACAAACTGGTACAGCTTCACGTCTCACCCCTCCTTGTTAACCGGCGACGGATTGCTTTCGGCGTCCTTGTAAGCAAACCGGAGCGATTCAATCGCATCCTTGAGCCAAGCCCGCGCCGTGTCGTAGTGCCCGGCGTCTGCCATTGTCTGCGCGTTCTTCATGCAAACAGTAGCCTCGCTCAGCCACGCGGCCATGTCCTCGTCCTTCGGCACGTCTCACCCCTCCTCACAACCCTACGGTCCTTGCCCAGTCGCGCCGAACCTGTTTGGGGTAGTCCCTCGCCGCCTTCAGGTTGTCGATGATTTCCTCGATTTCCAGCTCCGTCTGCCTGTAAAGCTCCTTGTCCAGTTCTCGATCATCGAAGAACTCCAGGATTTCCTCAACGCCGTTCCTGAGGAGAAGCACGTCGTCTGAAATTGGCCCGTCGTGGTCCGCGACATAATCCTCCAGCCACCTATGGGACTTGTCCAAAATCTCCTCGACCAAATCCCTGCGGAATGAAGCGTTCATGTTACAGCTCCCTCAATTCAATGGTGTCGCCGCTACCGCGCGGGACGTGCCGGTAGCCGATGTCCAACTCCCCTAGAGCCAAGCCAATGGCGTTTGCCACGAAAGGGTTGGGCGTATCGTAGCGCCCCTCGCGGGAGAGGATAGTTAATGCGCTAATGAGGAGCGTCAGCTTGTCCATGTCACACCTCCTCAACCACAAGTCGTAGCAGAGCCACGTTCGCCCGGTGCAATTGTCCTTCGATCACCAGCAAGGCTTGATATAGTTCCGTGTCCCTTGCGCGTTCAGCCATGCGGTGGATGTCCTCAATGAGGGGGACAATCCTTGAAGCGGTATCCAACGCCTCGGCGCGGTCAGCCCACGTCTGGGCCAGGGTGGTCATTGCGGGGCCTACAGTCATTGAAGTCACCCCCTTCTGTTCCTTCCGCGCCTTGTACCGGAAGTAGGCTTCCGCCATAGGATGCTGCTGCTCGTCGCGCTCGTCGCTCAAGGCCATATGCTCGCCGAATGAGAAGCCGCTCAGGTAGTCGGGGCCGTCGTCACTCCATCGGGCCAGCAACGTCGGGAAGCCGTCCCGAAGGCAGAAGTACAGGTCGTAGTCGTCTTCCATAAAGCGGTGGGAGCCAAGGAACTCACATTGGGAACAGTCATGCTTGTAGAGTGGGGACTCGCTCACTCGTTACACCTCCTAATGCTTGGCTGCCAAACTCAGCAGGAACCGGAGCAAATCCTTGACTAGCTGCCAGCCTCGCTTTACTACCTCGTTCCGCGTGTCGTCGTCCCAATTGCCCGGTGAGGATGCGCCGTCGATGATGTCTAGGAACTCCCTCGCCGAACTCCTGGCGTCCAGCATACAGGCCGCAGGATGCCAGTCGGCATCTTCGGGGAAGGGCGGCAGCCCCACCCATGCCGGGGCGTATCTCCATCCGAACGTCGGGTTCAGGTGCACTGCTAGTCCCGCGAGATGGTTGAACTCGTTCCACGTCCATTCACCGCCGTGCAATCGTCTCTGAATCGACGACCGCGACAGGTTCATTTCATTCGCCAACTGCGCCGCCGTGACGTCCAGGTCAGCCAAATCCCTCTGCAGAGTGGGTAGGGCTACCACCATTCCCACGTTGTTTCACCCCCTTGTGCGTCAGATTTGGAACACTTGGGTCGCCGCCGGGGTCAAACTAGGCACTTGACACCGGCTTGTAAGTTCGCTCTCGCTGGACTACGCTAGATCCGAGGAGGCGAGAGGAATGTTTAGTCGTGGCCCACCAGGGCCTGTCCACCATTGAGCCAACGCAGGAAGGAATCTCTCGGAATGCGAATCGCCTGCCCCATGCGAACATGGGGGATGACATTCTGATTGATCAGCTCGTAGGCTCTGGACTTCTTGACGCGCAGCAGTGCCGCGGCCTCTTTGACTGTCAGCGTGTAGGGTAGGTCCATCAGTTCATCCTCCGTTTCTCATCCTCGGCAAGCATCCCGTCGGCGATCTTAATCGCTTCTCCCATGAGCCCCGCATCCCTAATGGCATCAATCTCGTCGTGAATCCGCCGCCACTCGCTCAGGCGTACACCGCGTTCGCGGAGGGTGGAGAGTAGAGACTCCACGTAGGCCGTGCGTTTGGCGAGGTCGCCCACCAATGCGGTGAACTCGTTTACGTTGCGCGCCAGTTTAGCCAGCATCCTGTAGTCGTCGTCTGTCATGCCCATGAGCTTGCCTGCCGCTCAGTCGTGACCGCCACCTCGTCAAGGGGAAGGCGCATTTGGTTCTGAGCCGCTCTGATCTGCCGGCGGAGGAGACGAATCTTCTTGATGCTCCCCTTGAGGCGCTTGGTCTCGTGCTTTAGCATGGACTCAAGTGGGGCCGCGAGGTCGATTGCCGTGATCAGCCCCAGCATCTTTTGCCCGTCCTGCGTGAAGTCGCCCCATAGACAGGTCCCGTCGCTTGCCTTGAATGTATTGCGAAAATCCTTAGCCAGCCGCGCCATAGCCTGTCGGCGAAGCGCGTCAGGATCAAGTATGCTACCCACGCCCTTGGCCTCCAGGAACGCCATGAAATCTTCATTGTTGACCACGGAACCATGCTGGCTCTTGAACTCGTCCTGCCACTCAATGGGATACTTCACGCGCTTGCCCTCCTTTAATGACCTGGAATCCATGCCTCCGGCTGGTTAGAGTCTTTTCAAGCCAATCCAGGTTCTCTCTCGCTTGGGCAATGAAACGAAGGTTGTCGTCCATCTCATCGCGGTCTTGGTCGGCTATCCAAAGGTCAAGGGTCTCGTCATCTAACGTGAGCCCGCTGATCTTGTAAAGGGCGTCCCGAATGCGCTTGGATACGTCGTGCTGGTGGTTAATGGCAGCGATGTCTTCCAGGTAACTCTCCTGTTCGGATTCCATCTTCTGGAGCACGACTTGCTGCCGTTCAGGCGGCAGTTGACGCAGGTTCTTGGCGGTCTCAATGGCGTTGGTTTTGGGCATAGTCTTCAGGACAGGGAACTCCTCGACGGCGGCGACGTGTTGCTCGAACGAGACAAGACTCCCGACGCTGGTCCCCAGCGCCTGTGCAACGTCGACCTTCGGCGCTCCGAAGGAGGATGGTCGCCCTCCGCGGCGCGTTTCTTCAATGTCTGAAGAAACCTCATTATTGGTCTCCGCCTTGCTGAGTAGGGTTGCGGCTACCAAGGCCGCCTGCCGGACCATCTCCTTGGACCGTTCATACTCCGTCAGGTCCTTGCGCCGCAGGTTCTCCTCTAACTCGATTTCTCGCAACTGGGCTTCGGTCAGATTCTCCAACCGCCGGATAGGAACCGAACGCATTCCGGCGACGGTACACGCCTGGAGCCTCCGGTGTCCGGCTACCAGATTGTTGTCCTGGTCCACCACGATGGGATGCAGGAGCCCGTACTTTTTGATGCTGTTGGCTAGCTCGAAGATGTTCCCGTAGTCCTCGCGGCGGCGTTCGCCCACCTTGATGGACTCCGGCGTCAGTTTCTCCACTGCCTTTCCCTCCCCAGACTGCTCAGTTTGTTTCTGGTGTGTACAAAAAAACATCGGTAATCGACACGCCAAAGATATGTGCCGCTTCGAACGCGTCTTCCACGGAGGGAGAAGTGTCCTCGTTCTCCCAACGTGAAACCGTCGCCGCATCTCGCGGCCTTGCAAATCGACGACCAAGTTCCGACTGGCTCCAACGACGTTCGGCGCGCAATACCCGCAAGCGGTTGTGTACGGCCATAGGGTTGTTTCACCTCCAGAAGCTGCTCAGTTAGTTTCTGCCTCCATCATACCGATTCCAGCGGCGGTAGTCAAGCGCGCGGAGAAAAAAACTTGTTAGTCAGCATAAGAATATGTTATTCCAACGTCATACTCCTGGCAAGTCTGTCATGGTCCGGTTCGATCAGCAGGGACAGGGCTTTCGGCCTCCTTGGGAGGCTGTTTGAGGGGTGGTCCGAGCGTCGGTTCCGCCCCTTTCCTGTGCAGTCTATTAGCAAATAGGTTAGCAACCAGATTGCCAACATCCCCAGAACATGCTACACTACCCATGGTAGGAGAACGTATATTCTATACAAGTGCCGCGACGAATAAATGGAGGTGGGCTACATTGTCGCGGCATGAGATGGACGACCAACTGTTTCGGCTGTGTAAGGCCGATCTGAGACTTTACCCTTCGAGGAAGCGACGGTATGAATGGCTCAGAAAGCGACTGGCTACCCTGGACAAATCAAACGACGGCGTAGCGCGCAGACCGGAGGGAACCGCGTCCCGACCAACGGAGACGGCGGTCATGCTCAAGCTGGATGGCGACGAACTTCAAGAGCTTGAAGCCTACATGAGCATGATGGACGCATATTTCTCCTTGCTCTCGAAGGACGAGTACGACGTGATTCGGCTGACCTTCGTGGAGGAGAAGAATTGGTCCGCGGTCATCGATGAACTCCACATTCACGAACGGAAGTATTATCGTCTCCTAGAAGCGGCAATCATGCGGTATGCCATCATGTCTGGCATCGGCTACGCCTACGAGCGTGACAAAAAGCGGCACAAAAGTGTACAACAAATGTGAGGACGGCGAGCCTCTGTCAAGGGGTATAATTGCTATAGTGGGGCGAAAGCCGCAAGCGAACACGTTTTCTTTGAGCGAAGCGGCGTGGCGAGATGACACGTGTAGTGCCGCGGGAAAGCCGGAGCACGCTTGAATGCGCTGCGATGAGCAGAAGGGCGGCGATGACTCCGTCAGTAACTGCGGGAGCGCCGTCGTGAGGCGGCAGGCTGGGGCGGGACCGGCCTTCGCTCACCAACTTTGGCCGCTCATGCGCAGGAACAACCGTAGGCCCTCTATGAGGGACAGCGCGTAATGCGTGGGCTCCTACGGCCTGGGGAGTGGCCGCCAGATTCACCTGTCACGCGCACCGAAACCCATGGTGAGCACCACGGGGAGGACTGCGGTCTAGGGCGCGGGGCAACTTCATACCCGCTCTGGTCGAACCGAAACCTTACGTTACGACGTGGGGTCGATCATATTGTGCGGTTGCACAAAATGATCTAGGTCGGTTGGGGCGGGCGCGCGATAACTCAGGCAGTCGCAAAAGCGGCTGTCTATTTCTTTTGGCAAGGGCAGAGCAAAGCAAAGTGAAGGAGAGCGAAAGCAAATGGAGCAGGCTCCGGTTTCGTATTCCCCGGAACAGGTAAACTACGGGCTCCGGCAGTTCAGTACTTCGACACAGGATACGGTCTATAAGGTCGGCAAGGCGAAGATCTTTGCCCTGCTGGAGACGATGTTTGACGACCCCCTGTCGCATCGCCTCCGCGCCCTGAAGGGGATGGCCGCCGATGCGCTGCTTGACATCCAGCACCGCATCATGGAAGTCGAGAGCATTTTCAAGGTTCCGGTATCGGGCGGGTCGATTCAAACGGACAACCCGTTTATCAACGGGCCAAACGACAACTAGCTGGCAACCTGCCCTTGCCGGCTTAACTTTTTGGCTACTGAGGACGGAACAGGCATCCGTCGCCCATGTGGAGATGCAGACTGTCACCTGCCAGTAGCCTAATTTGTCGGGGCCGTGCTTTGCCGGCGGTCGCACTATTATTGGCGGCGGCAGTAACCGGCGACGGTCCCGATTCTATTTACGGAGGTGCGGCGTGACGCTTGAAGCGCAGTTGGCAGAGATGTTGCTGGCGATCCGCGATAGCACCGGCCCGCTACAACCGTTGCGCTATGGCCTAATTCTAAAAGCCCTTGCCCTAGCGTGGATGTGTGACTACGAGGCTGGCATTCGCATTGACCCGAAGGAGCCCGAATGGCCTGTAGCATTTATTGGCCTGCCGACGGGTCAGGTTTCGTGGCATATGCCGCAGTACAAAACCCCATACGACGGCCACACCACTGAAGAGAAGTACCGCAGGATTGAGGAGTTTGCGGAGGTGCGGCGATGAAGGTCTTCAAGAACGCGGAGACATGCGATGACTGCGCCAAGGCACCAGCGACTGTCACCATTCAGATGGACCATATGACCGTGGCGGCCTATCGAGAGCATGCAACCCACATCTACCTGTGCGAGAAATGCGCGCGAGAGCTTCTGCGCTTCCTGCAAAGCGTGCTTAGCGACTACTAGGCGGAGGTGAGCCATTGCGCTACCACGAGGTGAAACTACCATCTGGCTGGGAAACCGGGAAGTTCCTCCCTATTAGCGACGTACATAGAGGCTCGCCCCAGTTTGCCGAAAAAGCCTGGCGCGAGCTTCTTTCATGGGTAAGAGAAACGGATGACGCTAGGGTTTTCCTCAACGGAGACCTTGTGGAAGCCGCCATCAGGGAGAGCCATGGGGACGTGTCCCACTCCATGACGCCAGAAGAGGAAATGCTCACGCTGCAAAGCGAGCTTGCGCCGATACAGGATAAACTCCTGGGCATCGTGCCGGGCAACCATGAGGAGCGCGTCGTCAGGAAGGCCGGGACGGACCCGGCGAGGATTCTGGCGAAATTCCTAGACATCCCCTACGACCCCGAAGGGTTTGTGCTCAAGATTTCGCTAGGGAAGAACGACGGGCATTCCGACAGAGGGCAGGTCTACCACATTTACTGCACCCATGGAGCGGGTGGCGGGCAAACACCGGGAGCCAAAGCCAACCGGATGCAGCGGATGTCCCTCCAGATTGAGGGCATGGACGCGCATGTGGTGGGGCACGGGCATCAGCTCATGGGGTTTGCTGACCAGGTGATGACAGTGGACCCGCGCAACATGAAGTTGATTCCGCGAGAAAAGAAGTACGTGCAGGCAGGCTCGTTTCAGTTGTGGCAGGGCTATGCCGTGAGGTATGGGTTCACGCCCGGGTGTCAGACGATGCCCCTGCTAATGCTGGACGGACGCAAGCACAAGATTTCACTCGTCATGTAAACGGGTGCGGGGTAAAAGAAAAAGACCGCCACTAGGGCGGTCTCTTGGTGGGATGGTTAGCGTGTCAGAAACTCCTCTGGAGC
>JAEHJW020004710.1_pt1 | contig 17744 bp, 27 predicted proteins | sample 9271431 | NCBI WGS metagenome assembly JAEHJW02 | reverse complement strand
TTACCATCACCCTCACAAACTCCCAGACCACAGCTACACCACAAAATTTCACCCAGTTGATAAAGGTCAACTGGTCTGCATATGCTACTGATCTCAATTTTCCGGGAGGAACTCCGAGGGGCGGCCGACCCTGACCATTGGCGATGCCACGGGCGAGAGCCAGAGCAGCGGGAAGGTTTCCGGGGGTGCCAAGCGCCTGGGCTCGGGATTGTGGGATGGGGCCACTCAATCCAACCTGCGGGGGACCCGGGGTGAAAATGTTACGAATGGCTGGGTTCAGGGTCCCGAGTGCGAGGAGCGAGCGAACTGCGCCCGGTGCCAATCCAACCCCTCCCTTGGGGGTCACGGTCTGACCCGGAACGGTGTGAGGAATGAAATTCAGGTTCGGCTGACCCGGGAAGGCCAGACCTTCCCCACCCTTGACCTTTTGAATCGTGTTCAGGGCCTTGATGCGCGCAAGACCCCCTTGGAGGACCGGATCGGATGGAAAGACCTGCCCTGCAGCCGTTGGGGCACCCATCAGATTGAGCAGGAGTGAGGTGGCGAGATCCTTCTGGCGCGCAGCCTTGACTTTGGCCAGTGGGCTGCTGGCTTGCCGGAGTTTTTCAGCCGGAGATTGTTTCCCGTCGTCCGGATAGTTGACGACCTTGGGAACTAGCCGTTTCCCGGACATGGCCCGCTGAAATTCACTGGTGATCCCCTGCTTGAGGGGAAGCACCGCCTGCTGGAGCGCATTTTGTAGGCTGGCAGCGCGCATCTGCTGAGCACCCTGTAGCCCCTGCGCGATCGCGGCCGTAATGGGGACCGGTAGCCGATGGGGGGCCGAAGCCTCCCCGAGTCCGGCGGCGAGTCCCAAAAGGCCCGCGTTCTGGGGGCTGTTGAGAGCCCCACCAATCCGACTCAATACACCTGCGCTCATAGCCCACCTCCCCCGCCGAGGAGCCCGAGAAGCCCTCCGCCTATAGCTCCAATCGTCGTACCGATGCCGGGGACCACGCTCCCAATATAGGCTCCGGTCGCGGCACCCGAAAGGGCCGATCCGGCGGGATTGGTGTAGTACGGGGTAGTCATCGAGCTACCCGGAATCCCGGAGAGAAGCGAACTCAAGCCAGACATTTGGGTGTAGGGGAGCATTTGATAATACCCGTACTGGTTCTGGTTCGCGCCGATTAAGTTCTGCGCCTGGTTCTGGATCTGTCCCCCAGCCGATACCCCGAGTTGGCCCGGAGCCGCCTGACTCGCTTCCATGCTCCCCGTGGCACCGAGTCCAGAGGTCATATCCGCAAGGGTCTGGTTATACGCCCCCCCGTAGACATTCGCGGCCACGTCGCTCATCTGGCTCGCCTGGATCGGGGCCGAGCCCTCGATGTTCCGGCCAGCCGAGGCGAACTGGGACGCGAGATTGTTCTGGATCTGCTGATCGGCCAGATTGGCCATGCCCTGTAAGGCGGGATTCGTGGCAGGATTCAGGAGTGAGCCGGATTCGAGGGCGTTATACATCCCCGCTCCGGAATTGGCGACCTGCTGGGCTGCTGGGATCGCCGTGTTCTGGATCTGGGAGAACCCCTGCTCCTGTAGAGGCGAGAACGGCGCGACCTGAACGCCGGGAAAGTAGGTAGGCCCTTGGCCCGTATATTTCCCGCTACCCGCCTTTGCGAGGGATTCGTAATAGGGTTGCAGATAGGCCGGAGGACCCGTAGTGCTCGTGGTGGACTGCTGCCCTTTGCCGCCGCTCATGGCTGCCCTCCGATCTGGAAATAGGGTAATTGCATCGGGATATTAGGGGCATGGAAGCCCGTAGCCATCATCGGGGCTGTGGGTGAGAGCTGCGGCTTATTAGACGATACGATACCCGAAAGTTGAGACAGCGCCGCTGGGAGCCCAGCGAGGTTGTTCACGGTGCCGAGAGGGGCCGGTGTAGAGGCATGCGCGGCCGTATAAGCAGAAAGTCCGGGCGTAAAACCGAAACTCATCATCTGCTGCTGGACCGCCGATGGAGGCGATTGGGATGCGAGCTGCGCCAAGGCCTGCTGGTGAACCGCCTGCGAGAGCTGGTTCGAGATGGTCTGGCCCATCTGGATGCTGGGTGTCTGACCTTTCATAATGCACCTCCTCCACCCATGGTGGGCATGCCTACCCGCTGTTTCCACGCCGCGAAGGGTCCGATCCCGTTCCAGGACTGCCCACCCTGCGCGAAGGCTGGAACCGTTGATCCACCAGAGCTATATCCACTACCCGTATTGGTAGGGGCAGGATTCCCCCCGCTGTAGCCGGTGGTGGCTGTGGGCATCGTGGACTGCCCATAGAACCCCGTCCCGAGGTTCGACAAGGACTGCCCAGGTTGCGGGGCGGACGTGTACATTTGCCCTGTGGAGGGATGAATGGACCAAGGAATCGTGGGATTAGACCCATATCCAGGGGGTTGACCGATGGGAAATGGACTCATCAGTCCACCTTTGGAGCCGTTGCTGGTTCCATTGGGGCTGTACGGGCTGGTCCCAGTCGTACTCGTCGCTCCTCCGGAAGTCATCTGCGTGCCAGTTTGAGCGCCCTTTCCCCCTTTGGAGCCCGACGCACCGCTGCTCGGCGTGTAGCCACTGGCGGGCGAATTCCAGGCCTGGCCTGGTGCGAGAGTCCCCCATGAGCTGCCGACCGGCGCATAGCTCGGACCCGCCATGGCCTGCGCCATCTGGTTGTAATACCCACCCTCCGGAATGGGGGCCATACCCCCGTAGTAACCGTACCCGTAGCCGGTCATGGATGGTGAGGAATAGCCGCTGTTCGAGAAACTCCCAGGCAAATTCCCACCGTAGGACGGAAAGGTCGCCTGCTGATAGGGGACCGCACTTCCTCCACTCCCCGAGCTGGAATTGTTGAATCCAGAACCGTTGTTCATCCCGAAGAAATTACTGGGGTCGACTGCATTCCCGAGAATCGAGCTTCCGCTGTTCCCGGAAAGGTTCAAAGGATCGGCGGCATTCCAAAACGACTGGCCTATACTGCTTCCGCTCATAGGGGTGCCCTCAGAATCACTTCTCCGGTGGGTTGGAATTCAGGGACCGCACGGGTCCATCCCCGGCGTCCGACAATCTGCAAACACGAACATCCGGCCTTCCGGGCATAGCGCGTGAGACCGCGCCAGGCGGCATCCTGCCATTCCCGGAGCCCATCCCCACCGCACAGGATGATCACGCAGATGCGTTCGGCGGGGAACTGCTGGAGCTGGGTTACAAACGCCGCTTTGCCGGGGATCTCCCACAGGAGCATCTCGCCCCGAAGGAGAGAGGCCTGCAACGACTCCAGGGTCATCGCGCTCTGCCGCGCCAACGGACGTGCAAGGTGCGGGGAAACATCCGCCCATCGGTCCTCGATCTCCCACGCGGGGATGAAGACCAGCTTGGGTTCCACGTGGAACAATGGCACCACGGAGCGAGAAGGGAGTGACGTCATAGGATACCTGCCTCGTGAGCGAACACCGTTGCACCCACACAATCGGAAAACGTCCCCGAGAGCTGGACCGCGATCCGATGATAGACCCCCTCGGCTCTCACCCCAGCAACGCCGGAGCGTTCCGTGGCGGGGTAGTAGGAAGTGAGGGTCGAGGTGTCGGACAAGCGGTTTCTCGCACCCACCGCAACCGAGGGTGAACCATCCGTCAGTGGCCGCACCATGGTGACGACCGCACGGCCTCCGGCATTGAGTTCCAAATCCTGCCCGATCAGTGTTGCCGTACCGGGGGTTCCCGTGAACTGGCCGTATGCGTGGGAACTCGAAAACCCCCCCGGAATCCAGGCGGAATCTCCCAAGTCCTGCATCAGGAAGTCCAAGGCCTGATCCGCCATCGACCAGTTCTGCTCTTCGTAGTTGTAAATCAAAAGCGTGTCGTTCGCCGAGCCCGAAGTGGACTGGAAGGAGAAATAGACTACTTTCTGGCGGGTATCTGCGGCTGCGCAGATGTTCGCAAAGGCGGACTCCTCGGCATTCGCAAAAAACCACTTGTCGATCAGGGGATAGCCGATCGCCGTGGTATTGGACCCGTCGGTCATCATAAAACCATCCGGAGAGGCATAGTAGTATTTGTTCCCCACCCGTGCAACGGCCCACGGCCCCAAAGCGCCGCGTTTCTTTTCGTAGGTGTAGAACTGGAAAACCGTACTCCCGCCGACATACTCTGCCCGAGAGATTCCCGACCGCTGGAAGATGAGGCCAAAGGACTCGTTGTCGGAAATCGCCATCACCGGGCCATACTCAGAATAGAGACTCTGCGCACCCGCCTGGTTGGCATAAGCCGCTTGCGTATCCGGTACCGTCCACTGGTTCGCATTCGCCACCGCCGACCACTGGATCCCGTAGGGCACTGTCCCGAGGAGGGTAGATTGGATATTCCCCCCAACCAGAAAGTCCCGGATCTGGCCGAGCACCGCGGCAATCGGGGCCGGATCAGTGTCGTCGATATCCGCAAATGCGGTTCCCGTGGTCATGTCGATGGTCTGGATCGGGTCGTTCCCGTTCGTCGCCTGCATACAGCCGCCCATCCCCTGAAACGACCACTGGGTCGCATCATAGGCTCCGAGATGATCCACGGTCCAAGTGACGGTTCCATCCGTGGTGGTCCCCGAGGTCGCCCAAGTTGGGGCCGTAGTGCCAGACGTCCCAGCGGTTGTCACTTTCTGCGTGTTCCCGTTTGAGTCGATGATCATCTGGCCATCCACATAGGCGGTGGAGGCTGCCCAGGCCGGGGTGGTCCGGGAGCGCTTCACCCACGACCCACTCACGAGCTGGTAGAGATCGGTCTTGGTTCCGGCGTAACGCTGGACGTTCCCGTTCCGATCATAAGACGTGGCGGCTCCGAGACAGGTTGACGGGAGCGCAGGACTTCCCGCAAGCGGCAAATACGGTCGATACCCCCGCGAGGTCCAGATCACGTTTTCGGCCGTCAGGAGCGAAATCTCGCCGCCCGAGAAGAACTCCTTCGTCGACGGCGGGAAGGCCGGATTCAGCAAATGCGGAGGGTCCGGTTTCCAAGCGCCAAAGAGGTAAGAGAGCGGCTGCATCAGAAGTGCGGCGTGATGCGCGAAAGCGCGATGGACCCGAAATTCTTCTGGCGGAGATTCGCCAGCGCGTCATCTTCGAGCTTCTGCATGATCTGGGACTGCTGCATGTCCCGCAAATAGCGGCTGTAGAGGTTCTTGAGCGCGCGCGACCGGATCAGTTCCTCGGCTTGGGTGGTCCACGCATTCTCATTCGTCCCCGAAAGCGTCCAGACGAGGTCGGGCCCATCATCCGTGGTCACACCCACCACCGGAGGGGAGGATGCGCCAGAAATGCCCCCAGACGAACTCTGGGCGCTATTCGTGGGCCACTTAGGAGCCGAAGTCCCACTCGTTCCCGCGGTGCTACAGGTCTGGACGTTGTTGTAGCTGTCGTAGACCGTATCTCCGACAACATAGGCCGTAGATGCGGCCCACGAAGCGGTGGCGGTCATGAGCGGAAGGAGTTCGATCTGGCCTTTCACGACCACCGGAAGCGACTGCTGGGGGGGTGGGAACAAGCGGATCTGCCCAGACCAGGTCGAAAACACCAACGGGTACGAGGTCCAGAACACATCCCCCCAGTCGATCTCGTCGATTTCCTGTTCGGTCAGGGGATCGAGTTTGTAGGTGTAGTTCCCGATTTGAGAGAGCACATCGGTCACGGTCACGAAGTTCGCGGGCAGCCAATAGTACCGCTGTCCGTTGACCGTCGTGAATTGCGCCATCGACGCTTCGTTCCAGGAAAAGCGTTGGTGCGAAAACCACCGGACGGCCGACAGGATCTCCAGCTCGATCTCGCTGGTGAGATCCGTCCGCGCGAGTTCGTCGGCGATCCGGGACTGGAGCTGGACATACGTACCCACAGGCCCTCCTCAAAGAGGGAGGGGGAATGACCCCCCTCCCGGATCACTTACGCAAATGCGCCGTACGACTCCATGAGAACAACGCAACAGGTGACGGTCCCATTCGCCCAGGTCGCAGCAGCAGTCGTGCACTGGAGCTGGATGATGGTCGCCCCTGCGTTCCCGCCGGAGGTCTGCCCGTTGTTGTCGCCGACCGTATAGGCATAGGCGGTCCCACCCGCTTCGCCCGTGCGCACCACACCGCCGGTCTGGCCGATCGTGGACCCCTTGATGTAACGGGCCGCGGTCGTCGCATCTCCTACTTCAAAGACGAGAGCTGGCGTGGTTCCGCTGTCGAGCTGCGCAGCGTTGACGATGACGTCGACCACCTCGTAGCCGTTCGGGACCTGACAGAGTTCGACCACATCCCCCACCGCGAGTGCGGTGGTGAGATCGATCGAGCCCGTGACCACGAAGGCCCCGCCGCGCCAGTTGCCGCGCACACGGTTCGAGGTGACTTGACTGGATTTGTAAGTTGCCATGTAAGATCCTCCTCAGATCGTGCCGACACCGTACGAAGACGGCGTCTCAAGGGTGGAGTTGGCGTGCGGGGCGGCATAGGTGGAAATCACCTGGGTGGCGAAATCCTGAGAGTTGAACACCGCCTTCTTGATCCCGAAAATGGATCCAGCCGCGATGCCGAGCATGTTCTTGTAGTCGAACAGCTCTTCATCCCACGTGAACACTTCTTTGGAATCACCCCGACCGAAGGCCAGCGCGCAGGACTGAGCACCCGCAAACGCGGCCCGGTAGGTGTTCGAGATGTAGGCGCCCGAAGAAATACAGGGCGTGACGCGGTACGCTTTGTGCAGGATGCACCCGTTGTACTCGCCCAAAGCCCCGGTATAGATCGGGTTGTCCGAGACCTCACCACCAGTGGCCGCGGCCTTCTCGATGTCCAACCACTGGCCCGTCGAGGTCGACGTGCGCATGTCGGTCACCTGGAAGGGGTGGAGGAAGGCAACGTACTTCTCCTCCCCGCCGATCCGAATGGGCCGGATCAAGGGGTTGATCGTGTACGCCTGCTCGACGGCATAGTCGATCAGGTTGATGTTGAAGGTGTCGGTGGACGCCAGGTCCGACTCTGCCGCGACCCCAGAGGGGAGCACGATGTTGGTCGGCGCGATGGGGCTGTTATTCCCCGTAAACGCGGTGTTGGTCTGGAGCGTGTCACCGCACAAGTGGTTGAAGAAGCTGGTATCCAGCCGGTTCGCCCACCAGTCCTGGAGTCCCAGTCGTCCCTCCTCGCGGAGTTCAAACGGCACCCGCTGTTGGGTCATGCGTCCGCCGACGTTCACCGCGTGCCGGAGCTGGTCGATCAGGAGCTTGTCGGCATAGGTCGTGAGGGCCTCTTCCTGCCCTTCCAACACGCCATCCCCCTGCACGCCGGTTCCGACGAGCTGCATGCGGAGACCGTAGTTCACGGTGTCACCCGCAGACTTGCTCGCGTCGTCGAGCTGCTGGATCACGTTGTCGCCCGTTTTGTCGATGAATCGATTGAACCAGCACTGCTGGATCGCCTCGACGAACAGGCGTTTGGCCCACAATTTGACGGCTAGTGGGTCATTGACTGCGAAATTAGTTTGCGCCATTGCTAGGCCCTCGGTAGGTTGGGATAAAACCCGGCAGTTCGTCTGCCTTGCCCGATACGCCCCTGCGCTGGCGACGCGCTACGCCCGTTGGGGTCGGCGACACCCTCGGGACCTCTTACGCGGGTCCCCCACGAAACGCCCGATAGGTCGGCGACACCATCCGCAACAAACCTACTCCTCTAAACCTCAGAAGTCAAGAGGGGAAATACTGCGCCCACTTCTGGCGCAGCTTTTCCGGATCCCGTTCGTTCAGGAGATCTTGTGGGGTCAGCTCACCCGATGGTGGCGCACCTCCACCTCCTGGGCTTGCATTAGCCAGACCATCCTGGATCTTCTTGACCGCATCCGCATCCGGCTTGGAGGCCTTCGGCGCATAGCCCCAGGCCTTCGCCAGGTTATAGAACCGGTCTGCGGGGTCTTGACCCTCCTGCAACGCCTGCGCGCCGATCTGGAGCGCTTCTTCGAGCATGGCCTGCTCACGCTGGATCGGGTCCGTGATCAGCGGCGCGAGTTGCTTCTGCCGTTCGGAGACCAGATGGTTCCAGGCATCCGCATAGTCAGGAGCCTTCGTCCGATAGGCCGATGCGGCCGCCTGGATGCGCTCCATGACCTGCCGCCGGAGTCCGATCTGCGACTGCTCCTGCGTTTGACGGGCCTGGATTTCGGCCACTTGAGCAAGCTGTTGCCGGAGTTGATCATTCTGGGCTTGGAGATACCCCACGGGATCCTCGGTTGGGTCTGGGGTCTGCTGGGTGGCCTGACGGATGGCCTCCTCAAGCTGCTGTCTCCGTTGGGTTTCCGCCTGGAGCTGCTCCTGCCAGCGCCGACGCTCGGCCAGGAGCGCAGCGGTGGGAACCGTTGGTGCCTCGGGAGGTTTGGACTCTGGAGGTTTGGATTCCGGAGGGGGTGCCTCGGGAGGCTTGGTATCCGGGGTGGTGTCAGGAACTTTCGTCCCACCGGACCCGAAGAAGTCGGCCTCAGCCGTGGAAAGCCCCTTGGGGGCCGCTGCGGGCGGTTTGACACCCTTCTTGCCAAATAGTTCCAGCGGTGCGGATGGGATTTCGGCGTCTGGGGGGGGTGCTGTTGGGGTAGGGGTATCAGCCATTCTAGACTCCGGAGAGTTTGGAGATGATTTCGGTATGCGCCTTGAGCTGATCCGCTAGGGCATTCGCCTGCGCGGCTCTGGCCTGGTGGACGGCGGTCTCCGTCCCGAGGCGTGCCTTGGTCTGGGCGGCGGCGAGTTCGGCTTGGGCTTTTGCTACGGCTGCTTGGGCTTTCACCACTTCGGCATGGGCCTTGGCCTGATCGCCTGCGAGGGTTTCCTGCGCCACCTGACCCGTAGAAGCCAAATGCTGCGCCTGCGCGTGTTTGTAGGCCGCATCCGCTTCGGTTGCCGCAACATCCGCCTGCTTTTGGCGCATTTCGAGCTGTTGGGCCTGTTGCTGCGCCTGCTGTTGGGCCTGCTGGACCTGCGGAGGGGGCGGTTGAGCGGCAGCCTGCCACTTCTGGACCAGAGCCGCTGGGAAGGGGCTGTATTCCAAGAGCGGCATGAGTGTTTGGGGGGACAGAAACGCGGGCGGGAGATGCGGTGCCAGGGCGATAAAGGTGTCCCAAGTGCGCTCTTTGACGTTCGGGGAGGACGGCGTCTCATCCACGATCACGTCGTAGAGTTCGACATCTTTCCGATAAACCAGCGGGACATACCGGGAACCTGTAGCGTCCGTCAGTTTGACCAAGCGCCCAGGCGGGATATATTTCCGGATCATGTTCATGAGCAGGACCCCGTGCTCCTTCCGATAGCGTCGCAGGGCGTCAAAGAGGTAGCTCAGGATCGCTAATCCCGCACTCTGCCGACGGGCTTCCAGCGCCCCAGACACGTCCATCGCCTGCGAAAAGCCCATGACCGCAGGGTTCACCCCCGCGACCTCGTTGAGACTTTGGTTGCTGTAGGCCATGAGCGCCTGCATGTTCTGCGGGGCCTGCGAGACCGGCCGCGGCATGATCTTGCCAGCGGCAATCGAGCCGTTCGTCGCATAGATGATCCGCGCCGGATCGGCCCAGTCGTTCTCGGCCTGACGCGGGTTCTCGAACGCATCGACCTCGGCGATCACCCCCCCCTTACCCGAAGTGGCGATGATCTCCAACATGGAGGACATGAACTTGTTCGACCAGAGCTGGGGATCCATCATTCCGCGCACGATCCCATACCACTGCCGTTTGTAGAAATCCCGCTTCGCCGTGATCGCCTTGTAGCTGAAATCCGATCCCGTGGGAGTGCGCTTCTTTTCGAGCAAACTCTCACCCGAGAAATACATCCGCCAGAACGCCCGCCGCTTCTGCTTGAGGGCCGTCACCCCACCCAGAAGGTCCTTCACGGCCGACCACTGCTCCTCGGTGAACGTGATCAGCCCAGACTCCGACGGCATGAGCGTGGTTTTCTCATCCCCAAATGCTTGAGACAAGATCGAGAGCCGATCCGGCCCAATGTCCTTCATCATCACCCGATAGACGGGTTCGAGTTCCCACCACTGGAAATCGTGCAATTGCACCGTGTCCTGGTTGTATTCCCGCCCACCGGCACCTGAATCCTCGTGGTAGAAGGCAGCTGAAATCACGTCCACTGGATTGGTCGCCCCGTCTTCCCGGTTCACGGAGGCGAAATCCCCGTCCGGCCAGAGTTCGACAGCTCGTGCCCGGGGGATGATCCGCGAGCGGCAGATCCAGCGCGCGTCCATGAAGTTCTTCTTCGTGCTCGACGGGTCGGGCGTCATCTCCATGGGATCGATCCGCTCGATCACGATCCGACCATCCAGATCCTCGTCATAGGACACCCGGGTCTCGGTCCACCCCTCCCCGGAGATCACACAGTCGGTAAAGGCGTCGCCTTCCTCCCCGTCGGCATTGCACTCATCCCGGACCCACTGCGCAGCCGCGTTCAGGAGTTCGTTCACCTGCTCCTGGCCAAGCTGCCTCGGGATATACCGCACCGACTGCCGGTTCGTCACCTCGTGCCCCACGATCGCATCCACAATCGGCGCGATCCGGTTGAAAGTGACCACCGGCCGCATCTTGTCCTCCATGACCTGCCGGTCCTCCGGTGCCCACTGATCGCCCGCGACGAACTGGTAGGCCTTCTTCGCAGCTTCCTTCCAGTGCCCACGTGAACCCTGGGCCTGCCGGAGCTGATCGAGTGCGGATTCGAGATCCACTTAGTCCCCGAGACCCTGGGTCACATAGAGCGTGCTCCCCGTCGCAGAAGCAATCGCATTCAGCGTTTGTCCAGCGGGCAGCGTGAAAATCCGCTGGGTCCCGGCAATCACCGGGAATGAGGATTCGTTGGAAGACGACGGAATCACGGCCGCCTCGCCGATCGCGATCCAGACCGTCTCGGTACCGACCACGGTGAGTAGGACCTGCATGTCCCCCCCGCTGGTTGCTCCTCCAGAAGCGGGGAGATCCAGCGATTGGCTGGTCGTAGTGACCGCCAGCGCCGCGGTATCGGTAGTGGGTTTGAACGGGATCATCGGAACCTCCTAAGCGGCCATCCAGCTCCCGGTACTGCGCCCCCGGGGGGTGGGTTTGCGGATCCGGAGTTTGGCGGAGTCAACCGCAAAATATCGGAACGCATCCGCGTCATGGGACGAAAAGTCATGCTCCGGAGTGGAGCGGAAAACCTTGTGTTTCTCGTCGTAGTCCCGGTGATATGACCGTAAATGCCGGATCCCCTGCGCACACCGCTCGCGATCGAACCAGCACAACGGGAGCACCGACCGGACCGCCTCGATGCCATCCGCCACAGACAGGGACGGGACGAGCTGCGGGGAAAAGCCAAGGGCCGACAACACTTCAAGCCGGCTCTTGCCAGTCCCGAGTTCCCGCACCTTGGCGTCCGGCGGGAGATGGGCGGCAGCATAGACATAGCCTTTTCCTTGAAGGATGTGGGCATAGTGCGCGAGGGCCTCCCCAGAACCGGCATAGTGGTCGATGATGTGATACTCCTGTCCAACCATCTGGACGAACCAGATCGCCGTATCGTCCGCCATGCCGAGATCCCAAAACGTATGGACGGGGAGATCCCGGATCCAGGGCACGGTCGTCACCCGACCCTCCCGTTCGGCTTCTTCCATGAGCGTGCCGTAGTAGCTCCCCTCGTTCTCGGATTCAAAACTCGCGTAAAACTCCTGTTGGATCAAGGCCTCGCTCATCCCGCTCCGGCGTTCGGATTCCAACACCTGCGCCGAGATCATCTCGGTGTCGTCAACCGAGAGTTTCTCGCAAAACCATTCGGGATTCCCGCGCGCCATCTCGTACAGTTCAAAGCCGTGGTTTTTCCCGCGTGGGGTGAAGATGAAGACCGCCCAGCCGCCATTTTCTGCCAAGATCGGCCGGACATAGTCCCAGGCCTTTGGGTCAGTGAGCGACCACTCCGAAAAGACCACCCCCACCGGATTGGCTCCCACCAAGCGGTCGTAGTTATCAGAACCCACCGCTTGCCAGAGTGAACCATTTTTGAGTTCGATCTCCATCTCGTCGTTCCGCACCCGTTTCCGCACCGCCTCGGGAAACACCTGGTCGATCACGCGCCGACCTTCCCGGTCGATCGCCTGCCAGACCACCCGCCGGGCTTGTGCCGCGGTCGGGAGCATGTGCCAGTAGACCCCAACCCGCTGGATCGCGCAGACCGCGGCCCAGTTGAGCGTGGTGCTTTCCTTCCCCGCTCTCCGGTGCCAGACCGCCACAGCCCGCTTCCCACCCCCTTCGAGATAGCGCCAGAGCGCGCGCTGGTGCTTGAGCGGCTCCCAGTCGTGCGGCATCTCAACCACCCGGCTCATTTCCACCATCCATCTTGCGCACCACAATCGTCAGCGGGGCTTCTGCATCCCCCCGGACTTCCACCGACTTCGGGAGCAATCCAACCACCATTTTGTAGAAATCCCGCTGGTTCTCCTCCTGCGCAGCCCACTCGATGAGTGTTTTCGTACCCCCAAGGGCATCGAAGGCTTTCAGGAACTCCAGCTTCAGGCGAGTGTATCGATCGATCGCCCCATGCGGGCGACCTGAGCCCGGGGTCTTGGGATGGCCTTTCTCGAACGCTGGCATAAATGAGCATTCCTAATGCGGCCAGCCAATCTGGCGCGCCTCGTTGGTGGTGCGGTCAGCGACCCGAAACTTGAAGCCGGGCTTTGGTTTCTTCTTGTTGTTCGCCTTGCGCTTGGCGACCGTTGACGAGCGTCCCTTCTTCACTTGCGCCCTCCCTTTCTTGCGGGGTCGTACTTGCAGGGGGCCTCTCGTTCCAGGGGGAGCCAGGACAGAGTGGCTCGGGAGGCGTCGAGTTCGGGATGGCCGAGATTGGCGGAAAGTGAGTTGGCGAAGGATGCCAACCGGGATTGAGCAATCACCGTCTTTGCTGTGGCCTGGTCTTTGCAGCTCTCGCAGTAGAACTCCGGGAGGATGATGTTGACCTCCGTGGGATCCGTGCTTTGTTTCCGCTTCGCTGTGGTCTTTGCGTCCGTGGGCTGGCGGGGGATCGCGGGCAATGTCAACATCGGCTTCCAGCTTGCCGGTTCGTGGAGTTTTTTAGCTTCTGGCATCAGGGGACCCTCTTTTCGCGGGCTCGAAAGGCCCGCCATGCTTGATCTCGCGGGATCCGTCTCCGGGCGGCATCTTTCCCAGCGGTCCAGATCCCCACACGTTCGTCCTGCCGGAACGGGCAGATCGCCTTCATTCCGGCAGACTGGTAGTGGTCATAGCCGAGCCGAAACGCCGACTCGGCGGTTGACCACGCCGTTTTCAGTTCGGCTCCTGGCCCTGGTGGGCGTCGATCTTGTCGGCGACCGGCTCGACCTGGGGCACCCTGTGACCCCGGAGACTCGGGCCCTTCGGCCGCTCCAGATCACCGGGCTGGTGGAATTCATACGATCCACCGGCCTTTAGCGGGTTCGGGTTGAACTTCAGGCGACTGGGAACGGTTGGGGGGATACCGGGACGGGGATCTCCGGTTTTCCGGCCCGCTCCACCCGCCTTCTTGCGGTGGAGTTCGCCTTCCCGCTCGTCACGCCGGTCTTTGGCGACCCGCGCAACCTTCCGATCTTCACCGCGGCGCTCATCACGCCGGTCTTTCGCAGTCTGCTTTTTCACTGGATTTACCTCATTTTCTGGGCTGAATGCCCAGACGTGTGTGGAGCATGGCTCGGGCCTTGGATTGGATTCGCCGCTCTTGCGCGGCCGTGAGATTCCCCTTGGCCCGACTGATCGGGGCCAGCATCAACGCTGCACGCGCATGTTTTTTGTCAGGGATGGGGAAGGATCGGTCGGGCCCCGCAAATACTTTTTTCGGCAGTTTTGCCCGCTTTCTAGGCGTCAGAGTGGCCATCCGCGTCTCCGCTTGGATCCAGCTTCATGTTCTACCACGAACGGTAGCGCTTGTCAAGCCTCAACCGACACCACACCTGAATCGATCAGCACCCGGAGCGACCGCGAAAAGGCCGCGTAAAACACCCGCTCCTTCTCCTCGCGAGAGGATGGACTGGAATCATACCAGTCGTGACACGCCGCACAGGCATAGCAGCCGAAAATGTCGTCGGCTTTGCGCCCCGTTCCCTTCCCGTGGAGCTGCATGTTCGAGTGCGCCCAGACCACCGTCGCTCTGTCGTGGTTGCAGACCGGCGTCTGCATCGTGCATTCCTGGCCGCGGGCGCTCTCGCGGATTGCCTGGGAGCGGATCATGGTGTGGACTCCCACTGTTCGTAGGAAGGATCCGCAGGGATCTCGATGCCTTCGGTGGCGAGATCTGCCTCGTAGGCAGTGAGCGCAGCAGCAAAATCCGGCTTGCTCATCCGGGTGGAGGATTTCGGACGTCCCGTCATCGGATCGGTCCCCACGTATTTCGGTTTGAAAATCCCCTCGTGCACGGACTCGGCGGAAAAGTGCAGGAAGGATGGCACCATTTTAGCACGGATCAGGGCGGCAATCTTGAGATTGAGATGGGCAGCCAAGAGCCCATGGAGCCACCACAGCCTCCGGTTTTGGTCGGTGGTCCGGCCCTCGACATGCGGCTCGACCACGATATCGAGGGGGAACTCCACCCTGGCGTTTTTCAGGGATTCCAGCTGGCGGAGATACCCATCCCGGTCTATGACAAGACGCCGGATCATTTCACGGATCCCCTACCTCCAACTCCCATATTTCAGCCGCTTTCTTTTTTACTTCCTCTTTCAGATCATCGATTTCTTGCTCCATTTGAGCGATCTCTTTCTTGTAATCATCGATATCATCGTCTTTTCTCTCGATTTCCTTTTTCAAAAAATCGATTTCATCAGTCAATTCATCGTTTTTCTTTTGTAGAACTTCGTACTCAGGATTTGCGTTCATGCGTTTCTCCTCTTGCCATGATAGGTGTAGATCCAGACGCTCCTGGAATTTTCATTCCCGCGATGGCAGCTGATGGAGTGTCCTCTCGCGCGGAGCTCGGAGACTGCAGTGGATGGGGCACAGCACCTCGCCGCCTGCATCAGGTTCCATGTGCTGATGTGTCGTGTGGACTTCAGTGTTTTCAAAACGCGTTTCAGACGGTCGGAAGACCGGTCACTCGCTGCGTGCATGGGTAGTCTCCAAAAGTTTGCGGATTTGTGAAATGAAACGGTGAGCCTCGGCGGGTGGAGTGATTGGACGGGGAAGCGCCGGCTGGGATTTGGGCCGGTGTTGGCAGGCCTGCCAGAACTCCGGAAGCGTTGGTGGGTAAGCGTTTCCGTTGGTGGAACACCAGTTGAGCGCCTTCCGGAACTCATCGGGGGTACAAACCGACAATCTCGCCCGCCAGACCTGGGGCATCGAGTCCCCAAACTGCCGGTAGAGCCTGGATCCATAAATCTGCCCGAGGATGACCCAGACCTCGTCCAGGTCTATTTTCCCAGGGGCCCCAAATTTAGCCGCCATTGGCTTCTCCATCCTCGGCCGGTGGTGTGTTCACGTAGAGGGCCGATCGTTCACTGGCGGCCTGCTGGCTTCGCTTGGCGAGATATCGGCGGGTCACACGCTCGACTGGCGACTCGTCCGGGCGGTTTTTCAAGGCAAAGAGTCCTTGCCAGCCGTTGGCGATCGATTGCTCGACCACTTCGGCTTGATCCTCCCCAAATTCGGCCAGTTTTGCCATAGCGGCTGGGATGGATGGGGGCTTGAGTGGCTTTTTGATCGCTCGGCGGTATTCGATCCAGCTCTCCCAGGCATCAGAATCGAGGCCGTCTGGTTTTGGGGGAGTTCCCCCTGGGGGGGAAGGGGGGGTATTATTCTGTTCAGATGGTACTGTTATAGGTGTGCGCCCAGGACGCACAGGCGGAGTGTGCTCAGGACGCACAGGGTGCACAGGGGGTGTGCGCCAATTGTGGACAGGGGGTGTGTCCTCATCTTGTTCCATCTCTAGAGCGATCCCGGCTGCGGAGGCTAGCTCTTTGGCCACGATTGGAGAGAAGATCACGCGGATGATATTTGTGCTTCTGGACCCATCTCGGCGGTACTGATCCTCCATGGTGAGGTAGCCGCAGCTTTTAAGGTTTTGGAGGGACCGACACACCACCGAACGGCTAATTTGCGCCATGACTGCGATCCGTGATTGAGACGGCCAGCATATGCGGTCCTTGTTCAGGTGGGTGCAGACTAGGCCGAGAATTTGAACATCGCGCAGGGAAAGACGCCCATCTCGGAAGGCCTCCGCCGGAACGATCGCGAAGGGAGAACTCCCAACCTCCACATTGAGCGGGGCGCTCATGTCCCTTTCCCCATCTGGCGCAGGTATTTGACCTCCGGCTCCGGTTTGAGGACTTTGATTATGGCGGTAGCTTTCCTCCCATCTTCCCCTATCCTGGGAGTGAGCTTGAGATACCCTGCGTGGGCCAAGTGGCCCAAACACTTGTGGACTATTTGCCTGCTGACTCCGGCAAGCTCCCCGATGGTGGATTGGGAGAGCAAACAGACAGCGTCCTCGTTGGTGTAGGGGAGGAGAATGGAGAGGATGTGCAGATCGCGCGGAGTGAGGCGCGAGTCCCTCGTGGCCACGGCGGGGTAAATGGTGTATTGGGGGCCTGGGTCATAGGGGCGAGCGCTCATGATTGCTTCCAGCTATCGGGCTGGACCTCCCGCATGGCTTTGCGCGCAAGGTAGGGCGATAGGGAGGGGTCGAAGCGAGTGATCGACACCCGAGCCGCCTTCGCCAGCTTGGCGAGCTGGTTGGTGGGGATGCCGCGCCACCGCCAACGGCAGACCGCGACTGGGGTGACTTTGCAGACCCGCGACATTTCGCCCTGAGAGCCAAAAACGGCATAGGCGCGGGCAAATGTGGGGTGGGTGGGAATATCCGCATGGGTGTTGATCTTCATGGTTTCTCCGACTCCGAAATAGGGGCAGTATATATCCCGATCAAAGCCATGTCAAGCACCGTGTTTTAGGGGGGGTTGACAATGGCATAATCGTGTGTTACTGTAGCAAGCATCACCAACCACAGGAGACTGACATGAACACCGTGCGAGTCCTCCCCACGCTGACGCCAGACCAGTTGATGCGCCTGGCCGCACAATACCTGCTCGTCATCATCGGCGAGCGCCTTTACATCAAACCCAAGATCGACACAGGAGACTGAACATGACGATGCCAAAGCGCGATGAGCCAGATGACGTGACAGCTCTTCTTGTTAACTCCAATGCGATTCAAATTCTCATGATCCTAAACAAAAGCCGGACACAATTGGATGTGGATCTCGGGATGTTGCTCGGCCTGGCGGACATGATTCGAAGGGGCTTTAGGAAGAACCCAGGGTATGTCAAGCTCGATGAGCAGGTGATCGAAAGGTGGCGTCATGAAATCTCAGGGAACTTTCGCACAACTAATGTCCGCCGTATCAAGGGAGACTGAACATGCACGCCTGCACGTTTTCCACCTTTCTGAGCACCATCCGTTCAATGGGGCCTCAAGCTGTAGCCTGGTTCGTGGTGGGGATGATCCTAGGGTGCCTCATCGTAAAGTGCATGATGAAGAAGTGAACCCACATCAAACACAGGAGATACACATGACCACAACTCCCGATGAGCAGAAAATCGAGACATGGCAGCAGAGCGCAGAGGAGACGATCGAACGGCTCAAGGGCCTCATGCTGATTCAGAAATTGTCCAGAATCCTAAACGCTATGCTGGAGACGCCCACGGATGCACCGACCGTAGAAGTGAACC
>JAEHJW020005201.1_pt1 | contig 17753 bp, 16 predicted proteins | sample 9271431 | NCBI WGS metagenome assembly JAEHJW02 | reverse complement strand
GACCGAAAGGCTATCATTTTGACCGACACAAAAAATGGCGAACGTCAAACCTTGCCAATAGTCGAACCCGCCCTATCCGCTCTGATTGAATGGAAAACAAAAAGCACCAACGCGAGCCCCTTGCTATTCCCTAGCACTAACGACCCCTATCAGCATATTTTGATTGATAACCCATGGCGAACCGCACTTAAACGTGCTGGCATCACTAACTTTCGTTTTCACGATTTACGCCACAGCTTTGCCAGTGAGCTGGCTATGTCAGGGGCAAGCCTTGCAGAGATTGCAGCAGGTACGGGACACAAAACGCTAGGCATGGTTAAACGCTATGCCCACCTATCACACGACCACACCACCAGCGTGATTGAACGCATGGCGGCAAAGGTGGCAGCGGAACTAAACGAACAAAACAGCAAAGGCGGTGAATGATGTTTCACAAGCAGTATTACAGATTAGAAGAGGCGGCAAAGCAGTTAGGAGTTGATGTTGAGACTATTCTAAGTATGGAATTTGATGGTGCACTATCGCTAAGTTATGTTCACGTTCCAAAAAGTGATGACGATTACTTCATCAATTTGGCGATGCAAGAAGATGAAGAGTATAACAAAAAAGTTGGAGCGGCTTTTTTGGAAAAATACAACATACAAAACTTAGAAGATATTGAAAATTCATTAAATGAAGTTGTTTCTGACATAGAAAAAACCTTAGCTAAGTCTGGAGATACTGTTGATACATGTTATTTGAGGGAAGAAATAGAGAGAGTATTAGGCAACAATCCTACTGAAACATTTGTTTTATATCTAGCTTTTTCAAAAGAAGAGAGAGAAGTCATCAACAACAGCAACAAAGGGTTTGTAACAGCATACGAGCTATGCAAATTACCAAAACCATTTTTTCAGCGAGTTATCCATGATAACGGTGAAGTCGCTATTACAGACTTCATCATGCCAAGTGGCAAGATAGGTTATGTTGAAAGCTGCTGTTACATGCCCAGTAATGGTTTGGTTGTTTCGCATGCTGAACTAACAAGATTAAAAGCCCTTAAAGCCCAACTAGACGGCAAGCCCACACTTGAACAGTTACAAGCTGAAAATGAAGCGTTAAAGAAGCAACTGGACGCACTGAGCAACAGCACCAGCCAAACAATTCTACAGCAACGAGAGCAAGCCTTATTATTTTGGGTGGAGGGTTTGGGGCGTGATACCGTCAAAGCTATGAGCAAGCCACAGATACACGAGGCACTAAAGAAAATCGACCGTATTTTTCATTTTAGTGACTTCGATAAATTCTGGCAGAAACAACAAGTAATCAAGTTATAAGCTGGCGCACCTACCCGATAATGTCGGGTGATTTACACCACCCCCATAAAAAAGTTAAAACCATCTCAAAGCCCGTAATCATGGGCTTTTAATGTCGGGTAATTTACGGATTACCCCCCATTACGGGTATTTTCACCCAATATTAAACCGCAAATAACACCATCAAAATACACACCAACGCAAGGCAACACCTAGCGGATTTAATTATCATGGAGTGCATAGCATGGAATCACAACAATTTATCAAAGTAACCGATTTACCTAAGTTTGAACCAGCTTTAACCGCTGGCGGCTTTCGTCATTTACAGTTTTTTCATGGCGACAAATTAGAAGCGGCTGGCGTGGTTTGTCGATTCGGACGCAAGCTGTTAATCAATTTGCCAAAGCTAAGGGAGTTTATCGCTGGCGGTGGTGCTAAAAGCATTGCAGGCAAAGGGGTTTAACCATGAAAACAGAAACGCCCGACAACAGCAAAAAACCATTATCAGGCGCACAAAACAGCAAGACTAATAATACCAGAACCACGGTAAAAAGTGCGGTACTCGATGCGTTAAAGGCAAACGAATCAATCACACCCTTAGATGCATGGGCAAGGTTTGGCACAAGCCGCTTAGGTGCTGTTATCCACGAATTGCGTAAAGAGGGTTACAACATTCGTACTGACACGCTCGAGGTAGAAGCCGCTAAGGGTAAAGCAACAGCGCATAAAGCCTATGTTGCAGTTTATACCATGGTTGGGGGTAGTCATCATGACTGATAACCTACTCTCTACACTAGCAGCCGCTGGCATTAATACCGACCGCTTGCCCTCTCATTTAGCCATTGGCAAGTTTTACCGATTACCCGCCATAGGCAAAGCACCATCAGATAAAAGCTGTTACGTCAAAATGCTGGCGCAAGGTGTGGCAGTGTTCGGCAATTGGTCAAATAGCGATAAGGGCACTTGGTTTGCAGACAAGCCAACGGACAAAGCAGAACTTGAACGCTGGCATAAAGAAGCCAAAGCGGCACAGGCTAAAGCCTACCGCGAACAGGTGAAGGTGTGGGACGAAGCGGCTATAAACGCACGTTCGATGTGGTTCGATATGGCTGGAAATCCCGACTTGATGCACCCGTACCTAGTCAAAAAGCGGTTAAAGCCATACGGATTAAAACAGATTAATGATGTTTTGTTAGTCCCTGTTTATTCTCTTATCGACAACAAAATACAGACGATACAGCGCATTTATCCTAAAAAACTACCGCACGGAACAGACAAAATGTTTTTAGATGGTGGTAACAGCAAGGGCTATTTTTCAGCGCGTCAATACAAGACAGGCGAACAAATTGTTATTAGTGAGGGTTGGGCAACCAGCCAAAGCCTAGCCCAGCAATGGCAGGTGCAGGGCTGGCACGTTTGCGCGTTCAATGCTGGCAACCTGTTAGCCGTGGCAAAGGCAATGCGGCAACGTCACCCCTACGCCACATTCATCATTGCAGCCGATAACGATGTTTCAGGAGTCGGACAGGTAGCAGCAACACAAGCGGCTAAGGCAATCGGGGCAGCGGTATCAATGCCAGAGTTTACACCAGAGGAACGGGCGAAATATGGCAAGGTGTCGGACTGGCAAGACCGCTGGCATATCGACCAGCGCAACATTAAGGAGGTAGCGCGTTATGCAGATTGATAACGATACCGCTTTAGATATTGCCGAAGTTATCGAACCGATTACCGAATCTGATACACCAGCTATGACGGGTGAGCACATTACCACCAGCTTTAGCTTTAGCAACGGACGCTTTGAGGTGTCGAGTAATGGCGTGTTTTACGTGCCACAAGATGACGAGGGCAACGATGGCAAAAGCCAAAAGGTGTGTAGTGAATTACACGTTACGGCTTTAACACGCAACAGCAACAACACCAACTGGGGGCGATTGCTTGAATGGCGCGATATGGACAATCACCCGCATCATTGGGCTATGCCAATGGAACTACTTAAAGGAGATGGCGCGGATATTCGTGGCTACTTGTTAGACAACGGACTAAAAATCAGCAACCGAACCATGCTAACAAACTACATACAGGAAGCACCAGCTATTGAGCGTGTTTTGTGTGTTGACCGTTTAGGATGGTATGGCAGTCAGTTTGTCACACCCAATGAAGTGATAGGTGGCATGATTGGGGAGCGTGTCGTCTATCAATCCACCAACAGCACCCCACCAGCGGTAAACCAGCAGGGAACAATATCAGACTGGACCAACAGTATCGGGCGTTATGCTAGTGGCAACAGCCGATTAGTGTTCGCTATTAGCCTAGCATTTGCCCCTACCCTAATGGATTTAATCGGCATTGAGGGCGGAGGCTTTCACTTGCGTGGTGGTAGCAGTGCTGGCAAGTCAACAGCTCAGCATGTTGCGGCTAGTGTTTGGGGGCGTGGTGCTGATTATGTTAGGAACTGGCGCGTAACCAGCAACGGCATGGAGGGACTGGCTGTTATGCACAATGATGGTTTGTTAGTGCTAGATGAAATTAGCCAAATTGACCCCAAGCACCTAGCAGAAACTAGCTATATGCTGGCTAATGGTATGGGCAAGGTTCGGGCGTTAAAGTCGGGAACAGCTAAACCAGCGGCACAATGGAAGTTATTAATGCTCTCTAGTGGTGAGGAGTCATTGAGCGCAATCCTAGCCAAAGCCAACATTAAAACCAATGCAGGGCAAGAGGTAAGACTTGCCGATATTGAGGCGGACGCTGGCGCGGGTATGGGTGTTATTGAGCAATTGCACGATATGCCCAACAGCAAAGAGTTAAGCGATTACCTTAAACGACAAGCAAGCCAATGTTATGGCAGTGTCGGTAAAGCGTGGCTTGAATGGGTGGTAAGTGAACGAGAGCAAGGAAAGCTTGCAAGCCACATAAATGACCTAATGGCGGCATACTTAAAATGGTTGCTACCTAATGGCGCAAGTGGACAGGTGCAACGTGTCGCCTCTCGTTTTGCTCTTGTGGCAGTAGCAGGCGAGCTAGCAACCAAGGCAGGGCTTACAGGATGGGAAGCGGAGGAAGCAAGCAACAGCGTTAAGGCATGTTTCAATAATTGGCTTGATGGTTATGGCGGAACTGGCAACAAGGAAGCCAGTAACATTATTTCACACGTCAAAGGCTTTATTGAACAGCACGGCTCTAGTCGGTTCGAGAGTGTCAACAGTGACGGCACAGAGCGCGTGATTAATCGTGTCGGGTTTATTCGTCATAAAGATGACCGTATGGAATATTTGATTATGCCCGAAAGATTTAAGGCTGAGTTATGTTCTGGTTACGATGTTAAGACAGTCGTAAATACTTTAGTTGAAGCTGGCATTTTGATTAAAGGCAACGATGGGCGGGCAAAGCAAAAAGCACGTATTGCAGCATTAGGCGGATTGAGTTGGGTTTATGTTATCCGATTCAGTGAAGCCGATTAAGTAAAGACTATGACAAAAACACTGGGAACAACGGGAACACGGGGGACACATAGTAAATACAGGGTTCTAAGTGTTCCCAAATCAAAAACGGGGACTGGGAACACGGGAACAGAAACAAGCAATAAAGGCTATTTGTTCCCACTGTTCCCACCTGTTCCCAAATTATGGGAACGCTCAAAGGTGCATAAATACTGGCTGTCCCCCATGTTCCCACTGTTCCCAACAAAAAACACATACCAATATTGAAAACCTGTAAATCGGGTAAGGAACGAACAAAATGAGTAACGTAATTAAATTTAATAAGCCGCGAATTATTGACTACATAAACGGAGACGATGCGGACTATTTAGAAAAACGGGCAAGTATTGCAGGGCAAGCCTTTGATGACGGCAAACTAATTGAGAATCTGCAAAATGACGCTAATCATGAAATATATGATGCTTTGTTTATGTGCGTGCAAGCAACCTTTCAGCGTGCAAGGGCTTTCAGAGAGCAAGAAGAACGATATGCCAACTTAATGAATCAACCCCATGGCACGGCTCAGTAAGACCCAATTCAGTTAAGGGGTGTTGGTTTCGGAGGTTTCGGAACTGAGTTATTACGCTGAGCATCAGCAGCAACTAAGGGGGCATTAGTGCCCCTCTTTCTATGATGGGCTGTTCGTGAAACAAAGCGAAATGCAAATAAATTATTAATCAATTGGTTGCGTTGAAAGTGAATGGCTTAGTGAACACCCAAAAGTTAGCAAAGTTAGTAACCAAACTTACCAAAGTTACAGCCAGAATTTACCAAAGTTGCGAAAGTTGCCAACAATTCCACAGATTCCACAAACATAAAGGGGCACGAAGCCCTTTTAGTTCTGTGATGCAGAAGCAATTACGAGAGAGGTTTTTAAGTTGGGCGAAATCTAACGAAGTGAAAGGTTAATACGAGCATCTACTCATTCAGTTTTTGGGTAAAGCCACATAAAAAATGCAAATAGCCTATTCAAAAAGATTCATTTGAGTAAGTTGCTCTACCAAGCTAAAGAGCTATCGGGACACATGTAGTCATCCGCTGTCACAGATTCCACGAAGCAACTCACTGCCGCTGACGGGCTTAATCAAAATACTACCATTTAGACAATAAAAAAGCCACACTGTCAAGCATGGCTTTAAATTGATTTAGCTATCTTGACCGCACCAGTCAACAACAGGTCAGGGACGACACTGCCAGATTCCGTACCGCTTCAAGCCTTCAAGTCCCTAGCTTGGGGGAGAGCGCATCTGTAGCTAAAAAAGTCTTATCATGCCACGATTAATGTATAAAAAATACACCTTAATCTAAACACCCTTAGCGATGGCAAGCATCGACTAAGCCAAGCTTGTCAACGAAGCAGTGACCGCAATAACGGTTCACCGACACTCCCTTTAGGCTTGGCATAAACAGCGATGGTCGTGAACCCATCATGCCAGAGAGCAGCCAAAAGGCAGATCAACTGGAGCACTCACCAGATTACGCTGGTCGTCCTGTTTACGTTTATATCTTATCACACTAAGAAAATGAACTAAATACTTTCTGGTCGGGTTGCCAAAGGCCAATTTCAATAATCGCTGTGTCTATGCCCTATACCACAGCAGCTACGGATAAGCACCTCAACCATGTTAAGATTTCTGTCATTTAAAAACGATTCAAGTACATTGTGATATCATGCTTGCCATTTAGCATTGCTTGGTCTGTTGCATTGATGGTTATGCCGAAGCTAATTGATGAGTCGCTTTTGCTTATATGACCTTGGTTTACGAAGAACTCTATAGCTGTGCTTGGCAATACGATGTAGTCATTTCGGTAATGAGTTTTCATAACTCTACGGCAAAGCAGAACATAGAAGGTGCTGATGCCAGACTTATTTTCAAACGCTTTTGTTCTGATTGAGAATTGAAACCGTTCTTTAATTGATGACGATGTTTTAACTTGGATGTTTGAGAAAATACCATCCTTAAAAACAATCAAATCAATACCATCATCAACAGCTGGGCGCGAAACATTATAGCCTTTATAAAGATACTCAGAAGCTACCGCATACTCTCCACCAGTCCCAAACAAAGTTGTGTTTGTTGTGTCTGGTAGTATGTGTGGTCGTTGTCCTTGCGGCTCTCTTGGTTTTTGGTAACGATACCAACCTTGTTTTGGTCTTCCTGTTTTTGTATTGGTTACCCGTTTTATTTCAGAACCTGCTTTTGGCTTGTCGACTTTTCCAGCTTTGTTGCTTAGATAAGCATTTACTTTTGCCTTGATATATTCTGGCGGGTCTTTAACTAGCGCGTGATTGTCCAGTATGGCTGCAACAATATCATCTACATGCATCCCTTTTGTACCAGCGGTTTTCAGTATCTCTACTGCTGCTTCTCCGTACTGGGATGATACTAACGATTTAGGACTTGTTGCTCTTTTAACTGGTTCAGGTAGTAGAGTTTGTTGTAGTGGTTCGTCACCCATTATGCACCTCCATGATGAACCATCAATCCTACCACCAGCTAGCGTAAAATAAAACCCGCGCTAAGGCGGGTTATGCACAACTTCTGTGGATGACCTCATCAATTATCCATTAGTGCTATCCTAAAAATTAATGCTGGGGGAGTCATGGGGGAGTGATTCGCAACACATTGCAGCATAAAGACAACACGAACCAAAAAAACCAACGCATAACAGCATGATTTTATTTATTGTTTCATATTGTGTTCTTTTGTGTGGTAATACATAGGCAAGATTGTGATTCCTGTTGTCGTGGGTTCGATCCCCATCACTCACCCCATTAAATTCAATAACTTACTAAAGTAATTCAACGACCATTCTACACTATTTAGTCGGAATTTCCGCCTAACATTAAGGCTAAGATAAAACCCTCTCAACAATCTCCCCTGGCGTTGCATCCTCAACATCAACCCCTAGCACCATCGCAGAGAACTCAGCGCATTGCCACCCTTTTGCCGTGGTTTTGATTCCTAAGCCTGCACGAATGGCATCGAGGTAACTGTAGCGTTCACCAACTTTTGATAGTGCCAGTGTTTCACGCTCATTCGTCCAGTCAATAGTAGTGCTGATGTGGTAAAACGGTAAGCGGTCTGACAGCGTCATGATGCGTACACCAATGCCATCCATCGCCTCGATCACAAACACCCGCTGACCAACCACCCATGCAATACCGACATGCGAATAGGTTTGACCTGTCCACATGCGAATAAGTCTGCCTATGGCACTGCTGGTTGACCAAGCCAGCAGGTCGCCTGATTTGATCTTTTGACGGTGCTGTTGGTAGTTATTTGGCGTGATGAGTGCAAGCATTTTAGTACCATAAAAATTTACTATTTGCATTTCATACAGGCCAGCCTAGGACAGGTAACTCAGCTTCAATATCTCCATACTCTGCTGGCATTACTCTTGTACCAGCTTCAACCTCTTGCATAATCTGATACAACTTGCCCCAAGTAGCATCACGCATATTCACGCAATACTGACCTTCTTTAGCAAACTGAAGGACGCTTGATGTTGCGTAAGTACACGCTGATAGAATTGAATCATAGTTACGCGTTTGAGCAAAAGAGTTTAGACGCTCGCTAGTAGCGTCTGTTATTTCTTTTTTAATTTGTTCTGGTGTTTTTATTAGCTCAGGTGGCGGTAATAACTTCCCATCAACATAGCTCCAACCAATACCTCCTTCTGTGGCTTCAACCAAGTTTGGTAAAAAATCAAGCGTTTCAACTTCGATTGTGTTGCTTACAATGCCGTTTTCAATAATATGTGCTCTCATTAGATGATCCCCCAGATAGTAACCAAGCCAGAGCCACCATCTCCGCCTTTTCCAGACACCAAATTTAGTGTTGGTGTTGCTGTGCCAGACTCATCCCTAGCAATTGCGTGACCACCGCCACCACCTCCAGCGCCCATTCCGCCATTGCCTCCAGCGCCACCAGTTACATTGATTGTTCCTGTAACCGAACCGGCGTATGTGATAGCTGCTGACCCACCACCTGCTCCAGAACAGAAATCAACTCCTGTACTGCCACCTGCTTGGGCTGTATATGTAAAAGTACCCGATGTATTTTGTAGATAGACCCCAGTTGGCAATGCGCCAGCACCTCCCGACGGCACAGACACACCTGAACCAATGTATGCGCCATTAGCACCTGCATCCCCTTTGGCGCTCCAGCCCCCGGAAGTCCATGATACACTCCCACCCGCACCGCCTGCACTACCGCTACCAACCAGTGACGAGATTTGTGGGAGATCAGTAGACGAACTACTTAGAGTGTTAGGGGTATTAAAGTAACTTTCCCCGCCTGCTCCGCCTACTATGTTGTTGCCCACACCACCAACACCACCAGCGCCAACTACAACAGGTGCACTTTGAGGTAGTAAATTACTGCTTATTGAGTGCGCCATGCGGCGTACCCCGGCAGCACCACTGGCACTACCACTCACTGTCAGTTGGTATACACTACCTACTTTAGTTGCTAATCCAGACCGACCGCCTGCGCCGCCACCTATAACTACTGCGCCAAACGCCGTATATCCTGGCGGCTTAATGAAGTTCCCGCTGACCGTGAACGTTTTGTAAAACGCATTGAGCACCACCGAACGCAGCGTTGTGCCATCGCACTGCACAAGACGAACCTCGCCTGGGTACATGATATAGCTGGTCAAGCCATCAATCGTTTCACTGGCATTAGGGTCTAACGTAATATCACCTGTACCACTATTGCGGATATAGCAAAACCAACCATTACCAAGTGTTGCTGCGGCTGCAAACGTCTGTGTAAACGTACCACTAATAATGTCTATCAATGTACCTTTATCGGAAGTGCCTATGATGGTATTACTGGTACGAGAAGAACGTATAATTGAAGAATCAACACTGATATTGCCACTGCCCAACAGGCTATTATTATTAATAGTTTTAATGGTAACTCCAGAAACTAACGTAGCTTGTTTACTATCCTGCAACTGCTTACCCATAGCAGCAGATAAGGCTTGTGTTGTGGAAGTACTAGTTAATGTGTTATTAACTGTCGTTATTGGTATAACAATATCCCCACTACCTAATACACTTGCACCGTTGATGGTTTTTAGCATTAAATTGCCTTGTAATCCATTAACGCTAGAAACTCCAGCAACTGCAGAGATACCTTGCACCCAGACACCATTCACATAAACTCTAATAAAACCAGTTGTACTATTAACGTAAAAAGCACCTGCTTGTAATGTGTTACCGTCATTGTCCAGTGTTGGATCATCTGTCTTTACACCGAGGTACTTGTCATCAAAAGCGTCTAACGCGGCTTCTGCGTCTAACTTCGCTTGGTTTGCGGCTATTGCACTGTTATTAGCGTTATCAGCACTTTGTAATGCGTCCAACGCGTACTTCTTCGCACCATATCCTTGACCTGTTACAACTTCACCAATTGTTTTTGTAGCCCAGTCTTTAGCAGACCCAGTGGCAACAGTTCCGCTTGCATGACGCTTAGAAGATTCAACAAAAGTTCCTACAGCATACTCTTTAGAAGAGTAATCATCACCATTAATCAGCACACCTGTCTTACTAGCCCATTCGTCCGCTAAAGAAGCACTACTTGATGCTTCTTGTGATTTTATTGTTGCTGTTTGTGCAAGCGTGTTAACCTCTGTAGCTACTGTGTTTAACTGCCCAGCAAGCGCATTAATTTGTGGAACGATAACCGTATCATGCACTGTTTTGCTAAACGCACGTGCGCTAAACACATCTTGGCTATCGGTCGGTTGCGGTGCGTCCGTCGGGTATGGCGTTATTATCTGTGTGACTTGGCTGACTGGCATAAATTACCTCTTAAGTGAGTCCGTTAATCGTGATACTGGCTGTTGATAAAATAGGATTACTCAGATTAATATCGAAAGTGCCAAAAAATCCGTAGGCTGTTGTCTCTGCGTATTGCTCGCTCGCAACCCACACAACAGGGGTAGAACGTAATTCACTACGCAGTCGTTGTACGGTCGGTATTTTTGATGTTTCTAACTCAATATCGACTTCCATCGTGTTTGCATAGCTTCGTTGAATAACAGTGTAGTTGCCGAAATCGTCCGCTTCTTTGCGGCTGTAATCAACGAAGCCAAGTTTAACGCCCCACTGTGCTTTTCCGACGCTCTCTAACTTGCCAAGCGAAATCGTTCCAACTTTTGCAATGCCACCTGTTGCGTAACTTTTCACAGTTACCGTAATCGAAGCATTACGATATGGTGGCAAGTCAGAAAAAACAGCGTTGTCTTTTTGGACAAACTCGCCAAAATAAAACTCATACCAGTTGCTTGCTGGCAGTGTTTTTAAGTTGATCGTCTTGTCGTAAACAGTTCCCGCTGTTGTATCTACCATTTGCACACGAACACTACTCGCGTCTAGGTTAACCAGCCCAATCGCATTAATGAGCTCACTCGTTTTAAATGTGATATTAATGCTGTCGGTTTGTGTGGTTTGCGAACCATTAACTCCATCGAACATCGCGGCATAATTACTCGCACCAACAGGTAGCCATGACGTTGGATTAGATGCAGGTGCTTTGTTAAAATTGTTATCAATTAAGCTTTCGTAAACCGTTACACCAAATGCGTCAAGTACAACCCTTGCGCCTTTAGCGTAGGTTGTTACACTGCTCCAAATCGCTTCTGTTTGCGTCACGTTGTAGCTGGTTATTTTTGCAGGCGTGACGATAATTGGTTTGATTAGTTTCATACTGCTACCGCCTGCGGTAGACCATCAGCATCCCATTTTTCTAGCACACGCGCCTGTTTTCGACTTTCATTTAATGTGCTACTTGCGAGTTGTTTATTTTCATCGCGCAGCGCTGAAACTTCAGCGCGTAACGCTTTAATTTCTGCAATTAATGCGTCACTATTGTCGCTATTTGTACCGCGTAAAATGTTATGTGTTTGTTGTGCGTTAAAGATTCTACTGGGTCCTGTTACCTCTAACTCAGGACCATTTTCACCAACCAGACGAATACCGCCCAAGTGATCACCACCAGAGGCGAAGGCTGGTAGTGATCCACCATACTTAAGAACTAATGCCGCTGCACCTTCTCGTGAACCATCCCAGCCAATATTGCTAAAGCTTCCACCAATTGCATCAAGAGCAGCATTGTATTGAGCTGTATTTGCACCGCCTGTAACTGACTGATAAAGCACTTTTGCAGCAGCTAATTGTGCCGAATCGGATGCCGATACCACCTGACCCGTTTGTGCCTCAACCTTGGCTTGTCTTACCTCCGGAGAGTCCTCGACTGAATATGCGTCATAAGCATATGAGGGAATATTGGAACCAGCTGTTGCCGCACGTGACGCGGACATGGCACCAGAGATTGCTGAAGCTAAGGAAGCGATCGCTTCTTGGACACTTAGCACGCTCGTATTCACGCCATTGATTGCATTAACTTGTTGTTGATAGCTGTCCAGAGTTTGATTTAATGCGCTAACATCAAGATCGTACTGACGCTTAAGCTCATTTAGCTGTGCATCGATTGCTGCCAAAGTCCTATCTTCAATAGATAATGAGTCGTCAGTTAACGCCATGATTTGCGCAATGATGCCAGATGTAATGGCTTGATCACGTGAGTAATCTTCAAACGATGCATAATATGCCTGATCGTTGACACTAACATCTCGCAACGCACGATCAATATCCGATTGCACTGGTGCAATACCTAACCGGTACGATGACAAAATACTTTGTAGTGTTGATTGGCCTGATGTATATCGGATTAATGGATTTGATGTTGATGCCGTAATCGTGTCGTAGGTGCTTTGCAATGCAGTTCGCATGGTTGATAATGCACTAATATTCTTTTTGATGGCATCAGTTTCAAGAGATAAGGCAGATACACGAGCATTGTAAGTCTTTGAAACAGCGTCCAATTCAACTTGAACAGATTCTTTTAAAGATGAAAAAGCATCGTTAACTAACTGTTTGTAGTCAATGGATACCTGGCTATTAGTGATATTTGTCATCGGCTGACGTTCAATTGCGCTATAAAATTGGTCCAATGTCGCTGTGGCACCAGTGATAGCCAAATAAGCGCGTTGACCTGCTTCTGTAGTTAGATCTAATCCTTGTACCAAACCAACCAACGCCTCGCGGCTAGCGGGAGCAGATAACCCAATTGCATCAAATAATCTGGTTACACTTTGCGTCGTCAACTCTGCTTTTTGTGCATCTGTATAGAAGGCATTGACGAACCCTGACTGCAAGGCTTGCAAATTGGTCATGCTACCAGCCATTGATACCAGCGAATCAACTGCACTTAATGTTGAAATACTCAGCGTTGCAAGACTGTCATTTAGGCGACCAACCGGGTAATTGAAAGCATCAAATTGACCAACAACACGGGCAAGTGTTTCATAAGTTTGTTCGCCAGACCGTTGTAATGGCGTCATAGCATCAGACAAGCCGCTAACGCTATCGACCATGCTTTGACCGATACGAACAAATTGTATCTGCAATTATCTGTTGTGTTTCTTCAGCTGTTTTACCGAAAAGGTCAGCATCAAACTGGCCACTAAAGCCTTCGTTAAACTCAAATCCTAAACGCTCAGCATTATCACGAATGCTAACAGCCATACTATTAACAGTATCTTTAATGATCTGGTTAAATTCAGCACCACCTAGATTATCGACGTTCCACGAACCAGAGCGACCCCAGCCAGCGTCATAGTGAGTAGCCCGATAGATGTTGGAAGCATCTGATACTTGACCATTTGCAATTCCGATATTCAAAGCACGCGTACGCTCCCCACGTGCACCACCAAACACGCCGGTACTAATTGAACCACCAGTTAACGCATCAATTGCTAGAATAGCTGCAACATAGGGCGCCGCAGATGCCATGGTACTTAACACGCTGGTTGCAGCCGTCCCACCTGTCAATGCACCTGTTGTCAAAGCAGCCCCTTCTAATCCAAACGCTGCTGATTGACTAGCAAGCATTGCCGCTTGCGCTGAACCAGCACCAGCCGCCATAGAACCTAAATACGTAGCACCAGCACCGATCATTGAAGTAACACCGCTATACATGCTACCAATGTTCCCAATGATATCGAATGCGCCACCAGCCCCACCACTAGACGCTAACGCACTACTTGCCCCGCCAATCCCCATTGCACCGCTCATGATAATCACAATCGGCTTAGTAATGGCGGCATGGGCCAACTCAGCAAGTAAAGAAGTGAACCAGCGTTTTAAGCTACTACCGAAATCGCTAGCACCGCTGAAAATATCCTCCCACACGTTGGCAAAAGCATCGTCAAGGCGGCGAATAGATTGCTCCCATGCCACACGGACAGCATCGGCGGTTCCTTCATTCTTATTGAGCAGCTCATCCAACTGTTTATTCAGGTTTTCTTGTAGCTGTTTAAGCATAGCCTCTTGATCTGCACTTCCTGCAAGGGTGCTTGCGGTAACTGCTTGCACTTTCTTGTTATAGGCTTCATACAAATCAATGGTTGGGTCTAGCTCACGACGTACGCTATCGAAGGTATCTGACACAGATTTTTGATAATCCTGCTGCGCTTTTTCTTGCGCTTGCAAGTTCTTCTCGAAGTGGTCGTAGGCTTCGTCTTGGACACGCTTTTTGGCTTGTAGTATTTCCTCAGCCGCTTTTTTAGCAGCTTGCTTTTGTTCTTCGTATAGCTTTTTGCTACGCTCAGTGGCTTCTTTTTGAGCGTCAACCGCGGCATCAAATGATTTCTTGTTTGGGTTAGCTAAGTCTTGCGCGGCTTCTTCGTGCAGCTTCTTAAAATCATCGCTAATGATGTCAATTGCTCGATCCCATTCGTCCATTGGCTTTTTAATGCTGGCAACGGCTGCACCCTGCTCCCAAATCAGTTTGTTGACATCATTAACCGAAACACCGAAATCTCTTGTCTGTTGGTTAAGCATTTCCAACTGAGTACCCATGCCACGTTCTTGCAGTAGCAACATCTCTGATTGGGTTTTTAATTCGGACGTTTCTTGTTTCAAGTTTTGAATATCAGCAATACGCTGGCGTAGCTCGTTTTCTTTAACACCGAACACGTCAACAGCGCCAGATTGTTTGCGTGCCATAAGTCCTTGCAATTCTTGTTCTAACGCAATCAACTTTTTAGCTTGTTGTTCCGCTTCTTTTGAGCTGAGTTGAACATTTAACTCTTTAGCCTTCTCAGTTAATTGAGCAACCGACTCTGCCGTTTCATCCGTTCTAAAAGCTAGGTAAGCAGCTGCTGCTCCAGCCACTGTTAGTGCTGCACCCAAGGGTGTTGCCATAAATGCCATCGATGCACGGCCAGCAGCAATCATGGCGGCAGTAAATCCACCAGCCGAGGCAGTGGCAGCATTCAGCGCAATCGACGTCGACCAAATGGCTGGAACAGCTTTAACCGTTAACCCCGCAGCCAGTGCCGGTATGGCTATTGCTGCTAGCTTGTCGGTATTTTCTGCCATAAACCGCACAGCATCTGATGCGCTGTTTAATCCGCTAATCGTTGTGGTGATCACTGGCATGGCCGCCGTACCAATGGCGTTAAACGCACTTGACCAATTATCTTGCAGGTTGGATAGTTGTCCTCCAATGGTTTGCATTTGGCGCTCCATACCGCCTGCAAAATTAGCTTGCCCCAAGCCAATAAGGTATTCTTCGATCTCTTTAGCGTTCTTACCAACTTCGGTCGTAATGCCTTTAAAGGTAAATTTAACCTTGTCACCTTCCGAACTGGCTTTAATACCAAACTCTTTCAGGCGTTCAAATTCACCAACAGAGGCATCAGCAACCGCTTCGATCATTTGATTTAACGATTTGCCAAGCCCACTAGCTGTATCGCCGTAAGCAGTCATGGCCTCACTACTGGCTGTTAGTCCCAGTGCTTCCATTTTGATGAATGCATCGGTAACTTCTGCCAGCTCGTATGGCGTCGTTTTAGCAAAGTCTTTGATTTGATCGAAAGCTATTTCAGCGGCTTGCGTTGAGCCTTTAACGGTCACTAATGCGGCTTCTAACCGTTGAAATTCAGCGGTTGTGGTGATGACAGATGATGCCACCCCTTGGATCATGCCAATACCGATTAAGCCCACACCATAATGAGCGACATGCTTTAATGCATTAGCAAGATTGTCGCTTTCTTGCGCTGCTTCTTTACTGGCATTTTTGACATCGTAAATCTTGGCCGCTAGCTCTCCAGCCTTGGCAACATCGGCAGATGAGCCACCGAATTTCATGCTGTTTAATTTGGCTGTTTGTATAGCCAAATCTTTTGCCGACATGCTGGCATTAGCCAACTGGTTTTCAAGACTTGTTAGATACTTGTTTGACTTACTACCATAGGCATCGAACCCTTTGGCTGCTTGTGCAAAGCTAGAATCTAATGACTTAGCATTCTTAGCAACGGCAACGAGCTTTGTGCTAAACTGCTCAGACGATTCGCCCATGACGCGCAGGTCTTTTGTCACCTGTGTCGCGTCTGAGCTAAATACGATCTTTACGCTGCTGTTTTTCTCTGCCATTGCTGAGGTGCCTATGAATTACGTTGATCTGTTCGTTAAATCGGTTGCTGTTAGTTCTATTAAATGGATGTTCTGGTTTGTCATTGCGCTTATCCTGCTGCTGTCATTTTCAAGTCTGTTTAGATGAAAGCTGTTTTAACGCCTCGCCTTCCATCACTTGCAGCCATAAAAACACTTTCTTAGTTAGCTTGATTCCCAGTGCTTTCGCTACCAATCCAACTGCCACATAGTCTAGCCCCGTTGCGCCGGCCATTCCTGTGCGCCACTGTGTCTGGCAAGCCATGAATAATTCAACAGCTGGCTGATACATTCGGTGCACCTCAATGGTGCTGGCTTCATGCTGATCGTCTATGTGGCTGGTATCATCTGCCCCAGCACCAATCAGTAAATCGCTTAACTCATCAATGCTAGGAGCTGGCTTATAAAGCCTTGCAATAAAGGCTTTTAGCGGTTCGCCCGACCGTTGCGTGACAAAAAATCGGCACGCGCATTTTGAATGGCGATAATCACTTCGACGCCTTTCGCACCCATTTCTTGATCCACGACTTCAGATGCTTTTGTATCGCCATTAAAAGCGCTGATAAAGGTTTCTTTTAAGTCACCAAGATCGACGTCTTTTAAATCGCACAGCATTAGTTTGTTATCGCCTGATTCGTCCTTGCGGCTTTCAAAAATGGCGTGAAATGTTCCGCGTGTAATGCCGTCGTTCCAGTTAACAGGGATTTTTGTTTGGTTTGTAAATTTAAGTAAAGCCATTTGGTTTCTCCAATGTGGTGGGTTAGGTTATGGTTGAAGGTTGCCGGGAGGTGCTGACAATGCTTTTTGGTAACGATTAAAAAGCACTGCCAGCATTAGCCCACCACGGCTAACAAGGTTAAGAAAGGGTGATAGTGAAATCGCCGTTGTCGGTTAAGGGTACGATATCCGCTTCGACGCTCAGGAATAGCTGATCATCGTTGAACGAATTGCCGACCGTTTTAATCTGAACATTCGGTACGCTCAAGGTGACAATGTTGCCAGCTGTGGTGCCGTGTGTGATGGTGAATGCGCCTTGGCTGTTGTCTTTAGCGCGCTGCACCCATGCTTGCACCTGGGCGACCGTGTCGACACGGAATGAAAAACTCAGTTTGCCCATGCGACCGATATAATCGACTGATTCTTTATTGATGAGATTGCTGTATTTAATGTTAATGCCAGCATCCATGCTCACCTTGTCGGCTTCGATGGATTCGCCTAATAGGGTGCAAACAGGTGTATAAGCATCGTTGACACCGCGTGGCAATGGGATGCCGCTAAAGTCGCCAGACAAGGCGGTTGTAGAAGCTAAATCATTGAATAAGTGTCGGGTCTCGACTGGTTGGATGAGTTACAATTATCTTAAATCTCAGTATTTGCTTGAAGGTTGCAAGTCCGAGATTTTAGAATTTCTGCAACCAGACTAAGAGCAAACATCATGAACAT
>JAEHJW020000566.1_pt1 | contig 17760 bp, 37 predicted proteins | sample 9271431 | NCBI WGS metagenome assembly JAEHJW02 | reverse complement strand
CCCAGCCAGGCAGAACTCGTCGTAAAATAAAAACCGTTCGAACCGAATCGACAAATAAAATAAACCGAAGGCCCAAAACACTCCCCCAGAAAACCCCGTCGAAGATTGGCGGAGCTGTGCGGGCCGTGGGCAACCTCAAGGGGCCCCCACTTCTAGAAAGTGAGGACCCCAGGCCCAGCCTATAACTCCCGCCGTACGATCGGAAGCGGCCAGGAAGATTGAAGCAAGGAGACGGACTCACACCGCCAGTTCCCTCTCGGGATCGTGACGCCATCCTTGCAAGATTAACTTTAGGAAAAGGCCTCCAGCAAGCTGGAGGCGGAAAAGAGAGAGGAGGCATTTCCAATATATCCCGACGTGTTAGAAAAAAGCAAGATTATTTTTTCCGCTCCTCGGCGGGAGGACAACAAAGACAAAGGAACAAGGCCCCTACGGTCACGATCAAGGCAATCATCACGGCCGCCGCCCCCTCTCCAGGGATTCATAGTCGATCAAGTTCCTCAAGCGGATCACGAACTCCCGATCATAGTCGCTTAGGTTTTCCGACTTCGCCGCCTCCCTCAATAGGAAGTCCAGCTTTTCAATGTCCTCTACATCGAACGAGATGCTCAAATTTTTCGAAACGATCTCCACTATTTTCTCATCTCCTCTTCAATAATTGCCGCCAGCCCGTGAAGCCCCTGGCATAGAGTCCCGCCCCCGAGAATAGGGGCCTCGACCCCAAACAAACACGCCGAACACTTGGCGTCACATTGCCAGTTAGACATTGCCTCCACCGCCTCCAGGATCGCCAGACCGTGAACCAAATCCATCCCCTTCATAGTTCCTTACCATGAAGCCCGACGAGATACATCGCTCCACTCGTGCAAGTAATGAACGCCAGCATCTTCGACTTCTCTCGCGTCCCATCCTCCAGGACTCGATCCCCATATTCAACCTTATGCATCGCTCCGCAAGCCTTACACCGAATCATGTCCCCGAGCGGACCCTTCTTCTCTAACTCGTCTCCACCAATTGCAAACATAACATAACCCCTTTCTTCACTATCGTTCGGAAAAATCGCCTCGACCTCCCTCCCCCACTCCGCCAGCCGCCCCCGATCCACATCGGGAGGAGGCACTTCTCGGGAGTGGGGGAGAGGATAATCGAACATTAGTATATAGCTTATTGGGAATCGTTCGCCAGGCCATCGGCCAGGGTTATTAGAGTTTGAAGATTCCCCCTTGGTGTCGGAACCCGTTCCATAGCCAGCCTAACACATTTCTCCCGAAGTTCCTTATTCTCTCGCCGTAAATTCTCAATTTCCAACACCTCCAAAAATCCTTTACACATAATATTGATGGCCGCCGTTCGACTGATCCCGCCGTTCTCCGCCCAAGAGTCGATCATGCGGAGCAAGTTCTCAGGGAATCGTTGCTGGACCTGGACGGAGAGGGGGGAGCCCCCGCCCCCCTTCATTGGTTATCCTCCAATACAGAGAGTAAATGGCCGACGACGAAACTGATTCCCGAGCCCAGTCCCGAAAAATACCCCGCCAGCCTGGAGGCGGCGGCCTCATCCATGCTCTGCTTGTATGCCGTCGCCTCGAATTCCCTCATTCTCTGGACTAGGGCCATAAGTTCAGCGTTCTCAATCTTACTCATTAATGAATCCTCCTCCTACTACTCCAGGGAAGAACTCCCGCTGGAATTCCGCCCCGTCCTGGGAAACATAAACCCTCCCCGTGCTACTCGGCTTATGGGGTTCCTGCCAGCCCTCCAGCGTCCACGACTCCCCCCTAAAGTCTGTAACCTCCTGGCCCTTGACCGCCTCGACTCCGTTTATTAGTAGTTTCATCATTTTGACCCCTCCTTTGCATAGTGCACTATAATTTTACGCTCCATAGCCCCACGACTTTTAAGGATTCTCTTATATCCGATCTTGGTATATTCGGCCTCGACGCCGCCCCGCGACAATCCTATATATACCCATCGACTCGCCTTCTCCTCGGCCTCTTCGTATGTCATGCCTTCGCCTCCCACAATCTATTCATTCCAGATAGTTCAATACATGTATAGCACTTACTCTCTTCAACTAACGGCGAACTCTCATAGAAGCAATTCTCACAATGACGCCCTTCAATGCAAGGAACGTCGAACCGATTTCTCGCCGCACGACGGAGCGAGTCCGTCCTGGCGTCGGCCTCCTCTACTGATAGGACCCCCGCCGCGATCGTAGCCATCCCCGCCCCGTATACTCTCGCCAGACATCGGTCGATCTCAACGTCGTTATGTTTGGGATCGTGACAAAACTCCAACCCTTGAGCGAACCAGGACAAGTCGAACCTCTTTATCGCCTCTAAACCTTTACTCATAGCCTCAACCTTCTTTCTAATAAACTAACCTCGGCCTTAAATATACCATAAAGCTATACTAATGTATATAGCATAATGCTATACATTAGAAGAAATATCCCCCATTGTCGAAATTTAGGTGAAAATGTTTTCTGAAAATTAGTCGAAATTCTCCTAATGAATCCCAAATATGTTTTTTCTTAGTCTGTTTTAAATGATTTAAAGGATATATTCTGTGATTGCGGGATCGCCGCCACGAACCGAGAGGAAGGAGGAAGCAATTTGCCGTACATTAGCGGATTATCAGAAAGCACAAAGTTCGGTGTCGCCGAGTATTGTCGCCGTAATCGCATAACTCAGATTGCATGGGTGGAGAAGCACCTAAACGCCGACCTATCGGCCGAGGCGAACGCCCCCGACAACGTAGAAGAGGCGGCGAATTAAATGAGTGGAGATTGTCAAGGAACTATTACCCAATCAATGGACGGCGAGATCGCGGTCGCAACAACCCCGACCCAATGCGTAGGATGTAATGAAGAAGGATGTCCAGGGAAAGACGCCCTAGATCATCGAGCCCAGGCCCATTGCCAACCCGACGGGCCCAGCGAATCGGAAGACCTCCCAACCCGCGATCCAGGAAGCCTTCCAAAAATGGATTTTTTCAATTCCCTCTATAGAAAGATGGGCGTAGCTGGACCAGGGAACAAACTCCCAAGCCTGGCGGACATCATCGCCAAGCAAGCCGCCGAACGCGAGCGACTCCTCAATTCCTTCAACGAGCACACGGCGGGAGCCCTCTCCGACATCATGACGGGGAAATGTACCGAGTACCTTATCATCTATAAAAACCCCAAAGGGGGTTATGGAGCGAGGACTAATGTCCAAAGCGACCAAGATGAACGCCCTCACGTCGATCGCCATGAAGGACTTGGAGGAAAAGATCGGAGGGTTGACCGAGGCCCCTGACTGGATGGACAAGCTCCTGGCCGATCTATTAAGAAGATAGTTTTCGCGGGGTTCGCCCTAGCTTATAAGAGAAAGAGGTAATTGACAATGACTGAAAAAGCAATCGTCAACGAATCCCCAGAAGTAACCGAGGAAGTCCAAGAGTCGAACGCCCTCGCCACGGCCTCCACGAACTCATTCATCCTTGAGAAAGTCCTCACCAAAGAGGAGCAAATGGCCGCCGTCAAGGTTCTCATGAAAGTCTCGGCGTACACGGGAGCCAAAGCCCACACGGTCGACGAGTTCCTCGGGACCGCCGTCGATATCGTCGGATGCATTTCCCAACCCGTAACGATCGGCCAGGAGTACGTCGACCCGATCACGGGCGAGAAGAAGAAAGCCTATGTTCCCGAGACTCGGACGATCTTCCTCATGACGAACGGAGAAGTCATTTCCTTCGTATCCAAAGCGGCCCAGACCTTCTCCGAGAATTTCCTCTTCCCAGTGTTTGGCCGTGGAGACTGGTCCTTCCCCGTCAAGATCAAGTTCTCCCAGATCACGAAGGGCGTCGGCCGAACCTTTAACTTCCAGATCGTAGGATAGGAGGCGGACCCCATGCCGACGAAGCGAACTCTAAAGTATTGTTACAATTGCGGGACGGCCCACGTCCTCGACAATTGTCCCAGGTGCGGATCAATGACTCACACGGAGGAGCCGAACCGACGTACTCGCTAAAGAGATCGCCGCCCTCGATACCGAACGGGTCGCTCTCGCCGCAAGACTCAAAGCCATCGACTCGACCAAACGAACCCTAGCGGCCGCCCTCAAAATCCAGCCCGCAACCCCCGCCGCCGAATAGGATCGCCAACTAAACACGAACCCCCTTCAAAACCTGGAGGGGGTTTTTCTAACAGAAAGGGGGTGATTATTATGGCCCGCAAATCAACCGCGATATCGTGCCGAGTCTCGGAAGAAGAAGCGGCTAACCTCGACAAGAAGGCGGAGGCGGCAGGACTCACGAGAAGCCAATACGTCCGCCTCGTATGCCTTAATGCGACGGTCAAAATTTCAATTTAGGAGCGTGACCTATGGCAAAGCGGAAAGACCCCAAAGACCTCTCCCCAGCCTATAGAAAGCGGCTGGAATCCTTCGAACGCCGAAACCCAGGAGCCCCGCGAAAGGCGGCCACGCGATCGGCGAAGGCCTGGAAAGAAGAACAAGCCAAGACGCCGAGCCCCTCCAAGACGTCGACGACTCCCAAGGGATCGACTTCCCGCCCCAAGATTCCGAAAGCTCCCAGGGAGCCCAGCGGGAACCGCCGAACCAAGACCCCCGACGAATGGAGCCCCGCTTATAAGAAGCGGATCGAATCCTTCTTTCGCCGCAACCCCGACGGGACGCTCACGGAGGCCCGCCGAGGCCTGGAGAGCCAGGACATCTCGAACCTCTCCGAACTGGAGATCACGGTATGGAGTCAGAAGGTTAAACTCGGGAACATTGACCTCAAGGAAGCCGTCGGGGCGATCGACTCCGACACGGCCCGCCAGGGGCGGAGCATACTCCGCCAAATGATTAAAGAGACGACGATCATGTTCGAAGTTCATCCCGTCGGGACAACGGGATATTATGACCAACAAGACAAACTAAAGGCCCTCTATAAAAGGCTCAAGGCCCTGGGCCTGGTCGATCAATCGGGCGATATCAACAACCGAGGAGACGTAGGATACCATTAGAGAATGGAGGGGGAGGCCGCGGGGAGAAGTCAAGACCGACATCTTGAAAAGAAATGCAGAAACAAACCTGGATACATTCGACCGAGCCGACGGAACCCAGCCGCCCCCGACGTCCCACGGCCAAGAGGGCGGCCCCGCAATCCTCACAACCCCTTACTAGCGGCCCCTCAAAAGAAGAAGGGCTGGAACGGGAATTTTATTTCCGTGGACGGGGAGGGCTGGGACGGCAAGTTTTGCCTCCTGGCCTGCTCGGCTCATACTTACGATCTATACAACCCCGACGGCCTCCCGACTAGGGCATGCCTCCGATATCTAACCGATTGGGGCGTCAAGGGCGGTGACGCTCTCGTCGGGTTCGGCCTCTCGTATGACTTCGAGAACATTCTCCGAGACGTTCCCGACGAAGACTACAAAAAGATGATGAATAATGAGGCGATCCAGTTCGGGGAGTTCACGCTCAAGTATATCCCGAGGAAAATCCTGGAGATCAAGAGAGACCTGGACCGCCTCGACGACAAAGGAAAACCCAGGTTCAAGACCGTATTTCTCCAGGACACAATGGGTTACTTTCAGACCTCCTTCGAGAAGGCCCTCCAGAAGTTCGAGATCGCGATCCCTCCGATCATTACGGAAGGGAAAGCAATGAGGGGAGATTTCAACAAGGCCCCGCTCTCCTTCATTAAAGCATACAACCGCGAGGAGCTCCGCCTCCACGTCGAAATGATGGAGATCATTCGAATCTCGGGGAAGGAAGCATTCGAAGCGATCGGCCTGGAGGCCCAAGCGACGCCGAGGACGTGGTTCGGGCCTGGAGCCTGGGCGTCAAGCTTCCTAAAACAAACCGATTGGCTGGGAGAACATCCCGAGTTTAGGGGCCCCGTCGTCGAACAACTCAAGCAAGAAATGAAGGCTTACGTCTCAGGAGAGAAGGAGGACCCCCAGCGACTCGACGATCTCCTGGCCCACCCCTTCGCGGCGGCGTTCTTCGGGGGCCGAATCGAGTCGGCGGCCGTCGGCGAATTCCTCGGCCCGTCCTACGATTACGACGTCAATTCAGCGTATCCCTTCGCCCTGGCGAACTTCCCGAAATGGAGCCCCGACGATCTCAGGGGGGTGGAAGGCCTCGACAAGCTCGATCGAATAGGAATGTATTATATAGAATGGAATTGCCCAGCGGGGGCGGGGTTCTACCCCTTCCCGTATAGGGCCCAGACGGGGAACGTCTTTTATCCTCCCAGGGGGAAAGGCTGGTATATGTCCCCCGAAGTCTACGCCGCTCTTGAAGTATGGGGCCCCGAATGTATAACCGTCAAACAGGGGTATGTCCTAGAGGATACGGATGGATGCGGCGACGGACTCCACAAACTCCCCGCCGAGAAGCTATGTACGACCGCCATCAAAATGGACCTTATGGCCGTGATCCGCCTCAAGGCCAAAGCCGAGGGCGGGGTTATGGAGAAGGCTCTCAAGCTCTGCATGAATTCCTGCTATGGTAAAACGGTCCAGCAAGTTGGAAGTCATAAGTATCTCAATCTCTTCGCCGCCTCCTGGATCACGGGAACATGTCGGGCGATCATAGCGAGGACGATCGGGAAGGACCTCGACAACTCGACGATCTCCATTATGACGGACGGGATTCTCACGAGGAAGCCTCTCCCCGTCAACCTGGGGAAAGCCCTCGGCGAGTTCGAGCTCACGGAGTTCGATCAAGTTATCCAGTTCATGCCAGGCGTCTATTTCCTCAAGAACTCGACGACGGGCAAGATCGAAAGCAAATTCCGAGGCATGGATCGCGGGTTCAACCCCGAGGAAGCGAAGTCGATCCTCTGGGAAAAGTTCTGGGAGGAAAAGATCAAGGGGCCCGACGGGAAGGCGGCCATATTAAAACATGGGGCCTACCCCGTCAATATTAACATCTTTGTGACCAGGAACCTAGCTCTCCATATGCCGAACAAGTTCGACGAGCATCGTTATGAATTCTTTCCAGTTCTCAAGCTGGAGGAGTTTAGCCTCCGATCGAAACGATCGCCAGGAAAGAAAGGGTTCCGCCTCATGAAGAAAGAACAACACAAATTCTTCCCGCCCAAATACGCGAACGCTCTGGAGTTAATGGTCGGGGGATCGAAGCCTTATGTTCTAGACTTCCCGAGCGAGGACGAATATGACGAGGCGGAAGATACCGAGGAGTTAATGGCCGAGTCGAGAATGGCCACATTAATGGAGAATGAGAGATATGAATTAAGGGGGTAATAATTAAAATGAGTGAGGCTAATTTATTAATCGAAGTAGATATATTAAAAGTTACAACCTCATGTATTGCGGAGATTTGTAAAAAATTAGATTGCACTAAATGCCCTTTAACGACCGTCCAATGCCTTATAATTTGTGAAGTATGTCAGTCGATAGAGGAGTTTATGGGGGAGGTAATTAAATGAAAAAACTATTAATCCATACGGGGCTCGGGATCGTGATCGCTTTACTCTCGTTCCTGGGCGGAGTAGGATGGGGGGCAACAACTCCAGAAACCCCCCGCCCGAATACTCCCAAAGCGGATATTTATTTATATACGGCCTCGGGCAATTTAATTAATCATTGGGAGGTAATCGAAGTTAGTTTTCCATCAAGTGCCGACCGTATTTATTTTACGGACCTAGAGGGCGTAGAACATACGGCGTTCGGGACTTACACGGTTCATTATAGGGATTAAATAATTAAATAGTTAATTAAGTGGATGGGCGTTAAATAATTATTTTATTTAACACCTATCTTTTTTTTAAAACATTAATTTATCATTACCATTAATACCTTATTTAATTCGACAACAAATTAATATTCCCAGGGGGAGGTAACTATTATGGCGGAAGGAGCAATTAACAATGGACAAGGACCAACTGGAGGACAAAGCGGAAGTCCTGCAAATCCCCGAAGTAATCGAGACGGCCGAAAAGGGGCTTTCCGAATCGGTGGCGGCGTCGGTCGCGGCGGCACAATCAGCCCTGGAGGACTCAATGCAAAAAGCATCGGCTCTCCAAATGACGGCGATGCAAACGGCGATCACGGAGTTCAAGGCGGCGGCGGAGTCAATGCAGGGCCTCATGAGTCAAATGGAGGTTCTGCTCAGTCAAGCGGACGACCTCAAGGCGGAAGCCCTGGAGTTAGTGGAAGCGTTGACGCCCCAACAAAGCGAGGGCCAGGGAGGCCAGTCGGATGGCGAAAGCTTCCAGACGTCGACGCTGAACAAACCCAAACACATGACGATTCTCAAGCAGATTCTTTCCAAGTAACCGTGGAAGGACAGGCCCGAGTCCCAGGGGAGCCGCTGAACAAGGAAGGCCAGAAAGTCGAGAAGGCTCCAGCCCGTTCTCATAAGAAGGGCCAGGGCGTCGGGGCCAAGTCACGAATCGACGAACTGGCCGAAAGCCTCAAGGATATCTATTCCATAGGCGACTCAGTTATGGGAACGATCGTAACCTGGTCGGGGAGAATCTACCCAGACGGCCTCTTCTGTATCTCGGATGAGATCGCCGTCAAGCTGGCGAAGAACTTAATCATCGTGAATAGTTCGGTCCCGAGAATCGGGCAACAAGTTTCTAAAGTGGCGGCCCCGATCCTACTCTTAACGACGTTCCTCGGGGATATCTCAGGGAAAGGATTGATCTTATATGGAATCTTCAAATCTCCAAAGCCTAGTGGCCGAACTGTTGAAACCCCTCAAGGATAACCCCGAGGCTCTACTTATGAAAGTCCTGGGCCCCGCTAACTATTATAAGGCGATGGGAGTCCTCCATTCCCCGATCGCGAAGGCGTTCATTCCGAAGGGGTTCGACCCTGGGGTTCTAATCGGCGGAGTGATCGACAAGCTGGACGACCTTCCCGCCGAATTCTGGGCGGACCTGGAGGAGATGCTCCTCGGAGTTCTCCAGGGCGACGCCGAACAAACGGCGAAGGCTAAAAAATTATTGGGAGGGGTGATGGATGGAAATTAAGATTTTACCTTCGGAGTCGGTGACGTTCCTCGGAATGAAAGGATCGGGTAAAACGAGCATGGAGAAGTTCCTTCTTAATGCAACCGTTCCGACGGGAACGAGGAGAGTCGTCATTCAAGACACGAAACAAGTCGGAGACTTCGACGAGTATCCCAAAGTAACCCAATTAAAAGACCTCCATAAGATCGTCGCTAAAAATCCTATTTCGGTCTATGCTCCCAACCGCGAGGAGAAGTATGATCCAGCATTTCACGAGGCCCTCTATACCTGGGTATTCGATCGCTGGAATACTTGCATAGTGATTGACGAGTTGACGAGCATAGTCCAGGGGAACAACACGCCGCCAGCCTATCGAGACCTAACCGATCGCGGTCGAGCCCGCCACGTCTCAATCTGGCAAGGAAATCAGAAACCCGTGTTTATCCCTCATGCGGCTTTATCGGAGGCGGATCACTTTTTTGTTTTCGATCTCCTGGTCAAATCGGACCGCGAGAAAGTCGCCTCGATCCTGGGGAATAAAGTCATGGAACGCCCCCGAGATCCCCACGGCTTTTGGTACTATCACAAGTCACTAAAGGACCCAGTTTATTATCCAGGGTTAAAACTCTAAAATCCTCCAGGGGCGGACTGCTGCGGAGCCGATCGGCCCCCGAATGTCCTCCAGGCGTGGACAAATTAACGAAAAGGAAGTGTTTTCTCAATGAACTTAGCAGGAAGCTTCAAAATGATCGTGTTCGTCGTGATCGGTCTATTCATCTTCAAACTGGCGTCAAGCTGGCTCTCTAAGAAGTGGCCGAACGTCGTGACCTCCTCAATCGACAAAGTGGTTCAAACCGCTTAATTAAGAAAGGAAGTGTGATCCTATAATGGCAGTATCAGCACAAGAAGTTAATTCCATTTTCATGGCGAACGCCCTCCGTCGAAACTGGGCAATGCCGACCTTCGCTATCACAGCGGGCCAGGCTGGCGGGCAAACTCTCGATATCGAACTGGACAGCGTTCCAGGCTGGGCGTCTCACATAGATATTATGTGTTTAGTCGACCTGGCGATCACGGTCGCTGGAGGCGGCGGGGCCCCTTCAATGTCTCCCTTCGCTCCGTTCAATCTCTTCTCAGATTGCCAAGTCTCTCTTGGTGGCGGACCTTTCCAACGTGTCAACCCTTATTTCTACTTCCTTCGTGAAATGGCAACCCATCGCGGCTATGCTGGAGGCTCCCTGTTATCCCCAGCGTATGCGGCCAACGCCGTCTATAATATGCCCGCGATCAATGCCCCTGCTGGAGCAACGACCAACAATATCTGGAGATTCCCGATTCGAATCCCTCTACAAGTTGCCCCTGGGAACATCATGGGCCATCTTCCAATGGGAACGGCGGCCGTCAAAGCGAAATTACGCTTGACCTTGACCTCCGCGATCTACGGAACCGACCAATATCTTTCCCCATTATTCGGAGGCGTAGGAGTCACGGCGGCCATTGGAGCCTCGGTTCAATCCTTCGTTCAACCGAATATTACCTTCCTAACAACTCCAGCCCTCAAGGCGGATATCGGCCAGCCTACGATCGGTTATCTCTTGAACGTCCAGGAGAAGGCGACAAACTTCACAGCGGCGGGAGCCTTGACCCCGATCCATTTCCCAGACCCCTACAAATATATGAGGCTCTGGCATATCGTGATTGACGGAACGGGAGCCCCGAACTCGGCGGGCGTCACAAACTTCGAACTCGATCTCACCCCAGGTTATCCTCAGTATAACTACTCTGGCCCTGGTCCTATGATGGACTATTTCAACAAGGTTCGCCGTCGGATCGAGACGGATCTTCCCGTCGGTGTATTCGTTCACGATCTCTTCGCGGGCTCCGATCCATACAACCCGAACGATTCCCAAATCATCGACGGGACCGTATACCAAACTCTCCAAACCCAGTTAGCCGTCGCGGCGAATGTGAACGTGGCAAGTCCTGCCCGTATTATCACATACGCCGAGGCGTTGAACCCAGTATCATTTTAAGGGGGCGTGAACCACATGGATTTAAACTCTTTAATGTCCAGGGGTGACGTCCAGCAACAAGACGCCCCCGAGGCCCAGGCGGAGCATTCCGCCGCCCCCCAGGCGGGAGTAAAAGAGGACGCGAAAGCATTGGCCCTCGCCCTGGCGGGTATGATGGCAATATTTTACCTCCTTCATATTACCGAACGCTGGGCGGTGAAAATCTAATGAGGGATGTGCTTGACTTGATCTTTGAATTCTTAATTTCGATCCTCGTTATAGGAGGCGGGGGAATTCTTATGGTCATGGGCAAGGGGGACAATACGTTCTTGACGTCCATGATGGCCCTGGTGATATACTTCTGGTTCCAATCCAGGAGCAACGCCGCCACGGTCAATAATTTATTAAAGCAATTCCCCATTCAGACGGGGACGACTCAACTCCCAGGGGCTCATCAAGTAACAGTTACCTCGACGGAGACGACCAACCCCACAAACCCCCCAACCGTTCCCGATTGCGGTCCTGGAGAAACTCGCCCGTGAGATCAATCGGATTCGTGGCCGTGGTCCTGGGAGGGCTTATCGCCTTCCTGGGATTCCAGGGTAAGATCGGCCCCGCCTGGGCGGCTCTCAAAACGGGGGGAGGGGCGTCCAAGTGAAATCAGCTAAAGAGTTAATAGGAATGAACGAGACGGCGACGATCCTATTCCTCTTAATCCTCGCCGTATGGTTCTTCACAAACAACCGATTCCAGGCTCTCCTTGACGTGATCAAGGCCCCGATCTCCTCGGGGATCTACTCGGGCCCTGTCATAACACTTCCAAAGGATAGCCCGATCCCTGGCCTAGTGGTTCCAGCTGGGACGACGGCCAACTCTCCAGGGGTTCACGACAACCCCAACCCAGGAGGAAATCCAAACCTCAAACCATAAGGGAGGGAATCCCAATGTCCTATAATTTTACGGTCGGCGGCTTGATCGTTCTCGGGATCGTGTTCTGGGCTGGCGGACAAAGTGCCACGGGGCCCGCCCGTCATACCTATAACCTATTCCTGGGCGTTCTTCTAGTTAGCATGGTTCTTCTCAACTGGGGGACGATCGGGCCCCTAATCATCAAGAAAGGGGGAAGCTAAATGTCTGCTTTTGAACCTCGTGATCTCTGGGGAGTGGCGGGAGGAATGCTCCTGTTAATCTTCGTATACCTGGTTATCCAGGACGACGGAACCCCAGCCAAGAACATCATAACCTCGGGTAGTTCAGCCGTGGGAGGGCTTATTCGGAACTTGCAAGGGAGGTACTAATCATGGATCAAACTTCCTTTCCAGTTCTCAAGCCCCAAACCTTCAAGGGGATAAACCTCGGCGGGCTCTATGTTCCTGCTGGCAAGGTGGGAGCCGCCCAGAACCTGGCCCTCCTCGCGGCCCCATTTCAAGGCCCTATGCACGTCCACGCCGTTCCTTATATGTTCGGCCAGGCGAACCGAGTTTCCAGGCCGCAAAGTCCTGCGGGGCTGGCGACGCCTGGAGGTGTAGCGAATGTCTAATTTCCTAGAGAGCCTCTCGACGAAAGATCGCGTGATCTTTCTCGGGGGTGGGGCTCTGCTCCTCTTATTCCTCTACAAGACCTTGACGGGCGGGAGTTCGGCGGGTTCCGCCGTCCCGAACTCGGGGGACTCGGCCCTAACAACCGCCAATCAAACGGCGGACGCTGGGGAGGCTCTGGCCGCTCAAGTTACGGCCCAAGTGAACGCCGTGACGGAGGCCCAGACCAAAGCGGTCCAGACTCAGACGGAAGGGCTGGCGGCTATGAGCAAGGCCCAAGCCGAGGCCAACGCCGCAACAACTAAGAACATTACGGATATGTTCACGGCGTTCGGAGCGTCCCAGAATGCGGCTCTCGCCTCTCTGGGCGGAGCCCTCAAGGCGGACCTGGGCGTGCAAATCGTTTCTCAGAAAGAGTCGCTCAACTCCCTGCAAACTCTCATAAATCAAATGGCCAGGACTCCCGTCTATAGCGGCGGAGGCGGAACCATCGGAGCCCTGCCGACGGTCGGGGGATCTTCCCAGACGGCGGCCAAGTCCAACCCCACGGCGGGGATGGTGACGGACCGATCGACGTCGGCGGCCTCGGGGTATGCGGTTCCGCTTATGACCTCGAAGCCTCACGTCACAACCCGGGCGGACCTGGCGAACGTCGTCGGAGTCAGTACGAGTCAACAAGGTTACGGTCTAGTCACGGTCAAGACGGCCACGGGAACCTCTTCGGTCCTGGCGGGGAGTGTATTCGATCCAACGAGTCCCAACTACAAGCCAGGAAGCAACGGATAAAATTTAAAATGAAAAGGAGATTGATGAACCATGACAAGAATTGAAAGCTTTACAAATCCCCCACACGTTCCAACCCAGGAGGACCTCGACCGAGTGATCTCCCGTTTCGAAGGCCCAGAGGGTGACGAGATCGTCGTTCTCAAGACCGCGAACGGATTCGAGGCCGTTCTGGCGGGTTCCGTGTTCGATCCTTCGGGCCCGAACTACACAGGCAAATAAAATAAGCGGGAAGGGGCTCCAGGAGGGGCCTCTTTCTTGAAAAAGGGAGTTTTGACAATGCCAAACATTATTTGTATTGATCCAGGCCACGGCGGATATGATCCTGGAGCCGTCGGCAAGTTCAAAGAGAAAGACTTCAACCTGGACGTCGCTCTCGATCTCAAGAAGGCTCTGGAGTCTCGCGGGATCACGGTCGTCATGACTCGGACCGAGGACAAGGCTCCCAAAGGGGCGAAGGAAGTCGTCGCGGATCTCCAGGCTCGGTGTGATATCGCGGACGCCTCGGGGGCGGCTCTCATTCTCTCCATTCACGCGAACGGGTTCCCTGGGATCGCTCACGGGGCCGAGGCTTATGTCTGGCCTGGAGGCGTGGCGTCGGGCGTGGCCTCTTCACTCGTCGAAGCCCTGGCTCCATTTGTAGGAGTTCACGGGGAAGCTGTCAAGGATGGCGGGCCGAATGGAACGAACTTCAAGATCATTCGAGGGACGAAGGCTCCCGCCGTTCTCCTGGAGATCGGGTTCGTCGTCGGAGACTTCGACAAGCTGGCGAAGTATCTCCACCAATTCGGGGAGATCCTGGCCGTTCCTCTTTCCAAGTTTCTGGGAGGCCATGCTCCAGCGGCCCCCGTCGTTCTTCCTGCGGGCTATGTGACCGAGGAGAGACTCGCGGCGTTCCGCCTGGAGTTAATTAAAGAATTGAAGGGGTGAGCCTCATGCCTTCTATAGAAGAGATTTTTTCCGCGAAAGGCGTCCCGACCTCAATCTGGGCCCCGATCCTTGCCATTGAATCGGGCGGGAATCCCAGGGCCCACCTTCTCAATGGGCAGGAGGACAGCGTCGGGTTATTCCAGCTAAACAGGGCGGGCGGCCTGGGAACGGGTTACACGGTCGCCCAACTGGCCGATCCTACCACGAACGCGACGATCGCCGCCAATGCGATGGCCCCCGCCTATACTCTCGGGGTGGCGAAAGGGCTCTCAGGGCTCGATCTCCTCCGCTATGTGGCCTACAACTCAGGCTGGCCCACTCAGGCCGGCGTAAAGGCTCTGACCTATGATCCAGTCGTTCAATCCTACGATAAGAAACTGGTCCTAGCGGCGACGGGTAACTACTCGGCCGCCTCGGCGGGGGCGGGCGGAACCATGGCGGCTGGGACCGTCTCAAGCGGAGCCTATACGGGGGTAGCGGCGGGAGATTTTTCGACCGACTCCAAGATCGCTCAGATCTTTTTTGTGGTCCTGGGAGGGGCCCTGGTCCTTCTCGGGTTCAAAGTAATCACGGACGTGCCCGTGATCGTGGGGGGTTGACGTTATGGCTGGGCCTAAAGGCTGGACGGATCGAGAAGTCAAACATCGGGACAAGGTGGCGGAGGCGTTAATGAGGCGGGGGTTCGACGATCGCCAGGCATTCGCTATTGCCACGAATCAAATGATTAATACCAGGAAGAAAAAGGGGGTTCGCTAATGGCTAATGGATGGATATGGACCAAACCGTTCTCGCTTCCAACCGTCGGGACTTCTGGGAAGTTCGACGTCGATATTCCGAAGGCCGCCAGGTTTATGGCAATTCTTAATAGTTCGGGGGCCATCGTGGCGGTATCGAATGGGACGCAATTCACTCAGCCTCAAGAGGCTATTATCATTCAACCCTTCATATATATCGGGATTCCAATCGAGGAGACTCAGAAGCAGACCGTTCACTGGACCTCGACGGCCCCCCTCACTCTGGCGGCGAGTCGCGGAGTTCTGATGTATTCGAATGAGCCGATCACTGTATCGGGAGGCCCCATGACAACGGGAGGCGTCGCGGCGGGCGTTAATGTCTTGAATAGCGTGACGATCGGGAACCCTCTCCCAGTAGGGGCGAATACCATCGGGGGCGTGAACGTCGTTTCAATGCCTTCAATCCCGCCAGGGGCGAATACCATCGGGGGCGTGAACGTCGTTTCAATGCCTTCAATCCCGCCAGGGGCGAACCATATCGGAGAAGTCTCGCTCTCGGCCGTGATTGATTCGCCGAATATGGACGTCCCGCTCTCGACCGTCGTCACGGCGGCGGCTAAAGCCCCCCAGGCGGCCACGGTCGGGTTTATCTCTGGGAGTCGCGTCGCCGTCGGGACAGGGGCGACGGTCCTATTCAATGGAGTGGTAACTGGGCGGACGATCAATATCCAAAACTTCGATGCCTCCGAGATCCTTTATCTGGGACCCGCAACCGTGACCAACGCGAACGGCGGGATCTACGTCGGGCCTAATGGTGGAGTGTTCTCCCTGGACGTTATTCCTGGGAGCAATATCATAATATACGGAGCGGGATCGGCGGCGTTGACGGCTGGGATCTCTGTTATCAATTAAGGAGGGGACTCAATGAGTTTACGAATTAGTGCCCCGAAAGCGGCAGGAACGGCGGCGGCGGCCGACGTTCTGGCTGGAAAAACCTTCTCCTCGAATACTCTTATCAAGGCGGCGGGGGCTATGGTCGATAATGGGGCGGTGTTAATTACTCCAGGGGCGGCCGTTCAACCGATCCCCGAGGGATACCATGACGGGCTCGGGACCGTGGCGGCGGCTGGATCGAGCGACCCGAATCTCGTGACGGGTAACATTCGCGGAGGCGTGTCGATCTACGGAGTCGCTGGAAAGACGAGCGTCGTCGAAACGGCCGACGCGACGGCCGTCGCCGGGGATATTCTGACCACAAAGACGGCTTATGTGAACGGAGTAAAACGAACGGGCACGATGGCGAGTAATGGCTCCCAGACCGCAACCCTAGAGACTCAAGGGGCGACGAAAGTCGTCCCATCGGGTTACACGCCAGGCGGGACGGTCACGGCCACGATCACGAATCTCACGGCGGCGAATATTGTGAAGGCTGTCGTCGTTGGAGGGGTGACAGGGGAGGCAATCGAACTCGCGGCGGTGGCTGGGGATTATGAGTTGGTGAAATCGGCCGCCATAGCTACGATGAATATGACGACGTATACCAAAACGAAAGAAATCCAAATCGTTAAAGCTGGAGTATATAGAGTAAAATTTGATATTCAATGGGTTAGTTATGGGTGTTACGGAACAATTTATGTTAATGGTGTGGCTCGGGGCGTGGAGCATAACCAATCCTCGGCGGGAACTGTTACTTTCAGTGATGATATAACGGTTAATGCGGGGGACCTAGTCCAACTATATATTCGTTCTATGAACGTCGCCAGCACGTCAACAAATAATTTCCTTTCAATTAACGTATCGGCACCAGCGGGTTCCAACTTTGGGACGGTGACTCTATAATGTGGAAAGTGCCGTGGGCCGAACCCCTGGAGAGGAAACTCCAACCGTACCAGGGGGCCGTCATGCTGGCCCTGGCGGGGTTCCTATTGTTTACGGCTTGGATTATATGGCGGGGGAGTGCCACGGGGCGGACGGCCTGGCTGGTGTTCCTTCTAGCTTGAAGAGGAGGAGATCCAATGTTCTTGAATAAGGCCCAGGTTTTCAGCCTGGGGATCATAGTCGGCGGGATCATGTTCTTGATCGGGATGGAGATCGGAGGAGAGTTCGTTGGAGAGATTGCCTAAATGTTCGGTATGTCTATGTGATGTATGTCTGGGCCAGGGAAAGGCCCCCGAATGTGTGGCCAGGTGTACGGGGTGTAATCGGAAGCGTGGAGTTATTGAGGATTGTGGCTCGTGGAAGGGCCGCCCGATTACGTCGAAATAGCCAAAATCGAAATCAATTCTAAGAGGCTAGGAGGGCCTTCTGGGCCGAGTAAATTCTGGGGGGTTATATATGTATAGCCTCCCTCGGCTTGTCCAGCCCGCGAAAAATCGAGTCTCGTCGTGAAAACTATTACTTGTAATTTGTCCGCGAGGGGCGGACTTTCTTATCGGGAGATTGAAAGAATCTCGTCGTAAGTTATTGCATTCTAATTGCAAGTTGAATTAAATTGTAATTGCGGAGAGATGGGCGTCGAGAATTCGGGAGACGTGGAAGGGCCTTTTCTATTGCCCCGCCTCGGCACAGCTCCGCCAATCTTCGACGGGGTTTTCTGGGGGAGTGTTTTGGGCCTTCGGTTTATTTTATTTGTCGATTCGGTTCGAACGGTTTTTATTTTACGACGAGTTCTGCCTGGCTGGGTGAAGGGGAGAGAAGGGAGGCGGTGACGGAGGGAGGATTCGGCAGGATTATTTACGATTACATTTTTTAGGTGGTGGTATGCCATTTAATTGTTGTCCCCCAGATC
>JAEHJW020004876.1_pt1 | contig 17768 bp, 20 predicted proteins | sample 9271431 | NCBI WGS metagenome assembly JAEHJW02 | reverse complement strand
AAGATGATACTGCTATTACTATCCTTAGGGAATTTGCTAACGGAAATAGGATGGTTCAATATGTCGAAACAATATCTAAATCTTCAGTTCCAGAGTTGGTCGGTAAGATAATTAACATGTCTAAATCGATTAAATTTGAGCGAATTTATGTTGATAAAACTGGGGTTGGTGCTGGAATATACGATCTTCTTAGAACCAGTCTCGGAAGCGTTGTTTATGGGGTAGAATTTACTGAACACAACAGAGATACTATGTATGGTAATCTCAGGTTGGCTTTAGAACAAAAAACGATAAAGCTTAACAGAAACGATACTAAATTTTTGTATCAGTTTTCTTCTTATACAGCAAAATATGATGTAATAGGTAAATTAAGGTTAAGTAAGGATGTAAATATTCACGATGATTTGGTAGATAGTTTAGCTGTTACTTTTATAGATAAGGGCGGCGGTACTATTAAGGTGGTTGATATGGGATTGGATTTTTCTTTGAAGCCGAATCTCGATACCAGACCTTTCATAAAAGATGCTAAATGGTTTGTTATTGGGGATTTTCCGTCAGAGCAGAATAGGGTGAAATAATGGAGATGAAATAAGTGGTAAGCAGAGCAGAACGTGGTGCGTACGGAGAAGGAACGAAAATTACAGATTGGGATCGATATAATCCGCTTGGGATAAAGACTAAACCATTCCCTACGGAAACAGTTTGCCCCCTATGTGATTCTAAACGAGAATACGTTTTCCCAGTAACATTAGAAGTTTGTTATAAAGACGCAGAAAGGATTATGGAACGGACAGATGTTTTTAGAAAATATTTGGGGTCTAAGCTGGTTCTGAACGGACAAATGTGCTTAGTTTGCGGGAAAAATACGACTGTTATTCATAAAATCAATACTCGAATATGTCAGAAATGTACGGTTAAACTTGGCAGGAATCAAAAGCGCTATCAAAGTTTGTTAAAATATGCGAGGAAAGTAGCATAATTAATTAATGTGTATACTATGGAGGTTATATGGCTAATATTATAACTAGAATGGGTAGGAGATTAAGGGGTGGAAAACTCGATTCTAGAAGTGGAACAACCAATCCCCGACCCGAAACTTATCCTATTCCTTTTGCTCCTTATATTCAAGCGGGGGGACAAGTAGAGAAAGTTCCCATAATGCTTTTTTCAATACGGTGGCTTTATGATATCACTTATGCTTCTGACGTTTTAAGAACAATAGTCAGAACCATTACGGGGGAGACATTCAAAAACGGGTTCGATATTCGGGAAAAGTTTAAAAGTAAATGTCTTAAATGTGGAAGGGAATTTGAAGAAGATTTGGATGTTTGTCCTTATGACGGTTCTTTGACACGCCCTCCCGATTACGATGAATCTGTTAAACTGAGTAAATTTCTTTCTACTAAAAACCAGTTTGGGGAATCTTTTATTAAAGTTTTGAAAGAAGTTGATAACGATGTTAACATTACAGATAACGGATATTTGTTTTTGCAGAAGGATTATATTTACGATGGACACAATAATTTAATTGGTGCAGAAGTCACTGATATACTCCGACTTACCCCCGAAAAAATGCGGCTTATTTTAACTGCTCATGGTGGAGGAAGAGGAGAAAACGGAGAGCGGTATTATTTTTGTCCGCTTCATAGAAAGGAACTTATAACGCTTCCAGAAAACGACACAGAAATACCTAGATGTCCTACTTGTGGCGGTTCTACTTTGGAAGCTTGGTTCGGAGCTAGGGAAGAAGAAAAACCAGTATATTTTGCGGAAAGTGAAATCTATCATCTGAAGCGGTGGAGTAATTCTCAGGGATACGGTGTCCCCCCTCTTTATTCAATTTATCTAAAGGTTTTGGCTCTTCTTAAAATGGACAGGTTTATAGTTGATGCATATAACTTACAGAGGTCTCCGCAAGCATTATTGATAATAAAAGGAAGGTATGATCAGTTTAGGGGAGCATGGGAATATATGATGCAGAAGGCAAGAGAAAACCCCTATATGATCTATCCTCTTGTAGTTGAAGGAGAAGAGAACACAAAGCGTATAGTGGAATATCAGGAATTTTCTCTTAAACCCTCAGAATTTCAATGGGTCGAATCCAGAAAGGAATACAGAGAAGCGATCGGTGCGGTTTACGGTATTCAACCAATTTATTTAGAAGGTTTGGAAGGTGGAGGTCTAGCTAACGAAGGATTGCAGATAACGGCTACTTCGCAGACAATTAACGATTCGCAGAGAAACTGGAATATGTTTCTTGAGTGGTTGTCTAAAATGCTGGGCGCTTACGATTACAATATTGTTCTTCACGGAAATGAGTTGGAGGATGAATTGAAGAAATTGGATATAGCCCAAAAGAGAATCGATTTAGCGGTTATAATGAAACAGCTTGGATTTGGTATACGGCTTAAAAAGGATAACAGAGGTATACTTAACTTTGAGTATGTAGATTCTCCAGAAAGACAGGACTTGCTTGAGCATCCCGAAAAGGAACTCGCAGAACAGGAACAGACTAGACAATCGCAGAATGAACAGGGAGCTAAACCCCCAAAAAGTGAAACTGAACAGGATAGAAATTCGGAGAATAAGGTAAATGAATCTGGATTTGGAGGATAAATTCTATGGTTTACCGAAAGAAAAGAGTGTGGTCTAGGAGATTTTACGGTAGTCCTAGATACAATCTTTCCCGAAAAAGCGATTGGTTTCATAAAACTGTTCAGGAAGATATTTCAAATGCGGGAAGGGAACTCGGCGATAAAATTGGTAATGAAATTAAATCTGTAAAGATAGGCGGAGTTAACATTTCCGGGGAAGATTTGAATAAGATAGTTAAAAAAATTCTTTCTTCTCTGACAAACGAAACACTCGGAAGAATAGCTGAATATTCTGGTCGGGTTTTTCGGGATATTCGGGATGAGTTGTTTCAGAGATACGGGTTTGTTATTTCTGAAGATACCCTAAATAGAGAACTTGTTAAAGATTTGGTTTATCGGGTTATAAATATTGCTTCAAAAGGTATAAAAGATGCTTCAGAAAAGGACTTAGAAAGTTTGGCAGATGAAATAGAAAATCCGACAACTCCCGAAAAGGCTAAAGAAATAGTCGATAAGCTGGTAGATACTGCTAAGGATGAATATTCAGAAGTGAGTAGAACGGCATTAAGTTCTCTTTATATGGAGGCTAATCGGAGAAGTTATCAGATAATAGAAGCGGATTTGGGATTAGAACCCGATAAAGCGAAATATAAGTGGTATAATGCGATGGATTACCGTACAACCGATACCTGTAAAAGAATTACTGAGAGAACCAAAAACGGGGTAAGCATGGAGGAATTGACACGTATTGTTAAGGAGGAAAGCGAAAGAGAGTTCCCCGGATTCTGGAAAGAAGACAATCCTCTTTTTCCGCATTATCAGTGCAGGTCTACTTTTTATTTGGTGGTTGAATGACGAATTATAACGTTAATCTTTCAGACGTTTTAATTCCCGTTTCTGATACTTTAACTGAAACGATAGATTTTCTTTTTGCGGAAGAAGTTGTCGGTACGTTTATTTCTACTTTTTTTACGGTTTATTATATTGAAAATGTTAAGGCAATTTCTATAGATATGGTTAATAATAGTGCGGTTGTTTATCAGATAGACGAAGAATATGAGTGGATTGGGTATAATGCAATGCAGAACCTTAGAACCGCAAAAATTGAAGCGGATGTCCGTGTCCAGAATGGTACAGTCCAGTCGAACGGTCAGGTATACCAATCTTCGGATATTATCAATCTTATAATTAATACGGTTCAGAAGTTTTCTACTTCAAACATAACGATAAGCGGTGACAGGGTAATTTATGTGAAACTTGAAAATGCTTCCAATCTTCAGATGAGACAGAGGGGGGAAGACTGGATAGAGTTTATTTTTGAAGTGCGCATATTAACCAATAATTTTTAGGAAAGTATATTATCTTTAATTCTATTGGAGTTGTATGTTGGATCGTCTAGCATTAAGATTTAAAGATGGAAAATTTCTCTTAACCAGAACTTTCGGTATTGAATATATACCTATAATCGGAAGCTTTACCATTAAGCATTTTAATAAAGAGGGAGTTCTTTTAGAGGAAAGGGAAGTAAAAAATCTCATTGTTAATGTGGGTATAGCTCTTGTCGCAGGGCTCGTAGACGGTTCTCAAACCCTTTATATTAATGCTATGGCGGTTGGAACGGGAACTACGGCTGCGGCAGTTACCGATACCGCTTTGGGAACTGAAGTTATGAGGGTTGCTACTTCTAATGCTCTCGTTACGACTTCTGTAGCTAATGATACTGCTCAGTTTACGGGAACTTTCAACTTTACCGCTTCTTATGCGATAACTGAGGAGGGTCTATTCAATTCAACGACAGCATCTTCGGGAGTTATGCTTTCTCACCAAGTATTTGCGGCAATCAACGTAGTTTCGGGGGATTCTATTCAGTTTGTCCATAAGATTCAATTCTAAAATTGATGGAAGTAGGGAATAAAGAATAGCATATTTTATTAACTACTTTCATATTTCTTAGATATGGCACTTAAACGAAGCGAATTTTTTTATCTCGATCAGAGAGAATATGTCGGGTCTAATGTTACCGATTTTGTAGTTAACGGAACTTCAGCTTTTGGCGGGGGATTTCCACTCGGAATAGATGTTGGTTCAAGCGGAATTGGTGTTGATGTTACTACTTTGGCGGGTACGACTGCTGGGTCTCTTATGTATTCAGAACCTTTTAGGGGGGATGGATATAAGAAAGTTATTGTTTATTCAGATGGATATGAGAATACTACAGCAACGGCTCAGGTTATAACCTTTCCGAGAGCGTTTTCTTTCACACCCTATACGGTGGAGAATGGGACAGGAATGACGCTTACTATTACGACTGCAAGCATAACTTTCCCCGCTTCTATGGCGAGTGTAGCTACAAACGGTTATATAATACTGGAAGGGATTTAGATGGGAATAAAACTTTCGACTCCTTCGGATTCTTATGTGAACATAGAATTTGGAAAGGCGGGGACAATCTCTTTTAATGGTATTCAGATTCCTCTTACAGTTTCAACAGACGAGTTTGCATCGCTTTCTGGTACTACTAGCGGAACTTTCAGTTATGTCGAATACGAAGTTCTTGGAGTAAAGGTATTCATAGGCAGGTTTTTCAATTATTCGAATACTTCTGGAACAGCGCAGACAGTTACATTCCCGATAGCTTTTACTTCAACCCCATTTCTGCTCGATTCAAAAGAATCCCTTACTTATATTTTTAATACAGAGGGGGTTCAAAGTGCGGGATATGCTCTTGGAGGCGAAGGAGGGGGAATAACAACTCTTACGGATGCGGTCGGAACTCTGGTTTCCACGGCAAGTTTCCCAGTTAGTGCTTCCAGTGGTGTTACGGCTTCAACTACAGTTTTGACGATCCCCGCACCAACAATAAACGTAGCTAACGGAACAATGATAGCGATAGGAAACTAATTTTTTTTTTTAATCCGAATGCTTTAATATTCGGTTAACCATTTTGTTTTATGACTATCCCTTCTTCCGCATATCAAATTACAGTTGATTCTTCTGGTAATCTCGGAACTTATGATATAGCTTCCGGGGCGGAAATTTCTTATTTTACTTCTGTGGGGAATTTAGTTATATCGGGAAGTATGTCGGCTTCTTCATATAATTTATCTGCGGGGACTGGAATTGGCATAAGCGGGTTGACAATAAGCAATATTGGGATTATTTCAGCTTCGGCAGGAAATGGAATTACTGTAAGCGGGACTAACCCTCTTATAATAACGAATACAGGGGTTACTTCTTTTCAGGGAAATACTGGAGCAATTAGTTTAACAGCGGGAACGGGTATAGGAATATCAGGTTTGACAGTTAATAATACTGGAGTACTTAGCGTTCAGGGTTCAACTGGGGCAATTTCTCTTGTAGCTGGGACTGGTATAAGTATAAGCGGACTGACTATTGCAAATATTGGGGTTACTTCTCTTACTGCTGGGACAGGTATAACGATATCGGGGTCTACGGGCGCAGTAACAATTTCGGCATCGGCTCCTTCTTTTACTGGTGGAAATGGAATAACTATTAGCGGTTCTACTATAGAAATGTCTGGAAGTTATAGTGGAAATTTTGATTTGTCTGGTTCTTTAACTCTACCTTATGGTAATGTTATTGGATATGGTGGAGCAATAAATTTAACTGGAAATACTAGTGGAAATGTTGCAGAAATTTATTTTCAATCCTCTGGAAACACAAATTCGGATTATGGTATAATTGCTTACCATGATACAATGGCAAATTATGCATTTTGGGGGTCAAGTTCGGAAAATAGTGTTTTAGAAATAGCAGCAGGTAACGATGGAAGGAATGGCGATTCAGATATTATTCTCCTTAATCCTACAGCCGCAGTTGTTATAGATGGTGGGAACACAAATAATCCCGGTGCGTATAATCAAAATGCTGCGAATCTTATAGTTTTGGGTGAGATATATACAGGAACATCATCATCTGGAAGTTTAACGGTCAGAAATACTCTCGACAACGGTTCTGGAAATATGTCTGTAGCTGGAAGTTTAACTGTCGCAAATATTCTTCAGTTAACAACCATTATTACAAGTGGTACAAATTTAACTTATACAGCACCCGCAAATGGGTTTTTGGATTTGTGTCTTGTTGGGGGCGGCGGTGGCGGAGGTTCAGGATTAAATGGACAGGTTCCATACCCCGGTGGTGGTGGTGGTGGCGCAGTTATATTTGTTATGATACCAGTACTTTCAGGGCAGACTTTTACATATACAGTAGGTGGAGGTGGTGGTATTAATACTAATGGTGGTACAACATCATTTGGGCTATTTACGGCGAATGGGGGAGCAGGAGCTTCACCGAGTTCTGGAAACGGAGGGGCAGGAGGTAGTTGTATTACACCATTTGGTACAATTAATGGTGGAAGTGGTGGTAGTTCTGCTACTGATGCTAATGGTGGTAATGGCGGTAATGGTATTATAGGAGCATTCGGAATAAGTGGAGGTGGAGGTGGCGGAGGTTCCTATACTAATGGAAGTGGATACGATGGCGGTTCTGGAGGTGCAAATTTACAAAGCGGAGGGTTAGGTGCTGTCGGTGCTCATGGAGGTGCTGGGGGCGGTGGTGGTGGTTCATTCGGAAGCGGTAGTAATGGTGTTAATAACAGCGGAACTGCAAGTCCCGGTAACAATTATGGTGGAGGCGGTGGCGGCGGAGGAGGTGGCTCTGGTATTGGTGGAAGTGGAGCACCCGGTGTTATAATGCTTAGATTCCACCAGTAAGTATAGACTTAGCCGATTTGCCCCATTCCTAGTAGTATAAATAATAAACCTTAATAATTACGATATAATTCACATCAGGAATAATTATGACGAGTGAATTAGAAACGAAAATTGATGAGAGTTTAGCGAAAATAAAACAGCACTATGAAGCGGCGAAACTGTCTACGGATACTCTTTATGAAAATGTTGTTAATGCGCTGGTGAGCAATATTCTTTTTCTGAAGAACGAAATCAAACAGCTGGAAGATAAAATAGATTTTCTTACCCCAAAAGATGTACCAAAACCTCCGCTAAAAGAATAGTCTATTAATCCTTATCCCATTTCTTTTTTATGACGCTTACCATTTTAATTTCTCCCACTTCCGCAAATCTTTATTCTTACCAGTCTCCTTCCCAAACTTTAACCGTTTCTGTTTCGGGGGGAACTTCGCCTTATACTTATCAGTGGTATCTTAACGGGGTTGCGATTTCTGCGGCGACCTCTTCTTCTTATACCTTTACCCTTTCAAATAGCATGGTTGGCGGCGAATCCCAGTTTACCTTTTATTGCGAAGTTTTTGATTCCTCTTCTCCGCAAGAATCCGGCAATTCCCCAAATTCGGTTTTAAGTCTATTCGGAACTGTTTTGGTCTATTTTGGTGAATCAAACAATCCAATTTCTGAAATTCTCGCATTCGGGTTGTCAGATTTGCTTTCAATGACAGAGCAGTTTAGTTTTTCATTTCTTAAAGAGTTGACTGATGCAATTTCGGCAATTTCAGATTCCCTTTCCTTTTCTTTTGTTCGTTCCCTTTCCGAAACAGTTTCAATAGAAGAAATTTTTGGGTTTATTTTAAAAAGAGAGATTTCCGAATCCATTTCTTTAATTGATTTATCATTAAATAAAGAAACAATTAAGCGGGTTTTAGAATCTTTTACTTTGCTGGAGCAGATTCATTTTAGCGCATTTAGGGCATTTAACGAAGCGCTATCTCCCATTGTAGATTTCTTTGCTAATGCGTATATTTACATTAAAGTGCTGGAAAAGATTACCCCGCAAGAACAAATCAACTTTTCTCTTTTGCATACAATTTTTGAATCAATTTCTCCCGCCGAGTTTATAGCGTTTATAAGTAGGCGGGAATTTATGGAAGACATTATTCCCAACGATCTTTCGATGCAGTTTGAGGTAATTCGTAAGCTGTTCGATCTTTTTGTTCCCGAAGAAACCATTAAATTTGCGTTTTCCAGATTTTTTTCGGAAGAAATCAATATTTCTGAAAGCAAGAATTTTTCTCAAATAGTGCATTTATTAGAACAGATAGATATCACAGATTTGCGGTCGCTCTTTTCTATAATTCGGGAACAGTCGGATTCTCTGTTTCCGTTTGAAATGTTTACTTTTAATATGTCTTTCTATCTTTCTCTTATCTATGCTCTCAATTTAGTAGGGATATCAGATGTGGTTCTTTTAAAGGATATTAAAACCGTTGATTATTACAGGGAAACCCCGCTTATAATTATCCCCAAAAACGTGGAAGTTGAAACGGTTTTTAATGGTTACATTTATAACTACAATTTCGAATTGATAGCTGGTTCTCCCGATGCTCAGCAGTTTAAGGGGTTTCTTTCTATATTGAATAAGTTTATACAGCAGTACCCGAAAAATGAAACTGTTTTTCTTTTCAGGGTAAACTCGCAACAATACGATACGAATGTGCGGGGATTTTATCGGGAGTTTTTCGAGATAACCGCAAAAGTGTTTATTCCCCTTTCCAGCTGAATATATTTCTTAAACTTGACCAATAACGCAATTTAAACCGATAAAAGGTACAAATATACCAGACGGGGTACTTACTTTCAAATTTGGGGTGTTCTGTTGCGTTACAGGGGTATTCTAGGAAGGTGAACCGAAGAAAGCTGTCGGTTGTAAGAATATTTTTGGGGAAGTAGCTTTATTATCCCAGTTTTAATCTTTGCAGTGTGACCAACTATATAATTAACCTATCAGATTCTTTACCAATTTCGGAATCATTTTCTTATAAACAAACCATTTCGGTAGATACATTCTATTCGGATTTGCTTTCTTTCTTTCAATCGATCGGAATAACTCCTACTGTTTTGCTTACAAATATTAAAGCTATAGATTATTATAGATTGCTCGATACATTTATTCTTATCCCGAAAAGCTTAACGGTTTCTCAGGTGTGGAACGGGTATATTTATGAAGCAGTCTTTTCTTTGGTAGCGGGTAGTAGGAACGTTCAGGATTTCCGAACAATGAAAAATGCTATAAAGAAACTTATCGGAGTGAACCTTTATAATGGTAACATCTATTTGGTATTAGTCGATAAACAAACATTCGATACGGGAGTTAAAGGGTTCTATCGGGAATTTTATGACATTTCGGTTAAGCAGTATGCCGCTCTTACTTAGTAACCAATTTTATTAACTGGTGATCCATTTCTTATTATGAATCATACTAATACAGTTCAAGAAAGTCTTGGGTTTTTGGCGAAGCGAACTCCGTTTAAAGTTTTAATTGCAGATGGGACTCCTCCAACTTCCGTAACTTATAATTATGAACTCTCCCAACCCATTTTTGGGATATCGGTTATAGCTACTCTCGGTTCAACTTCTACTTTGGACATCTCAGTATTTCCAGTTGATCCGGAAGGGAATGTAATCAGTTCTGCATCTTTGGTTACGGCTATTGCTCTTACAGCTTCGGGAAAGATTTATGAAATTTCTTCGGAGCTACCTTTCAGGTCTCTTGCTATAGTACTTACGTCTTCGGGTACTGTTTCGGGGGCAACCATAGCTGTTTACGGGTAAAAGGAGGAATATTAATATGGGTGGATATTCTGTTGAAGAAAGGTTGGCTAAGGTGGAAGAGCGGTTGGATAATGTTTTCGATCTCGTTAAGGGTATTGATTCAGATGTCAAAAGTATATCTACTAATCTAAACAGTTTTATGATTAAAGTATCTCTTACCGAAGAGCGAATGCAAAATATGGAAACCAGACGTAAAGAAGAGATTGCAAAGTCAAGATGGGTATTAGTTCTTGCCGCAACAGTTGTAAGTGCATTTATGAGTGTAATTGTTTCTGTTATATTTCACGGAGTGATTTAAAATGGGAGTTTCAGAATTTACTAATTTGATTATAAAAGACGATGAAAAACGGTTAGTCGAAGGTTGGGCTTCCGTAGAAGTTGTCGATAGGCAGGGAGATATTGTTCCTATGGATACTATAAAGGAAGCTTTTATGGATTTTGTATCTCGGACTGGAGGACTTATAATGAAACAGCACGAGAATAAACCCATAGGTAAAGTTCTCCAGTGGAATGTTGAAGATTACGATAAAGAAGTTCCCGGAATAAAAATGGTTGTTGAAGTTTTCGGAAAGGGTGTTACTGCGGATGAAGCTTGGAACGAAGTCAAATCTGGTACTCTTTCGGGATTTTCTATTGGCGGGAAAGCTTTAGACAGAGAAGACAGGATAGATAAAGAAAGCGGCAAAGTCATAAGGATATTAAAGAAGATTGAACTTAATGAGATAAGTATAGTAAAAGAACCAGCAAACCAATACTCTCTCATTGAAGCAGTAAGCATTTCCAAAGCTAAATCTAAAGATTTGAGTGACGATGCGAATACGATAATCCAGAGAAAGTTTGATGATTCTAAGGAGGCATCCGAAGTGGAAACGGCGGCTAAAGGAGTTGAACTCGATAGTGGAAGTAAAGAAGGTGTGAATAAATCAATGGAAGCAATAGTTAAGTTTCTTAAAGCTAGTTATCCCTTTGATGAATGTTTGAGGGATCAGGAGAAAAGGTACGGAAGTAAAGAAGCGGCACAGAAGATTTGCGGTTCGATAAAAAGCAAATACGGCAAATCTCTCGATCAGGAATGGAATGAATCTGGTATTAATAGCGATAAGAATAAATCTGCACCAGTTTCCGAAGACAAAGAACACATTGAAGATGAAAGCGAAGAAGAGGAAGATGACGTTGATAAGGCGCTTAATTTTGTTATAATGACAAAGTATTATGAACCGATCGCTAAATCCTTTTTGTGGGATAAGTGTATACAGGATCAGATGGATAGGTATCACGATCCTACAGATGCGGAACAGGTTTGCGGCGCTATTCGTCAGAAAATTATGCAGAGGAAGGGGTACGGATATTCTGATCACAATTCGCAGAGAAAATCCTTAGATAAAGCTAATTACAATGCATCCGGCAAAACACTTCCGGGGGATATAGCTACTATAAGAGATACGCATATTAAACAGGAGGATGATGATAAGGTGTCTGAAAATCCAATCGGTAAAACCGTCAATATTAATAAGCCGAATTATATAAGTAGAAACATGGTTAATAAAGGTCAGCTTCACAGTGTTGGAGATAAGAACATGAATGAGGCAGTTGAAACCGAATCTGACGGGATTGAAAGCAAAGTCAAAGAAAAAAGTTTTGGTGCTGATCAGAGGAAGGGAGAACTTTCTACTAAGATTGAAGAAGAGGAACACGCAAGAGAAGAGAGGAAGAAACCCCAAGTTCCTAGAGAAGAGGAAGAGGGTGAGGGTGAAGAGAAAGCTGAACCCGAAGGCGAAGTTGAATCCGATGGAAGTTCTGAAACAAACAAGCTTCTTCAGTTGCTTATCAGTAAAATAGACAGACTTGTTCAGACGAAATCTGCTCTCGGTGACGAAGTAACGGATGAAGCTAAGTCTAATTATATGGATCATTCTAGAAGCATAGAAGAGGATGAACCAAAAGGGAAATCTGACGGTAGGAGAAAAGGCGGAGTTGGAATAGAACAAGTACCGTCTGGAATTGAAGTCGATAAATCCAGCAAGCAAATTAAGAAATCTGGGCAATCACCCGCTGCGGCAGTCGATTTCGGTAGAACCTATGTTAATGGAGTAAAAGGAGTGTCAAACGGTAATGTGGACAGTGGATTTGAAGAGATACTTAAAGACGTATATTCAGGAAAGAAAACAGCTAGGCAGATTTATTTTGAAGGCAAATACGGGAGGCGAGAGTAATGGCAGTTAATCCCTATCTAGCTTCGCAACCAACACACAGACTGACAATGCAGGATGTGATGCAGTTTAACAGTACGCAGTCTATCGTTCCTGAACTTTCACCCTATAATGACGAGTACATAAAAGCAATGATCTACACTGGAATGGGTACAAATGTGTGGAACGCTGTATACGGAGCACAAGCTTGGTATCAGCTAAACACAGAATCTAACCTGTTTGGTGTTCTTCCTAAGCTTACGTGGGATAAGTCAGGTTTCAGGGTAATAACTAACTTTGTTCAGACCCCGTCTTCAATGGGTATAGCTGAAACTGGAACACTCTCAGTTCCCGAAGTTCCTAACATTGAAATTGTGAAACTTACTCCTAAGCTGTTACAGACACCCTTCGAAGTGACGGATATAGTCGAACAGCTAGCGAAAGTCTCACAGGATGACTTGTTTGCAAACCTCGACACTCTTAGACAGTATTTCGCTACTATGCACATAAAGAATATAAACTTCAATCTCGGAGCTAAAGCGGTTGGGTCAAACGTTGCGACATCCAATTCAGGGATATCAAACCTTAATGTTGAATCTCTTGATAGGATAATTTCTTCTTACGCAGAAGGAACTGGTGTCGGACTTACATCTGCAACCTCACCTACTCTTGCTGAAGTTATTGATCCTTATGCTGGGGCTGTTGACAGGTCTGCTGGAGCATCTGCTTTCGATTCCTATGTAGCTTCTGCTTCAGGGGAATTTGGAACGCTCGGAGCGCTGACAGATCAGGCGATAAGGGATACTATTCAGGCAGTCAAAACCAACGGTGGAAGGACTAACCTCGTTGTGACCGGATACGATACTTATGCTAACATTCAGGGAATATACCAGAACCAGCTTAGGTATATGAACTGGGGTGAGCTAGAGTACAGAACGGGTCTTAACGGTGTGGAAACTTCTTCAGGTGTTGACGTTGGTCTGAAAGCGGCATCCGTATATAAGATACCACTCATTGAAGCAGTCGATACTACAACCGACAATCCGAACGGACAGGGGTCTTTCGATACTTCCGCTTCAGGTTCTTCAAGAATGTTCTTCTTGGACACAACCGATGCAGAGGGATATGGAGATGCTCGTCTTTCTATGTCGATTCTGAGACCGACACAGTATCTAGAAACGACAGACAGGGACTTTGTACTGTTGAACAATATCGCTTACGAAGGACTTTACTTCTCGATAATGGAAGCGAGGTGTACCTTCTTTGGGGCTCAGGGAAAGCTTAGAGATATAGAGTAAACCTTTTTATACTCTTTTTCTCATTTTTTTATTTTTTATAATCAAATTTATTACCCGCTATTCTATTTTGTTTTATGACATCTACATTTTCAGGGGGTCAATCTTATGTCCAAAGTACGGATGTTGTAGAATATCTGCATATAGCTGATATCGCTACACCCGCAGATTTGACTTATCTCGATACTACTGTTATTCCCTTCGTTTCGGAATACATAGACAGACTTTCGGGTTCTACTTGGGGTCTTAAATCCACCGCAACCGACAATTATCATAATGAATATAACGGGTATGAAATGAAATCAATCGGTCAGTATACAGCGTATGGTCTGTATTTGATCGGCGCACCAATATATCTTTCACATTATCCTATCGTTCCCGTTGTTATGGGAAGTTTTACTAATAATGCTAATCCTCTCCAAAGTATTCAGAGTATGCTCATCTGGAATGGAAACTTCTATCAGGAATGGGAGGGGATATATCAGGAAGGGAGATATTCGCAATACTGGACAGACCGAACAGCAGGTATCATGTATATTATGGGGTGGTACTGGTGGATGGGGTATGAAGCAATGGTTAAGTATCAGTACGGATATAACCAAATGCAATACGTTGCCGCTGGAACTGGGATTCTCGATCCTTATGTTTATGAATTGGCGGTAATGAAGTCCGCTCACTGGTTCTTATCTTCGGAAAGGTATACAGCAACGGTTTCGCAGGGAATAGGAGGTATAGAAATACCCGCTCAATGGTCTTTCCTTACTCAGAGAATAAAAGAACTGGAGATTTACATAAAGGGGTACAAAAGAATTGCGGGAACGTGGATGTCCTAATCTTTTGTGTTTATTTATAATATTCTTCTAATTTTTTAATCGATTCCCGTATAGGTCTAAATTCGGGTGTTCCTTTCTTTTTAATGCTAAACATAATTCTTTTAGTAGTCCTTTCCAATTCTTGTTTTCCTGTTATATGTAATTTTAACCGCACCCATCTTTCTATAGCATCGTGAGGAGGCAGTTTTGTTCTCGGATCAGTTCCATATTCTACGAAGAAGATTGCGGGACTGTTAAAAATTAATTCATTTCCCCCAATTTTCAGGTAAGCGCTTTGGGTAGAATGTCCCGTATAAATAAGCTTAAAATCGGGGCGGGTAGTTGGGTGCTTCATTTCTTCTAGATATATTTCTCTCAGTTTGGTAAGTATAGTAGAAACAACATATCGTTTTATTCGGTTCAGATCGGTTTTATTATATCGTATAGAAACTTTAATTGCGGAAGAAGTCATAGTTTGATATTATTTCTCTGTTATTAATATTAAGTTTTATTAGCTCGGTTTGTATTCGTTTGTTATGACTATATTTACAGGTAGCAATTTTATTCTCGACTTAGGAAGGGAATCCGCTTTCAATTCGGGAGTAACTTCTGGATTTGATATGGGCTCGTTGGGTGTCGGTACAAAACTTTCAACCTTTTCTCTGAAGAATAACTATGAACCCATATACGGAGTTAACCAGAGAACCCCGCAGGGATGGTATTCAAAAGGAGTTGCAGTAGACGTTTCTACCGATTTTTACCTAGCTGGGGATAATCAAAGCTGGTTGGATTTTGTTCTTACGGGGAGCGGAGGTTCTTCAACTACAGCAAACACTTCTTGGAGTTCGGGGACAACCATAAATTCGGGTTATGCTCAGGTTCAGTCTTTCATTTCTGCTTATGATCTTTATAGTGTTTCGGGTATAGTTTATGATTCAGCTAAGGTCTCGGTAAAGCAGGGTGAGTTGGTTCAGGTTAGTTTGACTGGTACTGGAACTGCGGAAACGACTAGTACACCAAGTTCTTCTATATCGGCGGCAGTCCCCTCAGAAGTATATTCTTGGAAGGATGCAACGGTAGAAATTGGAAGTACATTAGCGGCAATTCCCACACCTATTGATACTCTCGATATGACCATAACAACTTCTAAGAAGCAGATATACGGATTGGGTTCTGTTGAATATGCAGGGTACTATCTTCAGGAGTTTAAGGTCGAAGGAACGCTTGATGTTTACCATGATTCCGGATTGATAGAAACGCTTTTCGAGTATAATCTCGGAACTACAGATTCGGCGGTCGCTCTTACTGATAATCTTAAAATAGTTATAGGAAACTATACTTTTAATATTACGGGATTGATACGGAACGAAGGACAGATGGAAGTACCCCCAGTAAAGGAAGTTATGGATAAGATTTCATTTATGGGAACGGCTATGACTGTCTCTTAATGAAAGAGGGATAATAAAATGGTAATGGTGGAACTTGATTTAGCAAGCGGAAAGAAAATAGTAGAAGTAAAGCGAATTTCGATGAAAAAATATCTCGAAATTCTAAAGAGATGCACTAAAACCCAAATGAAAGGGGAAGACGTTGTAACGACCTTAGAATCTTCCGATTACAGGTGGGAGATGATCAAAGCTTCGGTCGGGGATCAGATTAAGGAAGACGAACTTGATATGGTAAACGGTCTTAAACTTGAACAAGCTATTACGGAAGTTAATAGTTTGGAGACTTCCTTTCAGGGAAAAACTAGTTCCTAAAGATGAACTGTTTTATTGGGAGATTCAATATTTGTTTGCAAAAGTGCTAAATATCTCTAAAAAAGAATTGGATGACATGCCCGTTGTTCAGGTAGCATATTATCTGAAACTGATCAGGGAAGAAACAGACCAAATCAATGCGCAAATGAGGAAGCTGAATCATGGCAACTGAAGAAATCCGAGTAAAGCTGGTAGTTGATGCGTCAGAATTGGATAACATTCTGAAGAAAACATTTACTACCGCATTTTCTGGTTCGGGTTCTTCATCTTCTAATTCTGCGACTTCGGTTATAAATAAAGCTGTAACCGAACACCTTACTAATATAACCAAAACTGTTAAGCGGGCTTCTTTAAGATTGCCCACTTCTTCCCCTTCTTCATCATCTTCAAGTTCTCTAGTAACTTCTAACGAAGCGAATTGGGGCAGAGTTCCTTATAAGGGGGGTGTTCTCGCAAGTTCTGTAAGGTCGGTAATGGAAGCTTTTTCTTCCAAAAAAGGTACTGGTGGAGCGGGTGATGAAGAAAGTTCAGAAGATGGTGAGGGAGGAAAGGGTGGAATACTCGGAAAGGTAGGTGGATTTTTCAAACAGACATTTTCTAAGATAGGAGGTGCGTCAGCAGGTCACGCCGCTTTAGTAGGTGGAATAGCAGGAGGAGTAGCTGGTGCGCTTGTTTCTATATTAACGAAGATAGCTGGTTTCGTAACAAATTTAGCACCCATAAAAGCGGCACTGCATATAGCTTCTAAAGTTCTTACAATGTTTATGCTTCCCGCTTCAATGGTTATATTAGCTATTCTGCTTCCGTTTTTGCAGTTTTTTATGAACATATTTAAAACAATCAATCTTCCGCAGATAATGAATCAGATGATGTCCGTATCTGGAATGATAGCTAGTGTACTTACAGACGCATTTAATTTCCTGAAACCGATTATGCCCGAACTTGCTAAAACTCTTGTCTATATTATGGTCGGTGTTACTATTTTGCTTTTGTCTCCTCTATTAGCTATAGTTGCTATCATTACAGCGTTTGCGGTGGTAATTGGTCTTATAGAATTAGGAATAAAAGACGTTTCTAAATTTGTCCAACCCCTAGCTAATCTTTTAGCTCCTATTGGAACTGCGATAATGGGTCTGGTTAATTTCTTTACGGGGAAAAGTACGGTATCTACAATAGAAAGCGGAGTAAAATCTCTCTTTTCCTTTATCCCCGGATTTGCAAGCGGAGGACACATATACAGTTCGGGATTAGCTTATGTCCACAGCGGAGAAACTGTTATTCCCGCAAATCAGTCTAATACTACAAATAACAATTTCAATATTAATCTCAGTTCGACTGGCAATACTTCTATGGATATTAATCAGTTAGCGAAAGAAATAAAGAAAAGGATAGAATATGGAACAAGAGGGTCGACATCATGGTAAGCTTAACTAACATAACAACTGGACAGACATACCAGATTCCCTTTAATGCTTTGGATGTAAGTTACCAGAAGCAGGTTATGGCGACAACTATTGCTATCCCCCTTTCCAATGAACCCATACTTCTTAACTACGGGGGTGTCCAGATAA
>JAEHJW020005817.1_pt1 | contig 17800 bp, 18 predicted proteins | sample 9271431 | NCBI WGS metagenome assembly JAEHJW02 | reverse complement strand
CGGTGACGACACCATCAAAGCGGACGTGATGGTTTTTGCCGTCTTCCATCACGCGTCTCCGGCGCCGGCGAGACACGTATCGACTGGCGCGCCATTGAACTCGGGCAAGCGGCGCGGGTTGCCGTCGCGCGCCTCGGTTGCCGCCTTCGCGAGCTTCGCCTTGAGGGCTGAGTAAAGCATCGCCGTGGTGATCGCATGCCAATCCGTCCCTGGCGGGAAATCGGCAAGCGCCAACGCATAGCATCGCGGCGTCCCGAGCGGGTTACACCCGGCGCGCCGCGCCGCCTCCGAGACATACCCGGCCAGCGCGATTTCGATGCGTTTGGCATCGAAGAAATCCTGGCGATGGACGATGCGCCAGTAGGTCACTGGCGCGCCGGTGTGATCGGGATCGAGCGATTTCGTCAGAGCCATCGTGGAAACTTCCTATTGCAGGCGCGCCCAAAGCGCGCTGGTCGCGAAGAAAATGAAGCGGGCGGCGCTGTTTGCCGAAAGCGCCGTCGGCGCGCCGGCGATCGTCTGCCCGGTATTGGCGTTGAGGGTGAGCGCGGTGATGGCGGGGATGGTCGCGATGGTCACTTCCTGGCCATCGATCGGTGCCGCCGGCAGGGTGACGCTCAGGGCAGCCAGCGTCGCGCTGCCGGCGATCTGCAACAGCGAACAATTATTTGGAACGACGAGCGCGGCACCACTCGCCGGCGTTTGATAGCTATAGGATTGTTCGGCGCGCGCCCCGAGCAGCGCAACCGGTGACCCGCCGGCGCCGACGGAGCCGAGCGCAACCGCGCCGTCGCCGGCGCCGGCGAGTGTCACGCCGTTGGCGGCAAGCGCGCCGGCGCTGCTGATCGCCGCCGGCGCGCTCGCGCTGCCGGGCGTGAGGTTCAGGTAATTCGTGAAGTTGGCGATCGGCGTGAGGCGGGCGGTATCGGCGCCATTGGCGGAAAAATGCAGAACGCCATTCCCCTGTGTCGCAAGCGCGAGATCGACCGCGGCGCCCGCGCCGGCGCTCGCAAGGCCCGGCGGTGCGCCATTTCCGGCGCCAAACAGCCGAAGCCCGTTGACCGCGCCTGCGACAACGCTATTGAGCGCCGGTGCATAGGCGTAATTCGGCTTGTCCCAGCCATTGCCGACATCATGGACGTTGGCGGACGCCGTCGTCGTGAGCGCCGCGACACTCAGCGTCTCGGTCGCGCCAGACGACGTACTTGCGCTGACGCTAATGCCCGCTTGCGCTGGTGCGTAGAGCACGAGCGTCTCGGAATTGGGATGAGCGGCGACGAAAACCCCTGCGGCGGGCGCATAATTTCCCGAAAGCACGGCAAGCGGGCTTGCGAACGTCACTGCGCCGTTGAAGGCGATCTCGGCAGTGATGGCAGCACTGAGTGTCACCGTATTGCCGGCGATCGCAGTGATCCGCGCGCCGGCCGGGATGGCCGCGTTGCCGTAGGCCACCATGCCAATCGCGAGCGCGCTTGCATCATAGAGCGTAAGCGTGCTCGCCCCCGCGAGCGCGGTCTGCAGGGTCGTCGCTGGCGCGATCACGCTTGCCGCCTGAACGGCGTTCGCAAGCCCAAGCGCCGCGCTCGCGAGAGTATCGCCGCTGACGAGCGTGTAGCTCACCGCAACCGGGCCGCCGATCAACGCGCTGCCCGATACTGTGAGCGTCAACACATCACCGGCTGTTGGCGTCCCGCCGATGGTGACGGCGTCGGCGGCAAGCAATCCGCTCGCGATCGCGCTCGCACCCTTGGTGTTGACCGAGCTGTTGCCCGCGAGCGTCAAAAGCCCGCCATTGGTTTCGATATCGATCGGCACAGCGCAGCCGGAAAAACAATTCCCGACAATGGTCGCTGCGAGAATGTTGCTGATCTGGACGCCGACACCGCCATCTTGCGGCAGAACATCATTGCCGATGAGAGAGAGACGCGCGTTCGGCGCATCGATGCGAAGAGCAGGTTGCGGCGAAATCACGCCGTTATGGGCATAGCGCGTGAGCTTGCTGTCGGTGATGCGAATCTCGTAGACATAATCGCCTTTGATGTCGAAAATCATGCCCTCGCAAAAACCGACCTCCATGTTGGCAACGGTCAGCATGAGATCGGCGCCGGAGGCCGATTCGTAAACATTCGGCGCGGGATTTTCGATCAGAAACAGCGGCAGTGGCGCCGAGGTGTCGCCTGTGATATAGCCGTAGACGCCGAAATTCTCGAAATGCGTGGTTTGCAGGACGCCATGATTGACGACTTGCAAAACCGAGCCGATCGAGTCGAAATTCGTCTCGGTAAAATTTCCCGCGAGCGTGCCGCCGTCGACGAGGATCGCGGTGCGATAGCCGAACACGAAATTGCCGACCGCAATCGGCCCGCCATTGGTCGTCGAGGAGGGCGCGGTGGCGCTGCCATTGCCGGAGACGAGCAGCCAGACGCTCCGCGTTGTCGCGTAATTGCGGAGATAGTAGTTATTCTGAATGGCCTCGAACGTGGCACCACCGGCGAGCGCCGCCAGCGTCGGCACGGTGATGGTAACGGTATTGCCCGAGATGCTGGCGATGGTGGCATTATAGGGAATAGCGCCATTGCCGCTGAGCGGCATGCCGGGCACGAGATTGGCGACGCTGTTGACCGGGAGCGCCGTGCTGCCGGCGGCAACACCGGCGGCGAGCGTCAGCGTGACCGCAACCGTTGCCGCGGCACCGCCGCCATAATGCAGCATCTCGTCCTGGAACACGCCCCAAGAAAAGAAATTGTCTGACATGAAGATGATGTCGGCGACATTGGGAAGATTAAAACAGACATTGAGGGCGCAAATACGGTTGCGCGTAAACATCACATCGCCGACCGTGGTCGACGCCGGAACCGCGAAGAAATCATAGGCGTTGGTGACCTGATTGTCGGTGAACACCACGTCAGCAACAGCGGAAATCCCGGTCATGCCAAGAAATAGCGGCGGATAGACGATCGGGCCGCTCGGCTGGTCGACCTGGTTCGGGTAGTAAAAACAAAGGCGCTCGATCAGCACCGAGGCGCCGATCAGAAACGGCGATTGCGCCGTCGCGGTGATCCAGATCTGGCTGCCGTTTTTGCCATAGGGATAGCCGAAATCGGTGCCGCCATCGCCGATCAGGGCGACGTTCTGGAGCGTGATTTGGGCGGCACCAGCAAGCAGAATCGGTCCGCCGGCTGGGATATAAAGCGCTTTGTTGGCGGCGCTCGCGGCGGCGACGGCGGCGGCGAACGCCACCGAATCATCGGTTGTGCCATTGCGCGCAAGGCCAAAATCGTTGACATTGATGCGATCGGCAAAGCGCGCGGCAAGCGAACGTGCCGTCGTGGTCGCACTTGCGATCGCCGTCGCGTTGGAGAGATCGGTCGCGCTGACGCTGCCGCCGCTGATTGCGACGGCAGACGCGCTTTGTGTCGCGAGACTCCCAAGCCCGAGATTGCCGCGCGCCAGAGCCGGATTGGCGAGATCGGAGAGATTGTTTCCGCTCTGCAACGCACCGGTCAGGCGCGGATCGTTGCCGGCGGCAACCGTTCCTGCCGTCGTGCCGATATTTGCCGAAAGTGTCGCGTTGGCAAACGTAAGACCATTGCCGATCGCGATCGTCTCCGGGCTCCCGGCGCCGAGGCTCGCGCGCCCGAGCAGCGAACCGGTCGGCACGCTGAGCGCGGGCTCGGTGCCGGCGAGCAAGGTGGCAACCGTGACCGAGCTGGTCACGCCATTTTGCTGCAAGGGCAACTCGTCATCGGAATTGACCGAGGTGACGGTGGGCAGTTGCGGAATGGTGGGCATGGTAAGCCTTTCGTGACGGGTCGCGAAATCAGGCGATGGCAACCCAGCCGGTTGCCACGGTTCCGGTTTGCTTCACCCAAAATGTGCTACCGACGCCGCCGGCGAGATTGCGGTAATCAGAGCCGGGTGGCGCGGCGATGACGCCTTCCGGCGAGCCGGTGCCGATGGTCGAGATCACGCCCTCGGGCGCGGCGTCGGAGGTGATGCGAAGAACGCCTGCGCCATTGGGATGAAGGCGCACATCGCCGCCATTGACGCTGCCGAACGTGACTGATCCATCGCCAGGAAACGCGAAATAGCCGCCGAGCGGCACGATGCCGGCGCGCCACGCGCCATAGGTCACCGTCCATTCAACATCACTGTTGGCCGGCACCGTGAGGTCAAACAATGTCCAGTTTTCCTGAAACGGCGCCGAGCCGACACGAGTAAACACGACGGCTTCGTTGCAGCGCGTGCGAAGCCGCCGGCCGGTCGGCAGCGGCGCCGAGACATAGGCGGTTGCCGCCGCGCCGGTGCCGTCACCGCTAATAGTGACCGGAATGGACGCCCCGATCGCGCCATAGCCACTGCCGGCATTGGTCAGCGCGATGCCAATGATCGCGCCATTGCGAATGAATGCGATCGCGCTGGCGCCACTGCCGGGCCCGCCGATCGCGACAGTCGCCTCGGTATAATTCGTTCCACCTGCGATGACGCGAACGAAACCAATCGCACCCGCCATGGCATATTGTGAGGCAGACACCATGCTGGCGATCGGCCCGGTGACCGTGGTGATCATGACCTCATCAGCAATGTCGGGAAATACCAGCGTTTGCGGCCCGCTGCCGCTGGCGAGCGGATTGATGGTAAGAAGCGCCGTGTCGTTCCAGGAGTTGCCGGAGATCAACACAGAATCGGTGGCGGCCGTCAGGCACTGCGCGATCGTCGCCGCACCCGTCCCCATGAAGCGGTTGTTCCGTATGACGACGTTCTCTGGCCCATCGCGCAGAACGATGCCGCCGCCTTGCGAAAACCCGATCCAATTGTCGCTGATGGTGAGGTTCGTGCAGCTGATGCCGAAATTATTACCGTGGCCATCGGTTTCGACATTATTGACTTGAATGGCCCAGAGCGTGCTCTCCTGGATGCGGTTGCGCGAGACCCGCATATTCTCGCTGCCGCCAGGATTGATACCGATCGCAGCGCCGGAGATGAAATTGCCGACGATATCGCCATGGATCGCGCCACCTGAATCGATGCCGTAAGGCGCCGTGCCGCTAAGCCAGACGATGGTATTGTTGCTGATCAGACTATAGGAGGTATTGGCGAGCAGACCCGCGCCATTGGCGCCGTTATCGACGAGCATGTTGCCGGTGACGGCAAGCGCCTGTCCCGCAACGGCGATGCCGTAATCGCTATTGTCATGGCAGATATTATTGGCAACCAGAATCGCCAGCGCATCGGGATTGGCATTGCCCCAGACCGGCGGCGTCGTATTGCTCTGGTTGAAATTGCCGATCGAGATGCCGCGTTGATTATTCCAGGCGCGACAATTGGCGACGAGGCAGAGATGAAGTTTTTGAAGAAAGTTTGGATCGGTGTAGTCGATGACGATGCCATAGCTGCCATTGTCATGGGCGCGCGTTCCGGTGATCGCAACCCCCATCACCGCCTGCACCCAGATCCCGTGGATCGCATTGCCATAGGCTTCGCAATCGCGAATTTCGTATTGCACGCTCTCAGGATCGGAGGCCTGAATGACGAGGCCGGAGCCCATCGTCGGCCCGCCGGCGCCGGTGAAAGCGCAGGTCTCAAACACCGCCTTGGTGCAGGCGGGCGTAACCAGAACCGCCCAGCTATCGCTGGTGATGGTGGCGTTGGCGTCAAAGATGATGCCGGCGGCGTAGAACGCGGCACTCGAGAGAGATATCCACGCATCGCCGGTGCTTTGCGCGCCGCGGCGGAGGATCGTCTGCCCTGGCGCGCCGAGGAGAACGGCGCTCGCGGTGTTCGGTGTCCATTGGCCGGTCAAGAGATAGGTCTTCGGGCCAAAGCGCAGCGGACGGCCGGAGGCAAGGGCGGCGTTGATCGCGGCGGTATCGTCGGTCACGCCATCGCCCTTGGCGCCGAAGCTCTCGACGCTGACGCTGTCTTCGAGAAACTCTCCAAGCGTGCGGCTGGCGGTTGCGCCGTTGGCGACGGCGACCATGCCGGAGGCGGAAATATTGGGCAGTGTCGCGATATTTTGCATGAACTGCGCGTAAGGCACGGCGACGTTGGCGCCGTTCTGCCCGAGCGGGACGAGATCGCCGGTCTGTGGCGCGATCCCGGCGCCGAGTGCCGGCACCGAATAGGGTGCCGCCGCGGCGCTCAGAACGCCGTTCGCGAGCGAGAGATTGGCGCCGATACCGATCGCTTGCGCGCCGCCGACGCCAGGGCCAGGATTGCCGAGAAGCGTGTTGGCGCCAAGGGCAAAGGCCGGTTGCACGCCCGCCAATATCTGCGCGCGGGTGACCTTGCGGGTGATGCCGTTCTGGCTCGTCGGATATTCGTCGGTGTCGGCCGCGGAGATCGCCGGCGGCAGGGCGTCGATGGTCATCATGCTCAGCTGCCCGTGATCAGAATCGGATTGCCGTTTTGATCGGTGAGGATTAAGCCTGTGTTGGTGATCAGATCATCCGGCAGAACCGGCAGCGAGGAGAGAGAATAGACCGGCAGCAAAATGCTGCGTGCGAGCGTGCGACCGGAAAACGTGGTGATCGTGACAGTGACGGTGTAAACCGTACCGGATTGGCCAGCGGCGAGCCAGAGAACCGCGATCGCGCCATTGGCCAGCGCAGAATTCAGCGTGAGATCGCCGGGATTGTCGGGCGCGATGGTCACCGAGAGCGTCGAGATCCCGTCGCCCGGATTGCCCGCGAGCGCTGCCGAGACGTCGAATTGATAGTCGAGAACATCATTCGGGTCCTTGAGCGGCCAGATCGGCAGGGCCGGCACCGCCGGCTGGGTTCCGCGCGGCACCGGGACGAAACCGTCGAGCACCACCGTGCGCGCGGTCGAGGGCTGCCAGACATGGGTTGCGGGCGTGGACATGGCGTTCTCCGAAACTGCTGATCACCACTCAAGAATGACGAGACCGTTGGCGCCCGTGCCGCCGGCGCCGTCGGCGATGCCGCCGGAGCCACCAGCGCCGGCGAAGGCGCCATCAAGCCCCGGGAGACTGGTCGAGCTGCTTCCCGCCGGCCCAAAGGCGCCGCCGCCGCCAAAGGCCGCGCCACCGCTCCCGCCGACCAAGCCGCCGCCGGGAAAGACGAGGCCGTTTTGGCCAAACTGCCCAGAAATACTGAGGCTTCCGCCAGAGCCGGTGCCACCGTTGGCGGCGGCGACGCCAGCGCCGTTGGCGCTGCCGCTGCCGCCCGGCGCGCCCCCTGTCGCTGACGCAAACGTGCCGAAACTGGTCGTGCCACCGGCGAGGCCTGAGGTGCCGCCGGCGCCAACGGTGATCGCAATCGTGGTCCCGGGTGTTACGGGGAAATACCCTTCGGCATAGCCGCCGCCGCTGCCGCCGGCGCCACTGCCGCCGCCGCCCGCGCCGCCGCCGCCGCCCGCCCCCCAGAGCCGTGCGCGCACCTGCGAAATACCGCTCGGCACCGTCCATGTCCCGCTTTGGCCAAACGCGGTCATGCGCGAAACACCCGGCGTCAGCGCAGGGAGTTTGAAGGGAATGAAGGGCGCGGTCGGCAAGGTTTCGATGTTTGCCGCGGTGATGCTGGTGGCGCCGTAAGCGACGGTGATGACATAGAGCCCAAACCAGCCGCTATCGACCGGCGGCGTCGTCTGCGTGCCGGTCGGGGCCGGCGCGCCGGATTTCACCTGCAACTGCACGCGCTCGATGCGGGCGGTATTTTGCGCCGCGCCGGAATTCGACGGGCCACTATAAGGCTGCGCCGGATTGGCGGCGTTGTAATAGGGAAGAATGACGGGATCGGTGTCGCTTTCGAGGAAGCTCGCCTCAATGAGATAGGCGATGGACTCGCCCGAAGAGGTCGGCGCGGTCAGCGTGAAGCTCGTCGGGGTGGTGTTGATGCCCATCTTCACCAAAGGATCGGTATTATCGGCCGGAAGCGCGCCATAGGCGAGCGGGTCGATGGTGGTGAGCGTGGTGATGCTGCCAGGACCGACCGTGACACTCATCGAGGCCGGCGAGGTCGGGGCGCAGGCGAGGCCATCGACGACGGTATTGCTCCCAAGTGTTGCCTGCACGAGATAGCCAAGGGCGATGAGCGTGTTGCGATTGATGGTGAGAATATCAGTGTCGAGCGGGATCGCGCCCGGATAGACGATGTTGCGGTCCATGGGTTCTCCTCTGGCGGCGGACGTTGCGGCGCCGGATGGTCAGTTGCTGATGCGGGTCCAGGCGATGGTCGCGGCCGGCAGCACCGCGGCGATGGCGGCGTCGATGTCGCTGTCGCTAATGCCGAGGCTGGCGAGAGCGAGATCGGCATATTCGATCGGCCCGACACCATAGCCGCCGCCAGCATTCCAGCCGGCAACGTTGGCGATACCGTTTTCCCGTGGCCGATAGGCGGTGACGAAGCACTGAAATGGTAAATTGAGATCGCCCCAGCCGCCGGCGACGCCATAGCCCGCGCCACCGCTTGTGTAGCTGCCGGTATCTTCTGGGCGGGTCGGCTCGAAAATCACCGGCGCGCGTCCCGTAAGATCAACGAGCGCTTGCGAAAGCGCCTCGCGCGTTGCTTGCGGGCGAAGAATAGTCTGATCGATGCGGGCGCGAAAAGCCGCGTCGCTCTCGCCGGCTTTGCGCGGCAGACCATTGCCGAAGAAATCGAGCGAAATCATATCAAGAAAAATGCCGGTCGCGGTCGCGATCCTGGTTTGCGTGATGACATAGGCGAGCAGGCTATAGACGAAGGCCCAGATCGCGCCGATGCCGGCGAGCAGCGCGTTGAGAATGGGGCTCGGAGTGCCGAACCATGGCGGCAGAACGGCCTTGATGCGCGCTGCCATGTCATTCTGGTCGCCGGTCGCCATCTCAATTCACCACCACGCTCGCCGCCGTGATCACACCGGTTGCCGGCGGCACGAGATCGGCATTGACACCGTTGATGCTGAGCGCCGTCACGTTGGTAACGGCGGGATCGGCGTCATAGGCGAGTTGTGCGAGACGCGAGATCGGCAAGGGTGCACCGATGGCAAGAGTTGCGATGAAGTTGGTAATCGCGGTACTGATCTCGGCGGCGATGGTGGCGAGCGAGGCGGCGGGAGACAGCGTCACGGTGAGCGAAATCGCGGCCGCAATCGGCGTCGGCGGCAAGACCGCATAGCGCGATCCCACTGGCCGCACGGCCTCAATCGCGGCACTCACGGTCGTGATCAAGCTCGCGGGTGGATTGCCGCTCCCGTCATTGATGGTCACCGTAAAAAATCCCATTTCGGTGTTGCCCGCGGGATCGGTATTCTCCTGCAGCAGATAGGTGATGCCTTGCTGGATGCCGGCGATCGCGTTGCCGATCGCGATCGGCGTCGCAAGCGAGCGGGAATTGATGTAGTTGACGAAGCGGGCGCGAAATGCGGTGTCGCTTTCGGCGTTGGTGCCGCCGGTGAAGGCGAGCGGATTGGTGACCTGGTCGATGCCGGGAATGGCGGTTGCCAGCAATGTTATGGTGTTCGGCTGAACATTGCCCGCCGTGCCGGTGGCGAGAGCGATGACCGGAACGCTCACCGAGGCGACGCTGGCGGCGATGGCATAGCCATTTTGCGCGGCACTCCAGGCGGGGTTGGTGGTGACCGCGATCACCGCGAAACTCTGCGTGCCGTCCGCCGTTCGCACTTCGGCGCCGACCGGGATCAGCGCCGCGTTGCTCGGCGTGAAGCGCGAGAAGGTGACATTGCCCTCCGCCGCGATCGCGGGGAGCCGGGTCAGGCCATAATCTGCCATCCAGCTATCGAGATTGCTGCCGGTGCTGGTCGCAGCCCGCGTCATCGAGAGCACTTGAAGAATGAGCCATTGCAGCCACAACGCAACCGAGCTGCTCGCCTCGAGCACGGCGCGCAGCACCGATCCCACTGAGAGATCGAGCAACGCCGTGCTGGCGCCTTGCACCGCCGCGGCGGCGTTCTGCACCAGAGTCGTAAAATTTTGCAGATTGAGCATTATGACGGGTTCCGAATTCCAAACGAAAGCAGTTGCGTCTGGCCACTCGCGGCATCGACATAGCTGATCATGACGGCGATAGCGCCGAGCGTGTCGTATGAAACGTCGATGGTTGGCGCGGGCGTTTGCGCAACGGCGCTTTCCTTGGCCAATTGGGTGCGAATGATGGCCTCGATCTGGAGCGGATTGGCGGGCTGGCCGACGAATTGCGCGAGCCCGGCGCCGTATTGCGGCTGCCAGATATACTCGCCAGGATTGGTCAGCAGCCGGCGCAGCACCCGTTGCTGCGCCCGGAGGGCACCGGAAACCAGCGCGAGATCGCCGCGCGCGTCGACCGAGAGATCATTCCCCCATTGCTGGAAGAGATCGTTCATCAGCGCACCTTCTTTCCTTGTCGTCAGTTTTGCGGGGAGGGCGGCGACGTCGTGGTGCCGGTGACGGTGTGGGTGTGTTCATCGTAGGTGGCGCGGAGAGACGCGAGGGTTCCGTGCCCGTCGGCAACATCGCCGGTCGCGGTGATCGTGCCGTTGACCGAGAGATTGCCGGTCACATTTAGGGTCGTCGCATTGACGGCAATGGAACCATCAGCAAGCAGTTTCACGAAACTGCCGCTTTGGTGGACCAGCCAGAACTCGCCCGCGGGCGCCTGCGGCGGGGGTGCCGCGAGGCTAAACGCGCCGCCGACGATGATGCCATGTTCCGAATCCCCCTCATGCGCGATGACAAGAACCTGATCGCCGGGCGAAGGCGGCGCGGCGAGACCCCAGCCATTGCCGACCCAGGCGGTTAGGATCGGCAGCCAGCCGCTCAGCACGCCTTCCGGCTGCAAAAGCACCCGCGCCGTGTAGCTGGTGGGATCGACGCTGCTGACGAGCGCAAAGCGGGGCTGCGCAATCGCTTGGTCGAGCGCGCCGGCATGCGCCCTGAGCGCGTTGAGAAAGCGTTCCATGGCGATCCTCAGGGCGTCGTCGTGCCGATGACGAGATTGCCGGGCGGTGTGACTTCGCGGCCCGGCGAGGTGTTTTTTGCGCGAATGCGTTCGGTGAAGCCGCCATCGAAGCGAATTTCCCGCTCGATCGTGTCGATGAAATAGAGCTGATCGAACGCCGTGCCGGTGCCGCTGATCGCGATCATGTCGCGCGGGGTGAGCGTCAGTTCGCCGGGCAGACGCACGATCACCACCCGTTCATGCAGCGTCAATTCTTGCAATTTCGCCGTCGCATAGCGGAGCGCCTCATCGGGGGTGAGGTTTGGGCGCACGAACACGTAGCTCTGCGGCCGCGCGCCTTGGCTGCCGAGGGCGGAAACCCCGCTCGCCGTCACCGTCTGGGTAAACGCGGCGCCCTGGCGGCTGTTCCAGCTCTTGACCGTCACCGAAATATCACCAGCGAGCGTAAGCGCGCGTTCCATGACGATATCAAGCGCATTGGCATTACCGCTCTCGGGATTGGCAGACAATGTCAGCGCGGGAACCGAGGCCGGATTGGGCGGCTGGAAATAAAGCGTCGTGCCTTGCACGAAAACGTCAAAACCCTCGCGCTCGGCAAGCCAAACCAGAAGATTCCATTCCGTCGTCGCACGCGAGAATTGATCGAGGGTGATGCGATCATGCTCGCTGTTGTAATAGCGCCCGACCGGGGTCGTCGTCGGCGTGACCACCGCTTGCAAATTATGGTTGCCCGCAAGCGTGGTTGCGATATCGGAGGCGGTTTGGTTGGCGAAGCTCTGCTGGATGCGGCTTTCGATGAACACCGCGGTGAGATCGCGGCCCTGAAGCTGCACCGTTTGCCGCAGAACGTCGATTTGCACGCTATCGACGGCACCTTGAATGAGGCTGACCCAAGCCATCGCGCCGAGCGGCGCGGTCGCCGGCGCGAACCCGGCTTGGAGATCGACGAGGAAGAAATTCTGCGTGCTCCAGAAGGCAGTGGTTGCGACCGGGTCGACGCCGAGCGCGATCGTGATGGTGAAGCGATCGGCGGCGTAATGGTTGTTGGCGGCAACGAAGGCATCCTTCACGCCCTGCACGACGAGATCGCCGACCAAAAGGCGCAGCCTTGGCGCACGCACCACGCCGCCGGCGCTCGCGCCATTGCCGGCGGCGGCGTTGAGCAAGCCGGTGCCGACAGCGCCTGAGGCGAGCGCGGCCCCGGCCGGAAACAGATCGCCGACGAGCCCGCTCATTGCGGCGCGATCCCGCCGGTTGCGTTGGGATCGGGATCGGGGATAAGCAGCGTCACCACGCCGCTCAGCATCGGGTCGCTGAGGTTATTGAGTTCGGCAATGCGGATCCATTGCGTCGCATCATTGAGATATTGCGCGGCGATTTGAAAGAGATTGCCGCCGGCGATCGTGATCGTCTGCATCACGAACTCGCGTTGCCGAGATTGGTTGCGGTGCGCCCGACATAGCCTTGCGCCGCGGCAAGCCCGGCGAGCGTGCCGGCCGCTGTCGTCGCTTGCGAAAGCGCGCTGGCGCCGGCGAGCGCGTTGCTGCCGGCGAGCGGCGCTGCCGTGCCGGCAAGCGCCGTCGCCGCTTGCCCCATGCCGCCGGCAATGCTCGCTTGCAGACCATTGACCGCGTTTTGCGCGCCGAGATAGGCGCTGGTGCCGAGCGTGGTCGCCCCCGGTGCCGCGAGCGCGCTGGTGGCGCCGGCGAAATTGATGTCGCTGGTCTGCGCAAGCGTTGCGGCGTTGGCGAGATCGCTCGTTGCCTGGCCGGTAAGGGTTGCGACAAGACCTTCCGCAAACTGCACTTCGTCTTGAACGACGGTGCAGGCGATGCGATAGGGAATCCACCATCCCGCTTGATATTCCGCCGTGAATTCCGAAATCACCACGGAATAGAAAAACACGTCCCAAGAGAGCGGCAGCGTTAGCCCGGCGCCGCGCAGCGTGTCGAGAAGCAGCGCGCGTTCGCTGGCCGCGGCCCCGGTGAAGATACCCGACCAGGTGATCGTCGCATCGTCGCGGCCCATCGCATCGATCACGCGTGCGCCACCAGGGAGGCGATGCACGGCGAGGCGTTGCGCGCCACCGAAGGAAAGAAAAGGCGGAATCTCGAACCCTGAGAATAGCACGGGGCCGAGCGTCAGCGTCACGTCGGACATCACGTCCTCATTGTCAAAGAAATCGGTGCGGACTCAGGGCACCACCGGCGCGCCCGGCCAGAGCGGGCCGAGCCGCGGATCAACCCCGGAATAGCCCGAGGGCGGTCGTGCCGCGCTCGCCGCCAGGGTTTCGCCGAACCAATGTCCGACGCGCGCGCCATCGAGAAAGACATCGCCATGAATGCTGATCGTGCCGCCCGCACTCGCCGGCGACGGGCCGCTTGGCGCGGCGGGCGGGCCGGCGTCAAACAGCGGCGAGGCCGGCGCGGTTGCTGTCGCGGCACGTGAGGCTTGCGGCGGCGGGCGGGTTCGCGGCATCGCCGCCGACGCCGCCGGCGCTGCGGTTTCGCCCGGCATCGCCATCGTGTTGAGGATGACGGCGCGCGCATTCTCTCGAGGCGCGCCCTCATCATTGGGCGCCGCGTCATCGAACGGTGCGCTCGGCATGAGGCCGCGGGTGAGCGCGAGCAGATCATCGAGGGCGAGGCCCTCGGGGGCGAGCGGCGGTGGCGGCGGCGGCGCGGCAACGCGTGCGGCGGACGGTGCGGCCGGGGCGCGCGCGGGCTCGGCCTCGCCGCGTGGCATGGCGGCGGAGGCGAAGGGCAGAACCTCAATCCGCGAGGGTTGCGGCGCCGCGCTCTCCTCTCGCGCCGCCATTGGCGGCGGTGCGAAGGGATGCGCGGGCAAAGCCGGCTCGGGGTTTGCGGCGCTTTCGCTGCTCTCCGGCGCAGCCTCGTTGCGGGCGGCAGGCGCGGCGGCCGGCGGCGCGGACCATGCCGGCGTCTCAACGCTTTCGGCTTTCTTTGCGACCGGCGCTGGCTTGATCACCGCACTCGCGCCCCGCGCCGCGGCGAGCGCGGGGCCGGCGGCAGCGCGGAGTGCGGCAAGTTCTGAAAGACTTTCCCCGAGTGCTTGATTGAGACTTTCGAGATCACCGCGGATCGCGGCAATCCCGGGCGAAATTTCGTCATCGAGCGAGAGCGTGATGCCGATGCTATAAGCGTCATTCATGGCAATTCGGCGATGGCGCTTGTGATCTCATCGGCGATTTCGCGTGCGATGTCGGCGGCGATCTCGGGGGCGAGGTCGGTGGCGGCGGGGGCGAGGAACGGGCGCGGGCGGACGCGGTGGGTGCCGAATTCGCGCATAGCGGCCGCGTCCCCCCCCGCGCCGACCACGGCTTGCGTGCTGTCGCTCGCGCTTGAGAGGGGAATGGCATCGCCGGCGCGCGCACCGGCCGCCTCGGCGAGGCGGGCTGCGGCGCGCGCGAGCAGCGAGCGCTTGCGCGCCTCGAGATCGAGTGTTGCGAGACGGCGCGAAAGATCGCGAATGCCGGTCACCGGTCTTGCTCCTGCCAGGTGAGAGTGGACCAGTCAAAGCGCCTTCCCTCGAGGGTGCCGAGCACAACCACGTAGGCGAGACGCTCATCATCGGGAAGGCTGAAGGCAACGTCGAATGGCACCCCGTTCCGCACCAAATAGAGACAATCGATGAGATCGGGGTGCCGGCTCAGTTTTTTGCTGAGTCCTGGTTTGCGCGCTTGTCCGCTTGGGCCGCCTGAAACGCCCCGGCGACGGCGGCGAGCCCTTCGTCGCCGAGCTTTTGCACGATCATCTCGATCTGCCCTTCGTTGGCCGGCGCTGGCAGCGGCAAATCATCGATCGCGGCAACCGCGCAGGCGAGCAGCGCCATCGCGAGATAAGGTTCGTTTTGCCCGAGCTGCGGCCCGACCGCTTTGAACAGCCGGAGTTTCTCCAAGGCCCCGATGCGCCGGAGCACGAGCTTGCGCCCGAGCGTATCGGTGATCGTCGTCGCGGTCTCAGCGGCGGCGACGATGCGCGATTGCGGCCCGCCCATCAAACGCGGGTGCGAAAGGAGGCGAAGAATTCGAGCCGCTGGCGCACCGGCGCATCGCCCCGCCACGACCCGGCATTGGCCAGCCGAAAAACCACGTCGCTATACTGAAACGTCGAGACCGAGCCATCGACTTCAGCGATATACTGATAGACCGTCGAGGTCGGCATCGCGCCCTGGGCGTAGTAGGCGGCTTCGATGCTGGCGATGAAATTATCGACATCGGCGGTGCCGCGTTCGAGATCGAAACCGCCCTCCCAGCCCTTCGGCAATTCGGCACCCATTTGGACACCATCGAGCCGGTCGACGCGCACCTGCGCCGTCAATTGTCGGCTCTCAAAGCCGGTGACATAGGTGAGATCGATCTGCCCCGAAGGTCCGATGACGACCAGCGTGCAGTCGCTGCCAATGGAAAATTGCGTGCCCGACACAGGAATGTCTCCTTAAGCGATCTGCCCGGACGGCAGGGTCTGGTTCTGGATGGTGACGGTCTGGCCGCCATCGACATTGACGATGAATTTCTCGTTGATCGCCATGTATTGCACCTGCACATCGGCCTGGACGTAGCCGAGCGCGGTGCGTGAGGCCGGGTTATTGGAGGTATCGCACACCACCTGAAACGGGGACGCGCCGCTGCTGGTCGCGCCCAGCATGCCTTGACCCAGCATCGCTTGCAGGAAGGAAAGCAAGGTCGCGCGGATTTGCGAAAACAGCGCGGCATTGATCGGCTGGCCAACGAATTGCCCCATGCCGGCTTCCAGGGTCGCGGCAATGTAGTTGGTAAGCCGCGTGTAATTATCGCCATCATTGGCCGGATTGGTCGAGGTGTTGAAGCCGCCGCGCACCCCCCAGAAGCTTCCTGCCGGCTGCGGATTGGCAATGACGTCGATGCCGGCTGTGAACAAGGCATCGAGATCGGCGGTGGAATAGGTGTTGGCGAGCGGCGCCCCCGGCGCGCCCGAGCGCTGGCTGCCGACCACGCCATAGAGCGGCTTGTTGAGGCTCGATTGCTCGGGCGAAAGATTGGCGAGCCTTCCTGCAACAAAGCCCTGCGGCGAGACCAGACGGATGAGATTATTGGTCTGGTCATTCCACCAGATCCAATCGCCGAACATCAGCTTTGCGGCGTAGCTATCAAGGCCAACGCTCTGGATGGTCGCGACCGCATCGGTGATGGTATCGCCCTGCGGCCCGGTCAGGATCATGTAGATCCCCTCCGAGAGGCCGAACGCCGCCTGCGTCGTCCATTGCGTCTGATCGACGCTATCGGCAAGAACGGCGATCGAGCAACCTTGGCCGCCGAGCGCATACATTCCGGTGCGTGGCGTCGTGCTGTGGCCGATCAAGGTCGTCGAGGTCACGTTGCTCGCGCCATCGCTGCCGGGTGTGCCGTAGCTGAAAGCAAACGCCTCGCTGGTTGGGGTCACGGTCAGGGTATTGCCGAGCGAGGCGACGACCAGCTGCGAGGGGCCGCGCAACGACCCCTGGCCGAGATTGATGGCATTGACAAGGTTTTGCCAAAAAGTCGCGCCGGTGCCGCCGATATTGTTGAAGACTTCCGGCGTGAATCCGGGCAGGCTGAAGGTGATTTGCCACGTGCCGGCTTGGCTGCCCGGCATGATGCTGCCGGTGATCTGATTGCCGAAACTCCCGGTATAAAGGGCGGTCAGGACCAGCGGGCCGTTGGTGCCGGTATAGAAAAGTCCGAGCTGGGCCGCGGTATCGGTGCCGTCGGTTACGCGCACGCAGCGGAAATTCTGTGCGCCTTGCTGAATCGCGGTTGCGACCTGCGTTCCCATATCATATTGGCGTGGCTGCAATTGGCCGAAGGTTGCGACATAGTCGGCCATCGTGCCGACGATCGCCGGCTGATTGACCGGGCCCCAGGTCGCGGTGCCGACGACGCCGATAATGTCGGTCGGCACGCCATTGAGAACCAGGTTCTGCGGCGGCACGATCTGAACATAGAGATCAGGCACCACCAACGCGGTGGTGTTGAGGCTGCCTTGCGTTACGATCGGCATCGTTTCAGCCTCCGCTCAACGGCGTGGTGGCGTTGACGCGCACCACGGCGTTGGCATTCTCGCTGGCAAGAATGCTCGCGATGGTTGCGGCGTCGGTAATCAGCGCGCCTTTGGCATACGACCCGAACGGCCGCACGACCACCAGGTTGGTTGTCATGATCCACTCTCCAGGACAGGGGAATATCGCGTCAGTCAGTCAGGGATACCGAGGCGTTGCCCACGGTGCCGATCGTCGTCGTGCCGAACAGCATCGAAGCCAAGCTCGCCGTCTGCAAGGTCGGGTATTCGACCGAGTAGAGCAGGTCGCGGCGATAAAGCGACGCGTTTTCCTGACGGTCGAGGGTGATGCTTTGCCGAAAACGCAGCCGCCCGACGCTGCCATCGGGAAACGGAAGAAAATAGGTCGCAGCGAGCGCGCTATCGACAGCGATCATCGCCGCATCGCGCAAGGCGGGATCGGCGCACCAGGCGATGAGGCGGAAAATCTGCTCCTGGCGGCGAACCTGGTTGAAAATCCCTTGGGTTGCGACGGTGCGCGCGATCAGGCGCTGCACACCGGGGATGGTTATCGTCGCGTTCGCCAATTGTACCAAGCGATTGGCCATGATCTGGCTTGCAAGATTGGCCGCGACATTGGCCGGTGCATCGCCGTTCTGGCAGGGATAGACGTAGGTGTTGGCGTCGGCGAGAATGCCGGCGATTTGGCCCGGGCCGGCGCTGCCGGCGAAGGTTGCGCTGTCCGCGGTCGTCGTCACCGTCAAGGTCGGCGCGACCGGCGCCGGGTTGCTCCATTTCGGCAGATAGCGGGTGGTGTTGCGCTCGCCGCTATCCTCGGGAAAGACCGTGAGATTGACATAGCCCGCCGCA
>JAEHJW020009236.1_pt1 | contig 17815 bp, 19 predicted proteins | sample 9271431 | NCBI WGS metagenome assembly JAEHJW02 | reverse complement strand
CAAGCTTCGCCTGGAGGAAAATATGCTGACCATCAGCGCTTCGGTGCCCGATCGGGGCGAGTCGCAGGAGACGCTGCCTCTCAGCTATGCCTTCCCAGCGATAACCATTGGCTTCAATGGCAGCTTCCTGGTGGACTTTTTGAAGACGATTGGACCTGAAGGAGAGGTTCGTCTCTCCCTCAAGAATGCTTCCTCTGCAGCCGTGATCGCTCCTGAGGCCTTCAACCCCGAGTATCAACAGCGGTATGTCTTGATGCCCATGCGCGTCTGAAGCATGTCCCCTGTCAAACCCGTTGAAAAAAAAGAAGCATAAGTGGACCAAATGGCCACTTTATGCTTCTTTTGAAACGAAGATTCTTGATTTGAAGCATAAATGCCGGTGTCGTAGTCGGTTCAGAGCCTTCATTTCGTTTGCGCAAACCGGGTTGGTTTTGCGTTGCGGAATGCTGAAGCGTTTCCCGTTATTAACCAGACGAGCACCACGCACAGGAACCGATTTCTTTCTCTGACGAAGAGCATTTCTTACAGCCCGATAAGATACACTCGTGTCGCACCCCTTACCACACCTGGGCCGAGCACCTACAGATGATCCTTTCTGATAACGAAACAAAAGTCGACCTATTGAATAACGAGCCGATCGCGAAAACGATAGTTGCGCTCGTGAGAAAGCACTCCGATCACCCCATCACTATTGGTGTCCACGGAGACTGGGGTGCCGGAAAGTCAAGTATCCTGGAGATGATAGAGGCGTCCCTGGAGGGCGAGGATCGGGTGTTGTGCCTGAAGTTCAACGGCTGGCGCTTCCAAGGATTTGAGGATGCCAAGATCGCGCTTATCGAAGGGATCGTCACCGGGCTGCTGGAGAAACGACCTTTTCTGACAAAGGCTTCTTCCGCGGTAAAGGACGTCTTTCATCGTATTGATCTGCTAAAGCTTGCGAAGCGAACTGGCGGTCTGGTAACAGCCGCAGTCGGGTTTTACACAGGCCACCATCAATTCGGAGTGCTGGGTCTGGTGAACAGTCTTGAAGGTACATTAGCTGATCCAGCGAACTTCACGAAGGAAAAAATCAGCAGCATTCTCGAAGGTGCAAAGGACCTGCTGAAGGAAAAAGACGAGGAGAGCGTCAGCAATGTTCCTGAAGAAATTGCTGAATTCCGGAAGGCATTCGACAAGCTTTTGGAAGAGGCAAAGGTCGATCAGCTCATTGTATTGGTCGATGATCTCGACCGTTGTCTTCCAGAAACTGCGATCGAGACCCTCGAAGCGATCCGCCTCTTCGTCTTCACCTCTCGTACCGCATTCGTGGTGGCTGCAGACGAGGCCATGATTGAGTATTCGGTCCGAAAGCACTTCCCCGACCTACCCGACAGCACCGGACCACAGACCTACGCCCGTAACTATTTGGAGAAGTTAATTCAGGTTCCTTTTCGTATTCCTGCGCTGGGTCAGACGGAAACTCGTATCTATGTCACTCTGTTGTTGGTCGGCGCGGAATTGGGAGAAGGCGATGCCGCTTTCGACGAACTGATCAAAGTGGCTCGTGGACTTCTGACGCGGCCCTGGCTAGGGAACGTCCTCGACGCCGCCTCGACGAAAAGCGCGCTCGGGCCGAAGGAAAAGAGTGCCCATAACGCATTAATGATCTCGGACCAAGTTGGGCCGCTCCTTGCGAATGGCGCGCGCGGCAATCCGCGCCAGATCAAACGGTTCCTAAACACGCTTTTATTGCGGCAAGCGTCAGCCGAAGCCCGCGGGTTCGGCGATGATGTGAAACTCCCGGTATTGGCTAAACTGATGCTGGCAGAGCGATTCAATAACCGTGTGTTCGACCAGATCGCGATCGCAGCGGCCTCAGCACCCGATGGAGTGTGCGCAGATCTCGCCGCGCTGGAAGCCACAGCGGAAAAGAAAACTAGCGAATCGGCGTCGCAGCCAGCTAAAGAAGGACCATCGGTCAAAAAGTCTCCCACAAAGGCTGAGGCGCTTACTACAGATAGCGAGACCAGCGCGGTACTCGCTGAATGGCTTGCGTCGCCGAGCACCTTGGATTGGGCACGGCTGAAGCCGCCTCTCGCCAAGATTGATCTCCGCCCCTATCTATTCGTAACCAAGGACCGCAAGGACTTCTTCGGAGCTGCCACCGCATTCGGACAGGTTGCGGCAATTGCAGAACGACTCCTCGGCGTGAGGTTGGCTGTACAAGCTGAAGAAGTGAACCTGCGCGGCCTTGCTCCGCCGGAAGCTGCACAGGTGTTTGAAATGCTCCGTACTCGAATCATTGCCTCCGATTCTTTCGAAAGAGCCCCTGATGGTGTCGCCGGGGTTGAAGTTCTCGTGCGCGCGCAACCATCCTTACAGAGCAACCTCCTCGACTTCCTGGAAGCTCTGCCTGCTAATCGCCTCGGTCCTTGGGTGTGCAGTGGTTGGGCAAACGCCCTCAAAGACCCATCCGCGGTTAAGCGTTTTGAGCAAATGCTGGAAGTTTGGAGTAAGCACGGTGGCCAGCTTCTCAAAGCCGCCGCTACGAATACTCTCCGCACTCGGACACAAGGAGGTCGGTGATGGGTACATCGAATTCCTATGGTGGCTCAGGTGGCGCAAAACCTCTAATACCCACATGGCTGGAGGAGGGTGGTGGGTCAGATGGTTCTCAATCAGCACCGGCGGACGACGGAAGCATTGGGCCTGCACAGCCGACGCCAATTCCGACACCTGCGAACGGTGAAAGCGCGATCCCTATACCTGCCGTTTTACCCTTAGTAAATGCCAACGGCGGAGGTGCAGTACCGGCACCTCCAGATCGGCCTCCGATACCACCTGCAAGCGATCCGCAAAGATTTGCATTGGCGCGCAACAATTTCACACGCTTTGTTTCGTCGGGCGGTGGGGACCGCCGAAGTCTCGGACGGGCACTCTCTCAGTACGTTGCGACTTCCTCAGGCGGAAGTCGCAATGCGGCACGAAGAATGGGAGTCTCGCGGCGAGCGACGGCGCAGCTTGCGGGCGTCCTCTCTTCAGCCGTCGGCGGAAATGCCCGCGCGGCGCTCCGTTCCATAGGGTTGGAACGCCTTGTCGGTCGACCGATTGAAGAGATATTTCTCGGCATGCTCGAGATCGTTTGTCCTGCCGGCGGAGCGATCGATGACAGCATCGCCCGCGAAGCATTCGTTGAAACCATCGTAGATCTCGCAGAAAACGGAATCACCGATTTCGACTCTCTCACTGTAGAACAAGTGCAAACGATCCTTGAGCTGAATATTGCACATGCGATTGAAGCGCGCATCTGTAATGACATTGGATCGAACGCGATATCGTTGCCACAGAACGTGACCGACGCTGCCGATATCCAGACGCAACTGTTCGAATTCGTCGAACGCAGCGTCTCGGATGCCTTCGCAGCAAACCAGGTCGGAACAACGATGACTCAAGAACAAGTTACACGCACCATCGATACTATCTATGAACAAGCGTATTCCATACTCCAAAGCATGGCAGAAGCGGAGGCGGATAAACCATGAGTCGCCACCTGATTTTTGGAAAATTCGGACTGAAGGACAAAGTTGCCATACCGAGCGGTGAAGATGAAGTTGCGACTCCGCTGCAATTTGTTCAGGCTACGAAGCGGCTGGATCACGGGATTGGTAACGCGCTCGACGAACTGGCCGCGATGGGTGTTTACCCGTCCGAGATAGGTGTGGATCTGTTGGTTCTTGCCGCGCATATTCACGCCGCAGACACCCGAATCTCACGAGATACGGAATCACAAGATAACTGGACGAGAGAGATTCGGCTAGTGGTTCCCGTGAGCGATGTAGATCGCTGGAGGGGTTCTGCCAATCTTCTGCGGCGGATGCTGAATTTTCTGACTGGGGACCGATGGACCTTTGATTTTAGGGTTCGACCTCAGGGTTTTGAGAGATTTGTCGCGCCCCAACCGCTTGTGTTTGCGAAGCCGCCATTTGATGGTCTATCTCTATTCTCCGGTGGCCTGGATAGCCTTATCGGGGCCATCGATGCTCTGGAGCAGGGTCGTAATCCGCTCTTCATCAGCCACGCTGGCGAGGGGGCGACAAGCGCCGCCCAGGAAGTGCTGTTCCGGAGGCTAGAGACCCAATACCCTAAGCGCCCTTTCCGACGCCTGCGCATGTGGATGAACTTTCCAAAAGAACTCGTAAAGGATGTTCCTTCTGAAAATTCCATGCGGGGACGATCGTTTCTATTCTTCGCAACCGGAACATTTGCTGGAAGCGGTCTCGGTCGAAGTTCTCAGCTGCTTGCTCCGGAAAATGGACTCATCGCTCTTAATGTTCCACTCGACCAACTTCGGTTGGGTTCCCTGAGCACGCGCACGACGCATCCTTTCTACATCGCACGATGGAACGAACTCTTACGCCACTTGGAGATGCCTGTAACGATAGAAAATCCATACTGGAACAAGACCAAGGGCGAGATGGCTTCTATGTGTTCCAATCAGGCTCTCCTCAAGCGGCTCGTTCCGGAAAGTCTTTCCTGTGCATCGCCGACGAAAGGGCGTTGGAAGGGACATGGAACGGAACATTGCGGATTCTGTCTGCCTTGTCTGATTCGAAGGGCAGCCCTAAACAGCGGTCTTGGTGAAAGGGACCCAACGAAGTATACGCTTGCGGATCTCTCTGCCGAGCCTCTCACCTCTACGGAGGCCGAAGGTCTTCAGGTTAGATCGTTCCAGGTCGCGATCTGCAGGCTTATAGGCAGACCCGGACTCGCGTCCGTCCTCATTCATAAATCTGGACCATTGACCGATGAGTCTGCGGATCGGCAAGTCGAGTTGGCGGACGTTTATCTGCGCGGCATAAGCGAGGTGGGGCAGTTGCTCTCGAATGTGACAACTACTCCCAACTAGGACTTCAATGCGTTCAAACTATGTCGATCTTCACTGTCATCTTGATCTGTATCCCGATTTCGTTTCTGCAGTCCAGGATGCTGAACGTGCCGGAGTCTACACACTGACCGTTACGACGACTCCGAAAGCGTGGCCGCGGAATCGCGAAGTTACAGAAAAAACCCACTATGTTCGTGCCGCCCTTGGCCTCCATCCCCAGTTGGTCGGTGAACGTGCCGACGAGATTCCATTGTGGGATCAGTATCTTCCGGAAGCTCGATATATAGGAGAAGTAGGCATTGACGCCGGTCCCCGTTACTACCGTTCGCTAGATATCCAAAAGGAAGTATTTCAGCATGTGCTGCAAAAGTGTGCTATCAACCGAAACAAGATACTCAGCGTCCACAGCGTCCGATCAGCGAAAGTCGTGCTCGATTTGATCGAACATCATCTTCCGCCTACAGCAGGCATGGTCGTGCTCCACTGGTTTACTGGATCGGTGGCAGAGGCACATCGCGCCATCGACCTTGGGTGCTATTTCTCAGTCAACTCTGAGATGATGTTGAACGAGAAGGGGCGCCGGATTATTGCAACTATGCCTGACGATCGGATATTGACGGAAACAGATGGCCCATTCACCAAGGTAAATGAACGCGCAGCACGTCCATCAGACATCGGCCGAACTGTTGAGGCAATTGCGGGGCTTCGCAAGTCTTCGATTGAAGAGGTTGAGCTCGATATTGCTCGGAATTTCAAGACTCTCTTGGAGATACGCTCCATTGACGGGAATTAGTCCCGATATGCCGGCCAGTATTGACGAATCTGCTTGTCTCGTGAAAAAACATGTGGGATGACCATAGGCGATAACTGGCGAGTCACTCAGTGAGCCAATCGGCGCGCGTGTACCCCCATGCCAGTAAATGGACGCTAAAAAAACAAAGGCCGAAGTTCTTGGCCAGTTTATGCTTCATATTCGAAGTCTCGGCCAGATTATGCTTCATTTATTGAGCGGCAGCTGAAACGCAGCGCTGAAAAAAGGTTGCAGTGACCACATCATGCTTCTCGTGTCCAGCTTATGATTCAAATTTCAACCGTGAAAAAGAAGCATGAGTTGGCATTCAGCGATCACCAGGCCTCGATACGAGGCAGTGTCCACATATAGCTGAGGCAAGAGCAGAACGAAGCTGCAACGACAGTTGCACTCGTTGACGGGCAACTTGCACTCTCAAGGTTCGGACATTACACTTACCAGTAGGAGTATTACTATGCAAATCACCAGCAAGGGACAAGTGACGATTCCGCAAGATGTCCGTAACCGGCTGGGCCTCCTGCCTCATACTGAAGTCGAGTTCGAGGTGGCTGGAGATCACGCCCGCATTCGCAAAGTCAAACGCGCGCTCGGCACGGGCATCCGAGGAAACAGAGCACTCGAAGCGCTCCGTGGCACAGCGGACACTCGCATGAGCACCGACGAAATCATGGCATTGACGCGCGTAGAGGCCCGCCATGGCAGGAAAGCCAGGTGAAACCGGTTTTGACGAGTCTGCCGGCACGTCTGCGCAACTGCCGCGGTGTCCTGGTTGACAGTAATATTCTGCTGGACATCGCCACCAATGACGCGAAGTGGAGCGAATGGTCGGGGAGTGCGCTCGCCGAGTGTACCGAACATGCGATATTGATCGTCAATCCCATCATCTACGCCGAAGTGTCGATCGGATATACGACCATCGAAGCGCTGAATGCTGCTTTGCCCGGCAACCTTTACCAAAGAGATCCACTTCCCTGGGAAGCCGGATTCCTGGCTGGCAAGTGTTTTCTGGCCTATCGCAGGCGCGGAGGTCTGCGAAACACTCCGCTCCCGGACTTTTATATTGGCGCGCACGCGGCAATTGAACATCTGGCGTTGCTGACGCGCGACGTTGCGCGCTATCAAACGTACTTCCCCAAAGTCGAGATACTCTCGCCCCCGAAGGATCTGCTGTAACAACGAGGAGCAGCGTATGGCGTCCGTCCACGCGACACAATCCTCGGATACTACGCAGTGGCCAATTTCATCTTGTGAGTCAGACGCCGAAAGATATTCCCCTTTTATGTCCATCGGGAGTTTCAACCCGGCGTCGGTCCTGCGCTAAGCCGTCCACGCCGTTCCTACTCGATTCCTATGTCAAAACCAGCGATCTACCGATTCGGCCAGGGCGATCCCGTGCGCCGGTTCCTCGATCCATGTGAGGCTCCCTTTGAGACCTGCCGCGTGGCGGACATCCTGCAAGATCAATTCTGCTCTGCGGAAATCGCGCGCATGATGGCGAGGCGGTTCGATCCGTCACCGAACCCCGGAGGCTGCGCCGCCTGCTGGGGACGCCCATTCGTCCTCGTATCCGGATGCGGTGAGCTCCCGGAAAGAGGCAGACACGCGCTTTATACCGCCATGGTCGGAGTGTGGCCTTCGAGACACTGAAGCGGTTAACGAAGGATGAGCGTACCTCGCCGGGGAGAACTTCCCTACACAGCCAGCCTGCCGTCCGGCAAACATTCATGCAAGAAAAGGAATGCGCAATGCAACCAACACAATCTCGTCCAGGACACTTTTGGACAACCGATGACGTAGCACAGCTCTGGTTCGGGGAATCGGGACCAGAGCCGCCGCAGACCGTCCGCTGCTACAACATGCAAGACCATCTCAACAGCGGTGAGGCACGCGAGGCGCCTGTGAGCGGGCTCGAGTTTCTTGGCGCCGGGATCTTCGGCGAAGCGCGGCCCAGCGGATCGAATTCCACGACCCGATGGACCGGTGATAGTTACCGCTATGGAATCTACCGCAATCCTTCCGGGCTCTACAAAAACGGAATCGTGGTCCTTGAGCACCACGGGGGAGGCATGTTCGGCTATGCCTTCGACAATCTGGTGGCGGGCGATACCTGGGGACATATCGCATCGAGCTTCCCACCGGAGATGATCTGGAATCTCTGCCACCAGATCGCGCGGGCGTATCGTGCCGCACGAGACGCCGAGCGACAGATTGTCTATCAAGCGTTTGCAGATGGGCGCCTCAACAAGCGGCGCAGAAACCACAGAGTCTACGTCGAGATGATGGCTGCCTGACTCCGCTCGCCGGTAGCCAAGTCCGTCGTCACAGAAGAGGTTGCCATGAAGTCGTATTCAGCCACGGTGATTCCAGCAGTCGCTGAGAGGAATGCGATGGGAACAAAACCAGCCAACGAAACCGACTATCAAGAAGCCGTCCGGGAATGGATCTCGACGAGGTTCGGACAGACGGCACTCGAAGACGCACAAGAACGTATCGCAAGGGTTGTCGAAGAGGCCTGCGAACTCGCCCAGGCGTCGGGCATGGAGATCGCCGATTTGGAAGCAATTGCAGCCTATGTCTATGCACGGCCACCGGGTGAAGTAAAGCAGGAAGCCGCGGGTGTCACCGTCACGCTCTTTGCCCTGGCCGAGGCGCATAGGTTTGACCTGTTGCTCGAGACGGAGAAAGAGATCGAACGCATTACGCATTTGCCTGCAACGATCTCGCAGCGGAAACAAGCGGCCAAGGCCGCCGCCGGAGTCGGCAGGTTCCCGGAGCCTCCGCGCCTGGAGTCATCTGGCACGCAACAGCAAGATTTGCCCGGGCAGGTGGAATATCCGACCTAAGGCATTTCTCGAAACATTGGCGAAGCTACAAAAAGCTAGTAATCCTCAGTGCCGCTGAGCCTCATTCGGGCAGCAGTCAACAGCCCGAAGCAGCATCATGGCTCGGTGGTCGAGACATGTGCGCGAGGGCATCGAGAGGCGACGGGCGTAAGCTCCCGAATCTGTCACGGCCGCGAGTTCTCTCGGTACGCTTGGGCAGCGCCACTCCTCGCTGCCTGCGTTCATTCGTGTCTCAGAATGCACCTGCTTGAACTCGATGGAAGGTTCTCTCCTTCTCGGAAACTCAAAAAAACAAACAAACGAGGTGTCTTGCATGGCCGCGCCTATCTATCGTCGTGTGTACGTTGAGGTTGTCACCAGGGAAGATCTCACGACGCGCCAAAGCATTGAGAATTTGACCTTTCAGTTGTGCGAGGGCCTGGTGCACCATACCGCGCTTGTTCAACTGCATATCGTAGACCGCTCCGAGTCCCTGGCAAAGCTCGCCGCCGGGACGGACCTGATCTCGAAAAATCATTGCGTGGAAACGCCATATACAGGATCTTCCGGCAAAGTCGGTCACGCAGCCCGCTTGCACACCGCCTGTACCGCTCTGAACCCATCGCAAAGTTCCGTTTGACCGCGGAGTTTCAGTCAATCTCTCACCCCGTCTGATCCGTGGATTCACGGGAGCGGCCCACCCTGAAACCCGTTCTCTCCGCCATCAACATAGGTTCACCCACATCCCCAGCCTGGAGATCACTGAGCGCACAGGTGTGCGCCGTTATGGAGGATTGTCAGATGCGACCAATGCACCTTCGAGACGTCGCGGAGCTTGCAGCACAAAAATCTCACGGCATCCGTTTGAAGTACATGGCGGGCTGCCGATGCCTGCCCTGCCGCGCAGCAAATTCGCGGTACGAGTGCGAGCGGGCGAAAGCGCGTAAGAGCGGGAACTGGAATGGGCTGGTTCCTGCGGACGCCGCGAGGAGACACATCTTGCGTTTATCCAAACAGGGTGTTGGACGGCGCGCGGTTGCAGACGCCTCGGACGTTTCCGCCTCGATCATCGCCCAGATAAGGTGTGGCCGACGCACGCAGATTCGGAAACGGACCCTGAACAGAATTCTTGAAGTGACCAATCTCGCCGTCAGCGACGCGGCGCTGGTGCCCGCTGGCAAGACCTGGCGGCAGATTCACACGCTGCTCGAGGAGGGTTTCAGTAGGGCGGAGTTGGCCCGCAGGCTCGGCTTTGCGAGCCCGGCCCTGCAGCTCGGAAAGAACAGGATTCTGGCGCGCAATGCGGCTCGAGTCGACCGCCTGTACCGGCTGTTCATGAAGGAATGAATCTTGCGGCGACCTGGAAGTTATGCGAGGGAGAGTCCTCACTGGCGGCTCCGGATCGCTGAGATCCTTATTCCTTGCAGCACCCATTCCGATGACACCTCCACAATATCCAGACGACATCCTGGGATGGAGGAGCGAAATCGGTGTCTTGGGCCCAAGGTCTGATCGAATGGGTCCCTGAACGAACAGTCGCATCGAAGCCGGATACGAGTGCCCCGCTTCCGAAAAACAGGCCTGACAGCCATCAGGAAGCCGTGGCGGCACAAAGTTCGGCAAGACTCACTTCTTCTATGGAGCCGATCATGGCAGAACCAGAAAAACTTTCTCTCGTTGAATTACTGAACCTGGCCAACGAAGCCTATGCGGATGGCTACCTCGCGGAATATTTTGACCCGGAGACGGGTGAGCGCAGACAAGGCTCTGGCGATACGCTGGCCCAGTTCATCGTCTCAGAGATCAGAGATACCTTCGACGCAAGGGCTTCCCGAAGCGCACAGCTTCAGGAAGCCCGTCTCGCCCTGAGCCATGCCATCGACGATCTGAAAGGCGTGATCCAAAGGCTGCAATAGCATCTTCGTCTCGCCACACTGGATCGCTCCTTGCCGATCGAAGGTCCTCCAGTCCTCAATTTCTAAAGTCTCGCGCGATGTGATGTAGAGTCTTCGGCGCGAGATCTTCACGCCGTCCTCGAAGCCCGCTCCTCGCATAACGATCGTGGCGCTGACACGAGTGCCCGCGTCTCCGGGCTGGACTCCTTCGAGGACCGCTTCTGAGGAGAGTGACGGACCAACGTTTTCAGAAACCCCCCAAAAAGGACCATTCATGCTGAATACGCTACCCAGCAGCCCCAAAGAAGTCGCCAGATTTCTGCCGACGGCTTATGACCTTCGTATGCCGGTGTTCCTCTGGGGAAAACCAGGCATCGGAAAATCGGACCTCATCCGGCAGTATGCGCAGACCAACAAAATGGATCTGATCGACGTGCGCCTGACGACGCTGGAATCCTGCGACCTTCGCGGCCTACCGCATATCAACTACGAAACCGGACAGACAGAGTGGATGCGGCCGGAGTTCCTTCCCGAGATCGATACTCCGGTTGCGATCTTCCTGGACGAGTTGACTGCGGCAGAGCCCCGCATTCAGGCCTCGGCCTATCAGCTCATTCTCGATCGGTGCATCGGCAAACATCGCCTTCCCGATCAGGCATGGGTGGTCGGCGCCGGCAATGCTCCCGAGGATGGGGCCGTGAGCTATGGGATGGGAACCGCGCTTGCGGACCGGTTCGTGCACCTCAATGTTGTGGCGAATCCGGAGGACTGGATGGAGTGGGCGATGAATTATTCAATTGCCTCCGAGGTGATTACCTTTCTCCGAGTCCGCCCGGAGATGCTCGATAGTTGCGGCGGCCAGGAGCAGACCGAGCAACTGGTCACGCCATCCCCGCGCTCCTGGACCCGCGTATCCCGTGTGCTGGAGGCGACCAAGGATAAGCGCGTGCGCTCAATCGCCGTCAACGGACTGGTGGGAGAGGCTGTAGCCGTGCAGTTTTTTCACACCCTCGAAGAGATCGGTCAATTGCCCCCGATCGACAAGCTGCTCAGCCTGCCTGCGAAAGAAGCCGCACGAAAGGTGCCGGCAACGCTGCCTGGCCTCTACGGGCTCACGTACTCGCTCGTTCGATATACCTCAAAGCTCGCGCAGTATGAGCAGGGCATCGAACTGCTGGAGGCGGTCAGCCAGATCTCCGATGCGCTGCCGCGCAGAGAGATCCAGTCGCTGGGCATGGAGTTGCTGCTTGGCAAGGCCCACCGCACCAACCAATTTCAGGCGCTGACCCGATCCGAGACCTATCAGCGCGTCTACCGCAGCAAAGCGCAGGAGTTGGTTCACTAGGAGCGGCCTATGACGACCCAGGAGATGCTTTCCCGCAATCTGCGGCGCGCCGTCAGCAAAGATGTCGGACTGGCGGGCATTCTGCTGTATGTTCCCGCCGTGACCGTCACCGATCGAGGACGTATTGCCTGGACCGATGGCAGAAGGATGTATTTTGCCGAGCGCTATTTCGAGTACAAGCCCGAAGAGCAGGTGGCGATTGCCATTCACGAGGCACTCCATGTCGCGCTCCGGCATGTGCAACGGGGTGATGCGCTGGCGAACCGCGAAGGAAGCGCCTTCGATGGCCGCTGTTGGAACATCGCGTGCGACGCCGTCATCAATCATTCGATCCGCGCCTGCCACTGGTGCGCGCTGCCGTCGGGAGCGTTGTACCCCGAGGACTGCCTCGCCTCGGAACAGTTGAAGCAATGGCCCGCGGAACTCTGGACGGCGGAGGAACTTTACGCCGAGGTCAAACGCGATGAGAAGAGGCGCGACGAGATTCTCAGCAACGGAGATCGAATCCTCGGAGGAGATCTTGACAGCGCGGGCGAAGCGTCTTTTCCGGCGCCTGGAGTTCACGAGCAGAGCCTGGAACAGGGCATCTGGCGGCAGAGATTGCTGCGCGCCCAGGCCGGTTCGGCTCCCGCATCCTTGTTACGGCGTCTTGCGGCGGATGTACCGAAATCCGTTGTGCGCTGGGAGGCGGTATTGAGGAACTTTCTGACGGCGCGGCTGATGCCTCTGACCGAAGCATCCTGGAATCGCCCAAGCCGGCGCACACTTGCCTTGGGGAAAGATGCCGTTTGGATGGAACCCGGCACGGATCGCCGTCGGGGAGTCCGCCGTGCCGGTGTCGTGATCGATACCTCCGGCTCCATCGGCGACAAGCTTCTCCATACTTTTATCTCCGAGATCAACAGCCTGATGACCAGGACGGGATGCGAGGTCCTGCTGGTCGATTGCGATGCTCGCGTCCAGCAAGTGTCCATGCATCGGAAGCCGATTCAGGGATATGTGGCCAGGGGCGGAGGCGGCACCGATTTCCGACCCGCCCTCGAAGCACTGCGTCGCGTTCCACTCGACGTTGCCGTGTACTTTACCGATCTGGAAGGCGCCTTCCCGGAAAAGAAGCCCGCCTTCCCCTTGTTGTGGGCGGCCACCCAGGACCTTGCGGTGCCATTCGGACGCAAACTCTTGCTGCCTGCCAAAGGAGGCTTATGAATACTGAAGTTGAGTCATGCTCCCCGGAAGCCGTCGTCTATTCGATCCGGGTCGATGTCGGTGAGTACGAGGAAATACCATTTCAATTCTCCTACCGTATGGACGGAAGTGGGACCTGCAAGGACCTCGAGTACGGAGACGAAGAGATTGCCTTTTCCTGGGAACCATCGATCCTCGACGGACTCGATCCGGAAAAACGCGATGAGGTCCTTCACGACCACGCAACCGAAATCTTCTGGGACGAGATCAATGATCAACTCGATGAGGACCGGGTGCTTCGCGAAGCCGACTACGGCAGCGAATCTCTCTCCTTCGAGAGCGGCAGTGAGGAGGAACTAGAGAGAGTTGTCCGGCTGGTCCTCTATGCCTTCCCTTCCATCTGGGATGGCTCCAGGGAAGAAGTTGGCGTAACCATCAACGCGGCCACCGAAAATCAGTCCGCCTGTGTCGATGACTATTGTGAGTTGATGGAAGACGGCGAGATTTCGGATGCGACCAAAGATACCCTTCGAGAATTGATCGATCTCGGTCTGCAATGGAACTGGCCGGTCGGTTTTCACCTGGAATACAACGACGGAGCGTCGGGCCGTGCCAGCGGGTACTGTGAATCGCCCAGCACGGTCGATTACACCATCCAGAAGCCTAGTTTTCACGAACTCGCCGAGGCCCGTCAGGAACTCGTCCAGATTCTGACTGAGCATGGAACGGCGGCCGAAGCGAAGCAGCTTCTTCTGAGAGGAGATTGAGGCATGGGTAACGTTCAGTTCCACAGCGAGTCTTCAGCGCGCCGGTTTGGAGGAACACCGGAAGATTATGTGGCGATCCACAAATTTCTCGACCAGTCGAAGCTCTATCTGGCGGATTGGCGTCACCGGGCGCTGCTGCACACGACCTTCGGTGTCGCACTCTGCGAACAGTTCTTCGGAGACCTCTACAAACGGGCATCTGACGGAGGCGCGGTTGCGACGCGGACGATTGCCGAGGTCCATATCCTCGAAGACATGAAGGCGATCCTTACGCCAGCGGATTTTTTGCGCGAGATGCCGATCCGCAGTTGGATGAATGGATTGACGGCCTCCCAGAGACGCGCGGTGCAGTCGTTTCGAATTCCCGAGGTGGAGGGACCGCAAGATTTGAAGGGCCACAACGAAGACCAGCCATGAGCGCAAGGATGGACGTAGCCTCCGGTGCCACTGTTGCTTACTCCTGACTCCTGAACGCGGAGTTTGAACGAGGTTCCCATTGCACGCAAAGTACGGTGGGAGCGGTGGCGTGACTTGCCGGCTCTGTCTGTGCGGCGTCGCCTCCCGGTCGCGGCCTGAATGAGTTCCTCTCCGAAAGAGGTCTGAGCACTGCAACGGAAAACGTAATCCTCGCTCCTCTTCACCATCTCTCCCAAACCAACAAGGACAATTCATGAAACCAAGCATGCTGTATGAAGCGCTCCATGCGCTGATAGCGGAACGTGTGCCTCTGCACATCTGGGGTGCCTGCGGCGTCGGTAAGTCGCAGATCGTCTCCCAGGTGGCAAACGACCTCGATCTGAACTTCCTCGACATTCGCGCCGTACAACTCGATCCAGTCGATCTGCGCGGATTGCCCCGCATTGCTTCCGATCGGACCGAATGGGTACCCCCGAAATTTCTTCCAACCTCGGGCAAGGGAATTCTTTTTCTCGATGAGCTGACCTCGGCGCCGCAAATGACACAGGCCGGCTGTTATCAGCTCGTGCTCGATCGCAGACTGGGTGAATATGTCCTGCCCGAAGAGTGGGTAGTGATTGCCGCCGGGAACCCAGCCTCGGAGCGCGGCGTTCACTTCTCGATGCCGCGGCCCCTTCGCAACCGGTTCGTTCACCTCAACCTCGATGCGGATCTCGAAGACTGGTGCAAGTGGGCGGTTCGGGCGAAGGTGCGGCCGGAAGTCATCGCTTTCCTTCGCTTCAAGCCCGCGTTGCTGCAGGATGGGGACGCAACGTCGGATGCAAACGCATGGCCCACTCCCCGCTCCTGGGAGATGGCGTCGAATGTGCTGAATGGATTCTCGTACCGGCAGAAGAACGGCCTGCTGTCCGGCGCGAACGAGATCGAAGTCCAACTCCTCGAAGGGACGATCGGGCCTGCGGCGGCCACTGAGTTCGTCGCGTTCCTGCGGCTGTTCCGTCAGTTGCCGTCGATTCACGAGATCCTGTTGAACCCGGAGACTGCGCCGCTTCCCAACGAGCCATCCGCACAGATTGCCATCGCCACGGCCCTCGGCCGGGCCATGACCGATCACTCCCTGGCCAATGGGATCAAGTACCTCGACCGGATGCCCACAGAGATGCGCGTGCTGGCCATGCGCGACGCCTCGGCGCGGGATCGCGCCATTACTTTCACGCCGGAGTTCATTCGCTTCGGTGTCGAACATGCGGAGGTCATTCAATGATTACCGAACGGGCCATGCTTGCCGTGATCCATATCAGCATCTGGACGGCGGTCAAACACGATCGCAAAGTCAGCCACGATGTCGCCAGCCAACATGGAGCGCATCCGGGCGCGGGCCGATACAACAAGCAACTCCTGATGGGCGCGGAGAAGCTCGAGCATCTGCGCACTCTCGCCGGACAGATTCGCCAATACTTCTACAAGATCACCCTGCCGTGGTCGGACGAGGGGTTCCGCCTGTTGCCGGCACACCTCTACTTCGAGCTGGCGGAGCAGATGCGGGAGTTCGAGACGGGCTTCTCCCAGGGCGTCGAAGACTTTCTCGCGGTGTACCCGTCCTACATCGAGCAGGTGCGTCCGGAACTGAACGGCCTCTTTCGCGAAGAAGACTATCCCGCTGCCGACAAGTTGCGGGAGAAGTTTGCTGTCAAGCTGGAAGTCCTGCCCATTCCAACGGGCGAAGATTTCCGCGTCAACCTCTCAGCAGAGGAGCAGACACGCGTCGCTCGTGAGATCGACCGGAATGTCCGTGAGTCGCTCGCTCGCGGAACGGACGATCTCTGGAAGCGACTTCGAGAGGTGGTTTCCCACATGGTCGACCGGCTGAACGAGCCAGATTCACGCTTCCATGCTTCGCTCGTCACCAACGTCTTCGATCTGGTCGACCTCCTGCCGCGTCTCAATGTGAATCAGGACGGCGAGTTGAACCGCTTCGCGGCGCAGATCAAGGAGCGTCTCTGCAACTACTCGGCCCGCGATCTCAAGAGGAACGAAATCCTACGCGTGGCAACGGCATCGGAGGCGGCGGAGATTGTCGCCGCGATGGATGAGGTCTTGCATGACCGAAAGGCCAAAGCCTCGACAGAGGATCCAGACACTCCGACGGCCGAGGACATCATTTCTCATATGTCGGCGTACATGGAGGCGCCCGCTGCGGCATGAACAAGGAATCCAGCACCGCTCTCAGAATCCAGAAGGCGCGCACCGCGCTTCTGCTCGATCATCCCTTTTTCGGTTCGCTCCTGTTTCGATTGAAAGGGCAGGAGCGGCCATCGATCCAAACCATGGCGACCGATGGCGTCTCGCTGTTCTACAACCCCGAGTTCGTCGCGACACTTTCTCAAGGTGAACTGGCGGGAGTCCTGGCTCACGAGGTCATGCATCCGGCGCTGCAACACCACACCCGGCGCGCCGATCGCTCCCTCAATCGCTGGAACATCGCGTGCGATTATGCCATCAACCCTTTGCTTGTCGATGCCGGATTGACCTTGCCGAAAGACGTGCTCCTCGACAACCGCTTCCGCGGCATGAGCGCGGAGCGTATCTACAACCTGCTCGGCCAGGACGAACAAGAGAGCCAGCAGAAATCCGAAACTTCAAACAACTCGGAGCATCCATCCGAGAGCGGAGGCTGCGGAGAAAGCTCACAACGAGGATCAGAAGACGGCCCCGGTGCCCCCATAACACCCGGCGGGATTGGTCAGGTTCTCGATGCACCCTTGGCAGAAGAAGCCGATGGGAAGAACTTGTCCGAACAGGCTCGGGATTGGCAGATTGCGGTCGAACAAGCGGAGAGTCTTGCGAAGCTGGCTGGGAAAGTTCCTGCAGGTCTCGAACGCAGCATCGAGAAAGCCGCACAAGCTGCGGTCGACTGGCGTGAGTTGTTGCGCAGGCTTTGGTCGGATACAGCTCCCGCAGATTATAGCTGGATGCGCCCCAATCGACGCCATATCTGGGCGGGACTGTATTTGCCCGGAACCGTGCGCGAAGGAGTGGGCGAGATCGTCATTGCTGTCGATTGTTCCGGCTCTGTCAGCGCTCGCCAGTTAGGGCTTTTTGAAGCGGAGATCCGCTCTATCCTTGAAGGGCAGCGACCACAGCGGACGCATGTTCTCTATTTCGACGCTCTCGTCCACAAGGTTGATACCTATGAGGCTGGTCAACCGATCCAGCTCCAACCGAAGGGCGGAGGAGGAACGGACTTCCGGCCCTGTTTCCAATGGCTCGATGAGAACGGTATTGTGCCTCAGACGCTGGTCTTCCTCACCGATCTCAATGGCACCTTCCCAAGCGCGGTCCCGGCTTACCCCGTGCTGTGGGCTTCGACTGAGTCGAGGCACGCGCCATTTGGTCAGGTGGTCCCAATGGAATCGGCCTAGTTAGCAGCACTCACTCGATCGATAGCCCGCAAGTAACCACAAGCGAGCCGATAAGATATGTTTGCCATAAAGAGCTTCTCTTGGCTGGACTCGTCAGGGGATCCAGTGTCAGTGCGGTTCAATGCCATCGCTCTCCATATACCGGACGCGGAGAAGTCCTGGCCACGTTGGACGAAAGCCAACGCTGAATGTCCTTCACGCTGATGCCGACTTTGAAGTTGTACTCAACAACGAGGTCACGTAAAATACGTGCAGCACGTAAAATAAGTAAAGGAGGTGGCTCTGTC
>JAEHJW020003534.1_pt1 | contig 17815 bp, 19 predicted proteins | sample 9271431 | NCBI WGS metagenome assembly JAEHJW02 | reverse complement strand
GAGCCAGCACCACGGATGGTGGCGCGGATGCGAGCTTGTACCGCCGTGATCTGGTCTATTCAGTGGAATATCCCACAACGCTTTCACAGGTGACGCCGGCGATGCTGTTTGGTACGGCCGCCATAAGCGTGAATGGTGTTTTGTTGGGAAATTATCAGGATTGAGGATATTATGAAATTTCACTTGGTGGTGCTGAAGCCATTCGATGTCTATAAACGAGGGGATATGATTACCGATGCTGAATCGGTACAGAAGGTTCTGGCTGGGCCGCAGGCGAGCTTTGTTGTGCGTGTAAGTGCCAGGGGGAATTGAGCGATGCCGGTATATCAACAGGGCGCGCCGAATACAACGGCGCTGATTGTACCTGACTTATACGTGCAGATTGTACCGCCGCAATCTTTACTTTTGAATGGCGTACCGACCGATATTTTGGGGGTTGTAGGTACAGCGGCCTGGGGACCCGTGGGCGAACCAGTGATTATTGGGAGTATGAGTGACTATGCCGCCAATTTTGGCGCGGTGATACCCAGAAAGTATGATATGGGCACCCAGGTTGCGTCCGCTGTACAGCAGGGAGCCGGGAATTTCCGCTGTGTGCGTGTGACGGATGGAACGGACAGCGCTGCCTCGCTCCAGATATTGAATGGCGTGACGTTTACGGCGGTTTATACAGGTAGTTTGGGAAACCAGCTTGCCGTGACACTTTCCGCGGGCTCTGCAGCAAGCAGTTGGAGGTTGACTGTTGCACTTCCTGGGTTAAGCCCGGAGGTATTTGACAATATTGCCGGGACGGGCGCGGCGTTTTGGGAAAACCTTGTGAATGCGGTGAATAACGGCAACGGTGTTCTACGCGGGCCGTCTCAGCTGATTACGGCAAGCGCGGGTGCCATGACGGCTGTTCCTGTTTCTGGAACATTCGGATTTTCATCGGGCACACCGGGCACGGATGGAGCCAGCAATATAACGGCGGCGACCTTGGTGGGAAGCGACACATTGCCACGCCAGGGCCTGTATGCGTTGCGCGGACAAGGATGCGCGATTGCATTATTGGCTGACACCGATGACCCCACGCAATGGGGCGTGCAAACGGAATTTGGTATCTCCGAGGGTGTGTATATGATTTTGACCGGACCCGCAGGAGACAATATTGCCAATGCTGTGACGGTAAAAGCCGAGGCTGGTATTGACAGCTATGCCGCAAAACTGATGTTTGGTGATTGGATATATTGGTTTGACCAGGCGAATGCGATTACAAGGCTTGTTTCACCACAGGGTTTTGTGGCGGGCCGGCTGGCGAATTTGTCTCCTGAGCAATCATCGCTGAACAAGCCGCTTTACGGCATTATTGGTTCACAAAAATCGGGCCAGCCTGGCGCAAGCGCGGCGGCCTATGCGAATGCCGATTTGGAAGTTATGCTAAGCGCTGGCATTGACGTGATTGCCAATCCGCAGCCGGGGGGGAATTACTGGGGCGTGCGGGGAGGGCATAATTCTTCATCCAACGCGGCGATTAATGGCGACAATTATACGCGATTGACAAATTACATAGCGTACACGCTTTCGGCTGGCATGGGCATTTATGTTGGGCAGCTTGTGAATGAAACGTTATTTCAGAACATTAGAGGCACATTATTGGCATTTTTGAATGGACTGCTCTCTCAGGGAATGTTGGGAAGCACGGATGGAAGTTTACCATTTGCCGTTGTGTGCGATACGACGAATAACCCGCAGAGCAGGACCGCGTTGGGTTACGTGCAGGCGGATGTGCAGGTGCGTTACCAGGCAATCAACGAGAAATTTATCGTGAATGTGCAAGGCGGGCAAACCGTGCAGGTAAGCGTGCAGACGCTTCCCGCCGCATGATTTAGGGGTATAAAATTATGCCGTATAATACTTTCACGATTGGCAGTGATTGTCAGCTTGTTGTAATGGGTCCGTTTGGGCGGGTTGATCTGGCGCATGTGACCGGGTTTGAGGCGCACCAGATGACATTGCTGCTGCGAGTGGACAGGCTTGATGGCGTGCAGTTGGGGGCTGAGCTGCCCAAAGGGTGGACAGGGACTTTTATGCTCGACCGCGGATCTTCGGCTGTTGATGATTTTATTGCAAAAATTGAACAAGCGTATTTAGCGGGACAGCCGATAGGAGCAGGAACGCTTTACCAGTATGTTAATGAACCTGACGGATCGACTTCCACGTATCAGTTTAATGGCGTGGTTTTCAAACTGACTTCCGCGGGGGCCTATAAAGGTGACGCAGCAGTAACGCAGAGGTTGGATTTTTATGCTTCCGCACGGATGCGTGTTTGATGATAGACACTGTAACGGATAAGGCCGGGCGCGTGATGGAGTTGCGCCACTTGGGCGTGGTTGAACAATTGCGGCTTTTTAAGATTCTTGGTCCGGAATTGTCTGATAACCGGGCGTATGTGGGGCTGGCGCGCATTGCCGCGGCTGTTGCGGCTATTGATGGAGTGCCGGTGCCGTTTCCCGCAGGAGAAGCCGGCGTAGAGAGTATTTTGGAGCGGCTGGGAGAGGCCGGTGTGACAGCCATTGCCGGAGCGCTAGCCGAAGATGCGGTGGATACGGTATTGGCCCAAGCGGGAAACTAAGCCGGCACCCCGCACTGATGGATTGCTTGTATCTGGTTAACTGCGGGGTGCCTTATGATGTTGCGTTTTCGTTGGATGACGCGGAACGCATTGGTTATGTAGTTTGCTTTGGAACCCTCTTAGGTTTGAATTTTGACTGGCAGAGGCTTAGCTGGGACTGAGGGCTGAGAGAAAGTGAAATGACAAACGCGGCTTTGACACTTGGAGGTGTGGCCTTCAAGAACATGGAAGTGCCCGAGAAGATTAATTTTGGTGGCAAGCAACGTTTAGCCATACAGAATTTGATTGGAGGCGGGCGGGTTGTTTCTGCACTCGGGCTTGATGATGGCACGATTTCTTTTTCAGGAATTTTCACGGGGGCGGATGCGGTTGCAAGAGCGCAGCAGCTTGATGTGGCAAGGGCGCTGGGGGCGCAACTGCCCCTGATATGGAATGGATTTTACTACCTTGTAGTGATTGAGCAGTTTACAGCTGAATATCAGAAGCCGGTGCTCATTCCATTCTCGATTACATGCGTTGTTGTGGTAGATCCATTGGCTGCGGCTGCAAATTTGGTTGCGCCATTGGCTAATCTCATCTCGGCTGATGTTGCATCGGCCATGGCGTTGAGCGGCCAGGCGGGCATTGCAATGCAAGGTGTTAGCGCAACGAGCCTGCTGGGGCTTAGTACGTTGCAGGCGCTGGTAGGAGAAAATATTTCAAGTGCGGGAGCGTCCTTGGCCGGTACCGCCGCAGCTTTGACTGGCGCGGTTGAACCGCAAGGCGCGATTTCAGCGCTTGGTGGTTTGATGACCGCATCTGGCCAGCTTGCGGGATTGGCGGGGATGCAGGGTTATGTGGGGCGGGCGGTAACGAATTTAGGGAATATGTTCTGATGAATGGCCAGCTTGTTGTGGTGGTTGGTGGAAATCTTTTCTGCCTGGCGGCTAAATATTTGAATGATGCGACACAGTGGATACGCATCGCTCAGGCAAATGATTTGCTGGATCCGCAGTTGGAAGGGGTGAACCAACTGGTTATTCCTCCTGTAAATCCGGCGGCTGGGGGTGGCGTTGCCTCTTGAGCAGCCATTGGCGCGAGTCAGTATTGACGGGACGCCGGTGCCGGGATTGGTAGAGCTTGAAGTTGATGCTGGGGGAATATTTTTAGCCGGGCGTTTTCTTGCGGGATTTGCGATTGGAATCTCGGCCGCATTCGGGGGCGATTTTTTTGCTGGGTTGATGAACCAGGAAATATTGATTGAGGTGGCGCCCTCTGGTTTGGGATATGTGACCCTGCTGATGGGCGGCATTGATGCTGTCCGCATAGATTGGGTAAAGAACATTGCCTATATTCTCGGACGTGACCAGACATCGCTGTTGATTGATGCTGAAATTGCGCAGAGTTATGTTAACCAAACAGCTAGCCAGATTGCTGGTACGATTGCTGTTGAGCATGGGCTGATCCCAAATATTACCAAAACATCACGTCTTGTTGGGCAATATTACCAGCGGGATCATGCTCGAACCGTACTCGGATTGAATTCTCGTGTTACGACGGAGTGGGAGCTGCTTACCACTTTGGCCAGGGAGGAGGATTTTCTGGTTTCAGTTATAAACGGTACTTTGAATTTTGGGCCTGCCCAGATTAACACGCCGGCGGTGATTGTTCCAGGCATTTTTTCCGAGCTGGCTTTTGATATAATCACGGCTTTGCCCAAGGCTGTTACTGTGAAGTCCTGGAATTGCCGAAGCAAGGCGGTGGTTACAGGAAATTATGGGTCTGGACTGACGGCAACGATTATTCGCCCGAACTTGATGCAGGAGCAGGCCGGCACTCTTGCCCAGACGCATGCGCAGATATTGAGCCAACACCAGATGATTATGCTGGCTAGAATGCCGGGTGAAACGCAGTTGATGCCGGGACAGCAGGTTGTGATTGCGGAGGCGGGGGTGGGGTTTGACCAAACCTATATTATTGACGCGGTGATGCGGCGCCTGAATGGCAAAGAGGGGTTTGTGCAGGATTTAAGAGCACATGCGGTTGAGGTGTTGTGATGGAATATCTTTATAACCAGATTAAGGCAGGGGCTGCGGGGTTGGATGGCCATGTGGGTGGAGCACGCTTTGGACTGGTGTCGAGCTTCGATCCATCAGCGTATTCAGTTCGTGTTTTGATACAGCCGGAAAACGTGTTGACTGGGTGGCTTCCTGTATTATCGCCGTGGGTTGGGGCAGGCTGGGGCTTGGCGGCACCTTTGGTGCCAGGATCGCAGGTACTGGTTTTGGCACAGGAAGGAAATGCTGAGCAGGGCGTAGTATTGGGTGCGATATGGTCGGCGGTGGATGCGCCGTTGCAGGCTCCTGCTGGGGAGTTGTGGTTACAGCACAAAAGCGGCAGTTTTTTGAAACTGCATGAAGATGGAACGATTTCGATGCAGGCACCGCTGGTGAATATAGCGGGGAACCTTGTGGTGAGTGGGGATGTATCTGACCAGGGGGGGGCGCGCGGAACGATGGCGGTGTTGCGCCAAGCCTATGATGAGCATGTGCATGTTGTACCGCAAGGTGGCAGCACTGGGTTGCCATCGGATATTGTGTGATGGTGGATTTGGCATTGCAGATGGGTGGTGATTTGGCCGTGGGGCCCACGGGTGATCTGGCTTTGGCAGATGGCCCGTTGCTGACGCAGCAGCGTGTTCTTCGCCGGCTACTGACGAATTCTGGCGATTACATATGGCAACTGAGCTATGGTGCTGGTCTGGGGACTTTTGTTGGGCAGGCTGGAGCACCCTTGGTGATTGCTGGCGTGGTGCGAGCGCAGCTTTTACAGGAACAGGCCGTTGCCATGTCACCACCACCTGTTGTGGCGGTGACGCCTGAGAGTGATGGAACCGTAACGGCATCCTTGACCTATACCGATTCCTTAACAGGGCAGACTTACACGGGTTCTTTTTCCCTATAGGGGATTTTATGCAATTATCGCTTCAGAACTTCTCTTCTTTGATGGAGGGAATGGCGGCGGCTGTCCAAGGGGCAGCCTCGAATCTCGTTGATCTGACGGTTGGTTCTGTCATCCGTGCGATTTTGGAGGCCAATGCGTCGGTTGCGCTGTGGCTGCAATGGCTTATTGTCGAGGTGTTATCGGCGACCAGGCTGGCCACAAGTACCGGTGCGGATTGCGACAGCTTTGGTGCGGATTTTGGTTTTGTCCGCCTGCCGGCTGTTGCAGCAACTGGCCAGGTGACATTTACGCGTTTTAGTCCGGTATCCGCGGCGTTGATTCCTGTTGGAATGACGGTTTCGACGGCGGGAAATACGCAGAGCTTTATTGTTGTGGCGGATACAACGAATGGCGCATATAGCCCCGTGGCGGGGGGATATGTCATTCAGCCTGGAGTTGCTGGTGTGACGGTGAGCGTTGTGGCGAGTATCGCTGGCGCAAGTGGAAATGTGCTGCCGGGGATGATTTCGTTGATCAATTCATCGGTTGCCGGTGTGGATGTGGTTAATAACCTAAATGCTCTGACTGGCGGGGTGGATGCGGAGAGTGATTTAGCATTCAAGGCCCGGTTTGGAAATTACTTGGCAAGTCTCTCGCGGGCGACCAGTATTTCTATTGGGTCGGCGATTGAAGCGGTGCAGCAGGGGTTAAGTTATAGCATAACCGAAAACCAGAATCAGGCGGGCGCTGCACAGATGGGGTATTTTGTGGTGACGGTTGACGATGGTTCAGGCAATCCGCCGATGTCTCTCTTGCAGGTTGTTCAGCAGGTTGTTGATAATATTCGCCCGGTGGGAACAAGTTTTGCGGTTCAAGGTCCTACCGTTTTGATGGCGAATATATCTGCGGCGATTGTAACGGCGGTGGGGGCGGATCATGCCCAGGCTGTATCGTCGGTGGTGAATGCATGGCAGACCTATATTGACTCTTTACAGATTGGCGCGACGCTGAGTTACACCAAGCTGGCGCAACTGGCGTACGAGTCTTCGAGTTCGATTGTGAACCTGTTGGAGTTGGTTTTGAATGAAGGGACCGTGGACCTTATTCCGCCGTTATTTGGTGCCGTACGAAGCGGCGTATTGACGGTTTCGTAAGATGAATATCAGCATTGATGTGCCTGGCCTGTTGGCGAGGATGAAAGCTGTTTTACCTGTAAGATGGTTTGCGGATACAACCCCTGTTTTGGATGCTTTGTTGACGGGGCTTGCGAGTGCCTGGATTGAAGTATTTTCATTTTTAGATGCAGTGAGCAGTCAGGCGCGTATTCGCAGTTCTAGTGGAATATTTCTTGATATTGCTGCACAGGATTATTTTGGTGGTGCGCTGACTAGGCGGGCGGCTGAGGGTGATGCGGCATATAGCGCTAGAATTCAGCAAAACCTGGTTCGAGCGAGGGCGACGAGAGCGGGCGTTATTCAGGTTCTTGAGGATTTAACAGGACGGACGCCGGTGATTTTTGAGCCGCGGAACCCGGCGGATACAGGCGGTTATAATTTGAATATGGGGTATGGGTTTGCTGGGGGATATGGAAGCATGTCCATGCCTTACCAGTTTTTGGTGCGCGCTTACCGGCCGGACAGCCTGCCCGCGGGAAATGGCAGTGGATATTGTGTTGGCCCTGGTGGATATAACACCGCTCCCGCATTTTATGCGGATGCTGAAGAATTCCAAGGCAATGTAAGTGATGCGGAGATTTACGCAAATATAGCTTCTGTTTTGCCAATCGCGGCGATTGCCTGGACAAATATTTCCAATTGAGGAAGATAAATGGACCGAAATATTGTTTATCCTGGGAGCATTCCACAGGACACGGATATTCTGTATCCGAACAGGAATGCGATGATTGGAATTTCGGCTCTTACCGCCGCGGCGCTTGGAACGGGCGTGGTTGTGGACGGGCTTGCTTGTGTGGCGACGGTGCCGGCGTCTCTTACGGTTAGTATTGGACCTGGAAGCATCACCCAACTTTCAAGCCTTGATGCCACAGCTTACGGATCTCTGGCAGCGGATGTGACTGACCAGATTGTAAAGACGGGCATTAATTTGCAGCCGGTGAATTTTACCCTGATGGCGCCGGCGAGCTCGGGGCAATCGATCAATTATCTGATTGAGGCCAGTTTTTCAGAAACAGATGCTGATCCGATGGTTTTGCCGTATGTGAATGCGGCGAATCCCGGGCAGGCTATGTCGGGGCCGAATAATACGGGCACGGCACAGAATACGCAGCGCGTGCAGCGTGTGCAACTGCAGTTGAAGCCGGGTGCGGCGGTTTTGAGTGGCGCGCAAGTGACGCCGCCCGTGGATACGGGATGGACCGGGTTGTATGTTGTGACAGTGAATTACGGGCAATCGGCGATTACGGCGGCGGATATATCCGTGGCACCGGGCGCGCCTTTTTTGCAGTACAAGCTGCCGGCCTTAAGGCCGGGGTTTTCAACCATGCAGGTATTTACCTCGTCGGGTGATTTTGTGGTGCCGAACGGTGTGAACACTGTCCGTGTTGAGCTGATTGGGGGTGGCGGCAGCGGCGGTTACCATGTGAGCATGCCCGCAGGTGGTGGCGGTGCGGGTGGCAGAGCTGTGAGTATTGTGTCTGGCCTTACGCCGGGTCAGGTTTTGCCGGTTAGTGTTGGCGGCGGCGGGGCGATACCGGCTGGGCCAGGAATGGGCGGTAACGGTGGGGCATCGGCTTTTGCGGGCATTCTGGCATTGGGCGGTGCTGGTGGTGGTGGTGGAACGTTAACGGGCACGATTTCTAACGCCGGTGGTGCTGGCGGTGGTGCTTCTGGCGGGCTGGTGAACATGGCGGGGTCCGACGGGGGAGATGCCATTGTTTTGGCTTTTAGGGGCGGTGACGGTGGCGGGCCGGGCAATGGGCGCGGCACGAGCGGGCCAATTCAGGGTGTTTCGGCACCAGCTTATGGCGGCGGTGGCGGTGGCGGAGGGTGCTCAACCGGCTCTAGCCCTGAGGGGTATCCGGGTGGTGCTGGTGGCAATGGCCTGGTGATCATCGAGTATTAAGAGGATATATTATGGCAACGCCAGCGAATCATTTATGGCGGCCCTCCAACGCGAGGTATTTACAGATTGATGGGTTTGTACCGGTGCCGCGGGGGCCGCAGATACCGCCGCCCCAGGCGCTGGTTTGGCCGCAGAAAGACCCCGGCGACACTTTGGATTATGTGTTCGATATTGGTCCGGCGTTATCTGCTAATCTGGGAGATGGAATTTCCAGCCTTGATGTAACGATAAGCCCGGATAATCCGGGCGATTTGGCGCTGGTGTCTTGTTCGGCGGACGGCAACAAGGCCGTGCTGTGGCTGACTGGCGGGGTGGCCCTGACAACATACACGGTTACCATCAATATTACGACGAATGGCGGGAGGGTGCTGGCGCGCAGCTTGGCATTGCCCGTGGTGGCGCTGGCTTCCGTGCCCGCGCCGGTGGATGCGTTGCAGACACAGACAGGCCAAGCCTTGACAGACCCAACCGGCACGCCGCTTACGACGATTTGAGGTAGAAATGACAACGATTGGACAATTACCGCCGGCGAGTTCTGTCTCTGACACTGATTTGCTTGCTATTTACCAGAATGGCCAGACATTGGCCGCAACGCGGGCACTTTTACTGACGGGTGTGCAGACGGAATTGGCGGTGCCTGCGAACAGCCTGCTGGGGAATGCCGGGACGGGAACGGCGGCGCCGGAATCGATTACGATTGGCGCGAATCTTGTGATGTCGGGCAATACGCTTTCGGCGGCGGCGGTACCGTTTGAGATTTCGGGCTTGGCTGCAGGGTCTGTTCCCGTGGCTTCCTCGGTTGTGGCGCTGGGACAGAATGGCACGAATGTTGGTGTCTCATACAGCAATTTTCTTTCCGGATTGGCGAATGTAGCGGATGTGCCGGGGGGCGCATTAACGGCAACCGCGGTGGGAGCAAGCACGAACCGGACGCTTAGCCAGCTTGTGGCGAATGCGGTTTCGATTGAGGATTTTGGCGCCGCTGGCGATGGAGTTACGGACGATAGCCCGGCTTTACTGGCGGCGATTGCATCTGGCACGCCTGTTCGATTGCAGGCGAAGACATATGCGATTGCGGGCGAGTGCGATATTACGGGGACAGCCTGCACATTGCTGGGCGTACCAGGGCTGACCACACTGGTGCGGCCAGCACAGTCTAAGCTGGGGACCGCCCCTACCCCGGCCTGGATTAGCGTTGCAGTGGCCAGCTTTTATGCTGATGGCATTATTTTTGATGCCAATGCAGCGGTGACGGCTGCGGCCCAGGCGGTGGTGATTCAGGGTTCTTGCACAAAATCTCTGATTACGCGTTGTACGTTCAAGAACGCTGTTGCCGTGAATTATGGTAATGGCCTTACGTATTTACAGAGTGACCCAGAGGTAACGCAGCACCATGTGGATAATTGCGAGTTTGCCACAAACAGGATGAGCGGGCTATATGCCTATGCCGTAGACGCCTTGAGTGTTACAAATTGCCGCGCGCATGATAATACGGTGAATGGCATTTATGTGGATAGCCGCGATCCAGCCTTTATTTTGAAAGTTAGAGCGCTGCATATTGCCGCCAATACTTGCTGGAATAATGGTGTTGGCATTTTGGTTGGAAATTTTATTGCTAATAATGTAATAGTCCAGCCATATTTATACGGAAATGCGAATCCCGATATTCTGGGGGCGGTTATTGCCATTAATAATTGCTTCTCAAATACGGAATATGGAATTTATATTTCAGGCAGGAATATACTGGTTTCGGGAAATCTATGCTTGAATAATAGTTCGGCGGCATCTTTTGGCGCAGGCATATTGTGCGATACTGGCTATTGCAAGATTACAGGCAATATGATTTCTGGCGCGTCTCCTTTTGGCATTGATTGCGGGGGGTCGATATATACGGAAGTCGACAATAACTATATTAATGGAGCTGGCGTTGGGCTGAATATTGGCGGTGGCCAGAATTGCACGGCACGCTCCAATTTTATTCAAGACTGCACGCAGGAATCCATTAGTGTTCAGAATGTTGAATCGGATGGTAATGGTGATAATTTTGGGCTGGCATGCACCGATTTGTCTATTGTTGGAAATTGGATAAATTTTGGCGGAAGCGCGCTGGGAATCGCCGTACGTGACGGTGCTCAGGATGTTCTCGTTGAAGACAATGTTATCGTTGTTAATTCAAATGGAAATTTGACCAATGCGCTATCTGCCTACACGGATAGCATCACGGTCCGTAGAAATATGCTGAATTTTAACTCGCGCTGGCCGGTTAACCCGGCGCTGGTCAATTCTGTATATACGCTTACGGTTCCAGATATTGTTGATGCGGTTTCGATTTCGCAGGCGACCGCGCCGGTGACCAGTATTGTGACGGCGCAGGCGGCATTGGTGGCCGGGCAGATTACGTTTGTGAAAATGCTGAATACAGGCATTGCTTATACTCATGCAACGGTTGCATTCTCGGGTACGGGTACAGGCGCGGCGGCCACGCCTTTTATATACCAGGGAAAGATTGTTGGCATACAGATGACCAGCCTGGGCGCTGGGTACGGGCCTGGCACCACGGTTATAATTTCGGGTGATGGAGTGGGGGCGAGCGCAACGGTACAGGTTGGCCTGCCGGTGTGGCAAAACAAAGAGCTTAGCATTGACTGTTTGACGAACGTGATGTTTGCGGCGCAGGGGTCGTCTCCTGCGCAGAGTAATTGGACCGGCGCGCCGATTACTGTGCCGGCCAATACGACAATTGACTGGATTGGGAATGCCGGAGGCTGGAGAGCGGCGCGGTTTGCGCAGAATGATTATGTTCTGCCGAATGGCGATGGAAGCCTGACCGTTAAGACGCGGTCGGGCGACATTTCCATGCATCCTGTGGGGGGCGGTGTTGTAAGGCTGATCTCTGACGCTGAGCCGGTAGGGGCGGTGGAGCTGATAGGCAGGGGATCGCCGTTGAATGTGGTGGCCGCGCCCGCTGGGTCGACATACCGGAACTTAAATGGCGGTGTTGGCGCAACGTTCTGGGTGAAGCAATCAGGAACCGGGTCGTCGAACTGGGCGGCTATTGCCTGAGGCGCCAGCTTCTGGGCCAGAAATATCTCACGAAAGTTGGCTATGACAACGATTGCGCAATTGACGCCGGCGAGTTCTGCTGGTGCGAGTGACTTGCTGCCTTTATCACAGGCTGGGCTGCTGTATTCGATTACTGTTTCCGCGCTTACGGCTGGATTGCAGCCGGTTATCAATGTTCCAACAGGCAGTTTGCTGGGACGGAACAGTACAGGCGCGGGAGAACCTGAGCCGGTGGCCGTGGGAACGGGGCTGGTTTTGAATGCCGGGAGCTTGGCGGCGACAGGTGGAGACCATGCGGCGTTTCCACTGCTGGCGTCGTTGAACTTGTCTGATGATATTGTTGTAAGCGCAAATGGTGCTCCGGGACTATTGCCTTTGGCGATGTTGCAGGGATTGTTTACCGCGGGTTCGGGAATTTCAATCGATAATGGTGTTATTGGCGTAACGGTATCGTCCGTTGCTGGACCGGTGGGGCCGCAAGGGCCAGCGGGGCCGCCGGGCCAGACGGGTGTGGCGGGGCCGCAGGGACCCGCTGGGGCGGGGCTGAGCGGGCCTTCAGCGCAAAGCATCGCAAGTGCGGTGGGCGACACGGATTATGTGGCCCTTTGGCAGAATGGTGCGCTTGCATGGATGCCGTATGGCCAGTTTTTGGGTGGGCAGACAATAGATGAATTACCCGCGGCGGGGCCCGCGGGAGATAGTGACCAGCTGCTTGTTGCGCAATCGGGCAACGGATTGAACGCACAAAGTTTTGGCGCTTTATGGACCTATATGCAGAATAAACTGCCCAGCGTACAGCCGGGCGTTGTTGAGCTGGTGGCGAATACGGTGCTCGATTCGACGCAGCATAATGGGCGGGTTCTTGTTGCCAGCCAGCCGATTACGCTGACGGCCAATTTTGTGAATATGGGCGCGGGTTTTTCTTGCACGCTGGTGAATATGGCGGCGGGAGCGGTTATGATGGGGGCGGGGATTACATCTGGTTCTGGCAGTACAAGTCTGCCGCCAGGTGCATCGGCCACGTTGCTTGGGTTGCAGTACTCCGGCGGGTCTCTGGTTTGGTGGAGCGGGGTTGTACCAAATGCGCCGGCGATAACGGTGGCCTCGATTGCGGCACCTGCATTGAATGCGTCGTTTGTTGTATCTGGTGGTGTTTTCAATGATGCGCCGTCGGCACTGGATTATTCTGTTGATGGCGGTTCGGCCTGGATTGCCGCGGCGAGCCCGGTGATTACGGCGAATGCGTATAGTTTTACGGCTGCCGGCTTGGCGGCGGGAACTTATGCGGTGCGTGTAAGGGACCATGGTAATGTGGCGGTTATGGGTGTGTCGAACAGTTTTGTGATTACGCCGCCAAGCATAAGCATTGGCCCGGTGCCTGGGGTGACGGCACTGGCGGCGCTGATGAGTGTTACCGGTGATGTGTTTCCCGCGAATAGCGCCGTGCAAATTGGCTTGTCTTCAAGCGCCACGGTTGCGCCGCTGGCTTGGGTGGATGCCACGGTGAATGGCGGGACATGGAGTGGCAGCCTGACGCCGGATGCTGTGGGGCTTGTTTATGTCTGGGCGCAGCAGGCGGTGGATACGGCCGTGAATGCGGTGTCCGCGGCTGTTTCGGCTGTGCAGGCCGTGGTGACCGTGACGGCGCCAGCGAGTGCCACGGCAGGGGCGAGCTTGACGGTGAGCGGCACGGTGGTTCCGGCCGCGGATAGTGTTAATGTGCAGCTTTCTGCGCAGAACAGCACCATGCCGGCGAACGGGTGGATTGCCGCCGCCAATAGCGGGGGGAATTTCACGGCGGACCTAACGCCCGGTGCCGCGGGAACATTCTATGCCTGGGCACAGGATCCGGCCACGGGGATTGCGGCGGTCTCTGCTGCTATTACGGTGGCTGCGGCGCCCTCTTTGGCCTATGGGTTTAATAATCCTGGCGGAAGCTATGTGCATGGCGTTAGCACAATTCCGTTGAATGGCTCTGTTACACCTGCGCAGAATGTGGCCACGCAGGTGGCGCTCTCGGTTTCAAACAGCGTGGTGCCCGCCAGCGGGTGGCAGGCAGCGGCGATTATCTACTCAAATTCGCTGTGGGCTGTTTACTACACGACGCCGGCCACGGCTGGCAATTACTACGTGTGGGTGCAGACGGCGGCGGGGAGCGGCACGGCCGTCAGCAGCTTTACTGTTCCGGTAACCTGACGCCATGGGGATGTTGTTTAATACGCCTGGCGCGTCTGTGATGGCGGGTTCGGGATTGCGTGTTCTGGCGGGCCCCTTGCCGGCGGGAGGCACGGTGCCCGCGGGCTTGTTCTCTGGACCTTATCCATCTGACATTAGCGGACTTTCAGGCTGGTGGGATGCGGGAACCTTGGCTGGATTACTGGATTCGAATGGAAATCCATTGACCGCCGTGAATAGCGTGGTTGCATCCGTGCTGGATAAATCTGGCCAGGGGCAGACCCTTGCGCCTTACCATATTAGCGCGGACACCATGCCCGTGGCGGCGTTGGCTGTGCCGCGGGTGAATGGATATTTGGGTGCTGTTGGCGCAGTTGACACCAGCATTGTGAATTATGCGCCGAGCCTTGATCCTGATTGGGGATTGCTGCATCCGGGATTGGAGTTTGGCGCTGGTGTTGCCTGGACACGGTATTTTGTATGGACGCGGCCGAATTGGCGCCAAGGAACTTATTATGCCGATAACCAGCCGATACCGCTTATTCATACGCTGGCGGGCTCCGGTGCGGCCATTTTGCAAGCGGATAGCGCAGAGGGAGGTAATCTGACGCTTTTTCCTGGAAGTACTGGCCAAGTTGTATTGCTGGCCAATTTGCAGCGGCGCCATAGCCATGCGGTGATTTTGCGGAATACGCCTGGTGCGGGTGTGGATGTGTGGTTGGATGGTGTGCAGGTTGCCACGGCGGTGACCAACCCGCTTGGCGCAAGTGCTTTGGCGCAGGTGCTGTTTTTGCACGATGGGACGCTGCAGGGGTCGGCGCAATGCTGGTTTCATGAAGCGGCGGCATGGGAGAGGACGCTGAGCGCAACCGAGGTTGCGGCATTGATTGCAGCACAGGCGCGTTGGGTACTGGGCGCGCGGCGTGGCGTTAATTTGCTGGTGATGGGGCAGTCCAATGCGGCATGGTTTATAAATGCTGGTGGCGCCATGGCTTTGGCCCAGGGGATTGCATGGTATTTGGGCGCGGCTTCCTACGCTGTTACTGCCGCGCTCGCGGGAACGTACCTGTCTCCCAACCGGTATTCGGTTGTTTCCGGGCACCCGATTTCCAATTCGTCGCCGCCGTTGTTTCCACCGGGGACAAGCTACGGCACGTTTTTGACGAATCCTGGTGATGGGTCTGATCCTTCCACCTGGAGCGGCGGGCCGGATTTTACGGCACTGACGGATTATTTGACGGGCAATGCCGCGATTGTGAGCGCGGTTGATGAGAGTGACATCGCGTTTCTTGTCTGGCCCTGGTCTGAACAAGATAGCACGATGCCTTATGCGGACAAGACCCTTTACAAGGGGAGTGTGCTTCAATTGCTTTCAATGACGCGCGGTTTGCTGGGGCGCACGGCGGGTAATTTGCCCTTGCTGGCGTGGAATGCGATTCCGTATGAGACTAATGATGGCGTGCAGATGGTGCGCGAGTCGATTGTGGATCTCGCATCCGATGCCGCGAACAATGTGATAATGTTCGTGAAGCAGACAGCGGATTCGAATCCGCTCAACGCCTCTTACGATCCGGTGACGGGGTTGTTCAGCGGCGGTGATCCGGAGCACCGCGATGAACCGGATTTATTGAGATATGGAAGAATTGGCGCGCATGCCGCAGGGTTGGCGGCGATTTCGGGCGGTTTGTCTGATTCGATTCCGGCCGCGCAACTGCCAGGGATTGGGTTGCCGGTGAAGGGTGGCCCAGAAATTGTGCATGTTTACCGTGCCTCGGATACAGATTTGATTCTGACGATTTCGCACGATGCCGGCGATGACCTGATTGTGCCACTGCAAGCGGCGAATGGTGCCGGGTTTGCCGTGATGCAGGGCGGTTCTGTGGCCGCGCCGGGCACAATTATTGTGGCGAATGCCGCGGCGCGCATTGATGCCACGCATATATCGGTTACGTTGAATGAGGCGATTACAAGCCCATCGTCTGAAGTGCTGCTTTTTTACCCGTATGGCAGTACGCAAATTGGACGCGGGGATGCGATAACGGATAATTGGGCCAGTGTGATGCCGCCATTGAACTGGAATATTGGTAATGATCTTGGCTCGGCATGGGTGATGAATTTGCCGCTGCAGGCGACCGGGTATCCGATCATTTTATCTGACACCGCAGCTTAGGGTGCCAGGATGGAACGGGAGGAGATAGCGGTTATCCGCAGTGATATTGCGGGGCTGCGCCATGATATGGCGGTACTGCAGCAGGATATTGGCATTTTGGAAACAAAGGCCGACTCTCTGGAAGCGTGGAGGGTCAGGTATCTGGAGCAACAGGACCAGATTATAAACAAGCTGTTTACAAAGATTGATGAGTTGATGAAGGGTTTGGGTGATGTGCGGGCGGATATGTCGCGTACACGCGGAGAGCGGGATGCGGAGCGGCGCATGAGCATGATGCTCATCAGCCTGTTATCGGCGGCATGTGGCGGGCTGGTGACGAGCTTGTTCCACGGGTAGTGCGCCGGCCTTTATAGGTGATGCCGGACGAGCCGGTTTGACGTGCGTCAACAAAAATGAATCGATTAAATAATGTTCCGGTTGGGCATACATGCTCGTGTGGCATGTGTGGGTATTCGGCGGCGCAGAGGATTTGCCGTTGCGCCTGTGCCGGGTGGAGTTGGCGATAAGCGATTCAACCGGGATTGAGGCCCCGCCGCGCATGGAGCCGCCGTGCTGGGGATGCGATCGCCAAGGGGGAAGTGACGGCTCCTACGTTTTCCATGGAGATGATGATGAGTGAGACCAGTAAAATTGAGAATGCCCTGAATGTTGCCGCCAATGTGGGTGCGGCCGTGGGTGGACCGGTTGGTGCGGCCGTGGCGGATGGGCTGCATGTTGGCGAAGCGGTGGTGAATGCGGTGGAAGCCAGCCAGCAGAGCCATGCCACGGCTTTGGCTGCTGCGGCTGCCGCGGCGGGCGCCTTGGCCACGGCTGCCACCCCTGTGTTGCAGGTCTTGCCGGCGCAAGATGCGGCAAGGGCGCAGGCGGGGCTGGGGCTGCTGCAGACCATTCTGGCCGATTTGAAGAGCATTTTTGGGCTGTGACGTGGATGGCCCGGCGTGAAAGCCGGGCCATGGCCCCGGTAGCGCATATGGCTGGAATGGCGGAGAGATAATGTGCCATGACTGAGGAGAATAGGCACGATGGGGCAAAGCGGCCCTCGGGCGCGGTGCTGAGCGAGTTCCGGACGGCGCTGGCGTCCGCCAGGGAAAAGCGGGCGATTGCAAGGCATGTGGTGAAGCTGCATGATTTGGCGCTGGCGGCGGGCCGGCCAGCATTGGGCGGGTTTGTGCCCTTGCTGGTTGCAGCCAGGCAGTATGCAGAGCCGAAGCGTGAGGTGATCTTGCCAAACGAGGGGCGTTCGATCACCGCAGCGCGTCTGGCGGCGTGGGAGGCGGAACGGCATACAGAACGTTTGCCGCAGCAAGCGCCATTATACCGGGCTACCCTGGCGCGGGCCAAGCATGAGGCGGCCATTGCGCGCGCGCGGATGCGGGCTGAACGGGAAGCGTTGCGTTTGCCAGTGCATGGCAGGCGGGTGGGGGAGATGTCTTTCGCGCCGCGAGGAGGTGAGATGGCTGTGGCGCAGGAGGTTGCACACCCTGCGAAGGGAGATAATGCGCCAGTGCCGGGTTTGAGGCGCGGGCGCAGCGTGCCAGGCGTTGCCGCCATGGTGGAAAACACGCCGCGGGATTTGGGCGTGGCGCTTACAAGCCAGAAATTGGAGGCGCAGGCGGTGGCGGAACGGCAAGGCGTTGCGCCATTCGAGATCAAGAGAGCGCTGGATGAGTATTTTTTCCGGCAATCGCGCCTGCCGCCCAATGGCGGGGCGGGATTTAACCCGTTGCTCAGCCCTGTTTGGGCAGGGTTGAAAATTCCGGGTTAGCGCGATGACTTGAGATACGCTCGCTTTG
>JAEHJW020006233.1_pt1 | contig 17829 bp, 17 predicted proteins | sample 9271431 | NCBI WGS metagenome assembly JAEHJW02 | reverse complement strand
TCCGATCAATGCTCGCTTCAAGGGCTTTAAGCCAAGGGACTTCGGGGCCGAGGATGACCCGAAACTTGCCGATTTCCGTGAAAGCCTTGAGCTTGGCTATTACCGGAATAATATGCGGGCACCGATCCCGGTTCAACAGACCTACCAGGAATGGGTCAAGGTCTTTGATAGCCAGAAATACGAGATTCTGGAAGGCGGCCCGGAAATCGTCATAATTATCACCGGCAAGGATCAAGCGGCGCTGGAGTCTGTTGTCAACCAGTCCTATAAAAACTGGACGGCGTATCTGCCGGATCAGGAGGCTACGGAGAATCCTACCGATCCGCGTATTCATTATGGGGCGTCTATCGGCGTAGCCGGCCAATGGTCCCTAACGCTGGATTCTCGCAATGCGCTTCACGTCAACGCTTTGGCTCATATTGCCGTCGCTATAGACGACAACCCTAACGCTGATCTGATTTTTGGCGATTATGACTATCTGGACAACGGTGTTCGCCAGAATCCCATGTTCTTCAATGGCTACGATTACGAGCGACTCCTAGCCGACGGCGATCTTGGCCCAGTCCATGTATCGTGCATTGGCGGAAACCTGTTTCAGCGTATCGAATCGCTTATGGCGACGCATGGCATTGGGTATCGACAGAGAGTCCTTCATATATCGCGCATTCTGTCGCATATGGGCGCACCAAAAGACCCGGAAGCGGCCTCGAATGCTGTCATAGATCATTTGGCGCGGCTCAAGATTCCGGCGATGGTTACGCCTAACGCACACCCGAAGTTGAAAGCCTATAATACGGTGCAATTTGGCGTCCCTGAAGATGCGCCGCTCGTCTCCATTGTGGTACATGGCGAGAATCCTGATGCCTGCGTGCATGGTATCTTGGCGAATACGGCATATCCCAATTATGTGATACATACCGATGCCAATATTAAAAATGATAAGGTTCGCAATACCAGCGAGCCGGAATCGTCGCTGGTCTTCTATATGCGATCCGATACACGGATTATTGACCCGCGCTGGCTCAATCCCTTGGTCGGCTCTGTTCTTCGCGAAGACGTTACGACCGTTTGTCCGCGTATCATCAATGAAAACGGCATCATTCAGTCTTTTGGAATCAGTAAGGACGGACCTATCTGCGCTGGTGGATCAGTCAATGACACTGGCTATCGCGGCAATTTCTGGATCAGCCATGAGGCTTTTGGCTTCCCGCATAACTGCTATCTTATCAATTACAATCATAGCCCTGGCGCTATCGTAGCTTGTGCCGAATCAACCGTCGTGCAGCTTGGGCCGACTGCGCCATCAGAGCATGACGACAATGATGATACTTATACCAATTCCGAGGCTATGCAAAACGGAGCACCGATCTGGCCCGCGCCTTGGGCAGATACCGATGCCAAGCCTATATCAATCGTCATCAATGGCTTGCCGGACGATCTGATCCAGGAATATCACGATGGCCGCATAGCCTTTGCCGCCACAAGCATAGGGCCTGTTCTCAAGATCACGGTGCCGACACTCGATAACGTCAGACCGTGGGACATAAGAACGTCTCTTGCGGCCTTCATACAATCCATGACACAGCTTAGTGTAAGCCGCGTCATACTCCGCAACGTCGGAAACGGGTCTTTAGACATCCTCGGATTCCTATCTGTATTCCACGCGCAGACAGGCATTGCCGTGGAATATCGCCCCATGGATACGTTCTCCAAGGAAGATTATTGCCCCAGGAACATGCTGGATTGCGATGGCCGATGGGAAAAAGGGGAGTGCCAGTCCTGCATTTATGAGAAAGGCACTCCATCAGGCTATGTTGACATAGAAGGATGGCGCGGATCATGGCAGAAGTTTCGGTTGGCTATAGGGGGTCTATCGGAAACATCGAATACTACAGGGTAGATTCACTATTGAATGATACAGTCGTTCCGATCAGCAGTCCGGTAATAGAGCACTATGACTATGATGAGTTAGAGGACTGTTCGTGCATTTTTTGCCGGACGTACCAGATGAGCCGTAATAATTATTACGATTATCTAGTTCGTCTCGGCGAGGAAGCCGCTGATACGAAGAATGCGAGACTCAAGTTTATCGCCGCATCCATGAAGCGCGATATTTACTCAGAGTTTTCTTTTTCCATGCGAAACCAGCCAGATAGAGACAAGTTTCTCGTCTGGCTTTTTTCTTTCATCTTGACGCTTAATAGATCAGATGGATGGTGGCAAGCCCGCAGTCAAGACTTGCCAAAAGAGTTCTGGATGCGCCATTGGCGGCGTAATCTAACCCTAGCCAAGAAAACAACATCATCTTAAAGTCTCTGCTATTGCTCATATATCGGTAATAGTCATGCGCCAAGCGATCATGTTCGAGATGCAGGCCGTCATTAAGGCGCATACCGATAATGGTCGTCGCATCGTAGAGGTCGAGGCGTCTAACGAAAATGTGGATATGGAGGGTGACGTTATCCTTCAGGCCGCGCTCTTAGGTTCCAAGGACTCTTTTATCAAAAACGGTCACTTGGACATAGACCACTATTCCGAGATCGGTGACAGGCTTACACCGCCCATAACGAATCCGGCATCTTATATCGTAGGCCGACCCTTGGAAGTCAAGGATATTGGACACGGCCGCACGGCAGTCGTTGGCGAAATCGCCCGCTCAGCAGACGGCAAAACGTACCCAGAACGGTATCAGTACGACATGTTATGGGAATCCTTGCAGCAAAATCCTCCCGTTCAGTGGCGAGCATCCGTCTTTGGATACCCTATCGCCGATCAGATCGAAGATTGCTCGCGTACGACATGTACATCGGGCGCAACGCGGTTTCTCGTCAAGGGCCTTGACTGGCGTAGTCTCGCTTTTACCAGGACGCCTATGAATGATTCCATTATAGGTTTCGCTCGCGCGATTACCGCCAAGAGCTTTATTTCTGCCTTGCGTAAGAGTGATCCGTTGCCGGGAGAAGATTTTGAGATGATGGCGGCTAGTCCTGTACCGCCAAGATCGCCGCGTTGCCCGGAAAACATAGACGAGATGTGGGGCGAATATCTGCGTCATATTTTAAGGGAATGTCCGCACAATGACAAAGATTATGGGAATACGATTGCTGCCTTTCGTAATCACTACATGGCTTGTCGTGGCCTACCCTTCGATAAAGCGGACATTCTGGCCCACGCTATGATGTATCTTATAATTAAAGAACGTCGGCATGGGAGACGCTAACTTAACCCTAGTCAAATGAAAAAAGTCGCTTTATTCTCGGATTCATTGAAAGTTTTTTCTGGAGACATGGCAATGGCTGATAAGACGATGCGCGAAAGAATGGCCTCCCTGATTGGTTCGTTTTCCAAGGCGGCAAAGCTGGATGAAGCCAGCTTCAAGGCTTTAGAGAAAAGCCTTGAGGAGTTCGTCGATCCCGTAGATGATCTCTGGACTGGCAATGAGCAACATCGGAACCCGACTCGTGGCGAGATCTTGACCGGCCCTCCCGAAGCGGCGTCCGGTGCCGGCGGTGCCAACATGGTCAACCAGTATTCCAATCCCGCTCCGCAGCATGGTAATGCGGAACTGTACGCTCAGTTTTCGCGCATGCTGGCCCCTCTGTCTGCCGATATGGCTGCCGTTAAGGCAAATGCCAAGATTCTGACCACGATGGTCCTTGCCATGAACAAGGCCGAAAAGGACGAGAGCGAAGATGAAGATGATTTCGTTGAGAAGGCGAATCAGCTTCTCACCAAGGCTCGCCGCCTCGTCATCAAGGCTGAAATGGCCGATGAGGATGACGAAGAGGAAGACGTCGCCGAGTCTATCGACAAGGCCGCGCGCGCCGTCAAGTCTGCCAAAGCGTGGCTCATGAAGGCCAGCGAGGAAAGCGAAGGCGAAGAGGATGAGAAGGTCGAAAAGGCGATGGACGCCCTACGCAATATGCGTAAGCGCGTGACCAAGGCCGAAACCGCCCTGCGCGATAAGATTCAGAAGGCCGCCGCCATCAAGGCCAAGGAAGAGGAAGAGGAAAAGGAAAAGCGCGAGAAGGAAAAGCGCGAGAAGGAAGAGGCTGCCAAGGCCGCCGCCGCCGTCAAGGGCGACGACAAGGGCAATCAGGCCGCCAGTCAAGACCCCGCGACCGGCAATCAGGACGATGCGGCTGCCAAGGCTGCTAAGGAAGCTGCCGCCAAGGCTGAGGCTGCCGCCAAGGCCAGCACCGACAACCGGCTCGACATCATGAGCAAGAATCTCAGCGATGTGATGAACCTCTTGATGACTGGCAATCGCCAGTCCGGCCTTGCGGTTCCGCCTGATTTGGCGAAGGCCGTTCAGGCTTCGGAGAGCATCGAGACGGCGCTTGAGGAAGGGCAGGACAACGGCACCTACTCGCGAGAGGAGGTTGTCGCGGGCAAGAGCATCCTGTCTGGCCTGGACGCGGTTCGTAAGGGCCGCATCGACAAGTCCATCGTCTCGGCGCAGATCGTCAAGGCCCCTGCCGCGATCCGGCAGCTTTTCAGCAACGCAGCTTAATCTTGGACCATTCGAGGAATCATTATGGCAACGCAAAAAGTCAACCCTAAGCTACTCGAAATGGCTAATGCCGAAGTGTCGGCCTACATGGCCCGACGCTTCGGACGCGATGTTGGAGAGCCGATCCCGCAGGGCATCTTGAACTTCATTCATGGCACTTCTTCGTCTCCCTCAGACGAGCTTATGAAGAGCGCCACGGAATCTTACGTCAAGCGCCTGAACATGAACGCCAAGCTGTTCCGGGAGAATACCCGAGCTGACCGTTTCCCGACCCACGCTCAGGTCGCGAAGGCTTCCGGCGCTCTGGCGAAGGCCAACCTTGACGTTGGCACCATCTCGAATCTGTCCCAGGTTACGGGCGGTCAGTCCTTGGGCTATGTGTCCCTGGATACGCAGATGGCTCGCGGTACCGTCCGCCCAAACAGCTTTACGCTCTATAACTCCCTTGAGAAGTCCTCGGCCTATCAGGTCGTCGATTACTGGCCGTATGCCAGCGCCACGGGCGGCAAAGAGCCTGGCGGCGCATTCGGCTCCTATTCAAGCGTCGATAATGGCGCCCTGGCGACCAATGCCGGCCAGTACGAGCTAAAGACCATCACCCTGAAGCTCGCCCTGGATGGCCGCGCGATCACCACCGCGCTAGCCGCGCAGAACAGCTTTGTGAACGTGGTCGAGCAGGAAAACACGAACGCCGCGCTGTCGGTCCTGGCCTCTATCAACTGGGCGAACTATTGGGGCGATGCGACTTTGTACCCCAATATGTACAACGGTATTGCGGCGGAGATTCCGGCCAAGAATATTGTTGATTTCCAGCAATATGCCTCGGCGGAAAGCGGCTCCGGCAAGACCAACGCACAGCTTCTCTTTAATCTTATATACCAGCAGGCGGCCAGCATCACCAACTACCGCCAGTATGGCTGTATTACCCATGCCTTCATGGACCCGGATACGATGGGCGACCTTCAGGGCCTTGTCACCACGCTCCTGAACAACCTTGTCGGTACCGACATCTCGGAAAGCCGTGGCATCATCGTCAACGGCGACCTCCAGGGCATGGCAACCCGCTTCGGGAAGATTCAGTTCCCGATCGACCTGTTCATCTCGGCCCGCGATATTCCGACCAATGCGGTCATCTATAGCCAGAGTGGCACCAGTCAGGCGACCACTACTAACCCCTCGCCGCCTGCTTCCGTAACTGTAGCGGCGAGCTCGGCGGCTGTTACTGGCAGCGCCTGGACGACTGCATGGCTCGGCGTGTACACCTACGCTGTTGCCAGCACGGACCAGAGTTCCAATGAGTCGGTCTTGACCTACTCGGCGGCAACTACGGCTCTGACTGCCGGATATGCCTACACGCTTACGATCACGCCTCCTACGGCAAATGATATGTATGCGTTCCGCATCTTCCGCTCCGGCATGGGCTACGATACCACGCCACCCAATGCGGCGGCCTTCCGCTACATCGGCGCGGTTATTGCGAATGGCACCAGCACCGTGACTTTCACGGACCTGAATACGCATATTCCGGGAAGCACCACCATCTTCCTCCTGGATATGGCGGAAGAGGACATGGCCCTCGATTTCCGGTATCTGTTGCCGCTCACGAAAATCGAACTTTTCGCCAATAACCTCTACATGCCTTGGGCGGTCGCCATGATCGGCGCCATCCGCGTCAAGGTGCCGAAGTTCCATGGCCTGATCCGTAACTACGTTCCGACCAATCCGTCTTGGAATCCCCTGACGGCGAATAATATTTCGTAATCTTTAGGCTCACCACCACCATTAGGGCTGCTTCGGCAGCCCTTTTTTTGCCAACCTAACCCTATCGTGATCCTCGCAACCAATCGGGAAACCTAACCCTAGCGCGATTCCTGCAAAATGATATTCTCGGAATATTGTTTTGCGGAGACACGCCATGCGCTTTTACGCATCCATCAAGAAACGCTCCAAGGTCCATAACTTTTGGGATTCCTCTGGTCATCTTGTTGCCGCCTTACATGGTGTCCGGTTCCACAGGAAGGGCGATCATTACGTCTCTGGCGAGGTGACCGAAGCTCACAAGATTGACCTTCTCAAGAATGATCCGAGCGTCATCTTGGAGGCTGTGGGGACGCCGACTGCCGTGCAGAAAGACGCCGTGCAGAATGAAGCTGTTATCGTCCCAAGTGACCATATTCCGCCGCCTAAGCCGCGTGGGCGGCCGCCAAAGGATCGTAAGGACAGCTAATGGCGTCCCCAGGTACTGTCAATTCCTTCGCTCTCTGGACGTGGGATACATCGACAGTCGGGCAGCCCGGCGGCGGTCCTGTCGTTACTGGGTACGGATCTAATGCGACAGTTACCAAGACCGGCCTTATGCCAGCGGATCTACAGGGATTCGTTGGGATTCCGCTAAGCCAGTACGGGAATCCTCCTGTTCCGATTCCGTCTACGACGCTGATTCAGTGGATACAATACGCCGAGGATTGGGTCGAACAGCGGACAGGGTTACTTTTGACGCCGACGTGGGTGGCATCACCACCTACGAAGATTCCTCTACAGACGCAGGATACGGGTATTATCGTCAATCCAAATTCCAATGGCGTACAACAGGAAGGCGTCGATTACGACCTGGAAGATGCACCTTACGACTTCTTCTTCCCGCGCGCACAAGACGAAGGCTGGATGATGCAGAGCTTGCGGTACCGGCCTGTACGCAATCCCAATTCGTTCCCGCTAACGTGGTCGCTTTCGCAGATGCAGCAATTCGCGAAACAATACACGGCGGTGAAGAATACGGCATATATATATCCGCTCTTGAACGACTTTTTCCGCGTGCCGCAATCATGGTACGTCGAAGATTCCGACTTCGGGTTGTTGCGGCTCGTGCCAGCGCAGAACGTTCAAATGTTGCCACTTTTTGCCATGCAGCTAGCCTTCATGGGATTCGCAGAATCCATCCCTGGCGGTCTTTGGTTTCAGTATACGGCAGGACTCAATCAGAGCGATTATCGAAGCCGGTTTAGCTTCATAAAGCAACTCGTTCTGGCGCAAGCATCTATTCAGGCGCTATCGACGATGCAAGGGACCGTCAACTATGGCGCGACCGAAACAGGCATGACGATTGACGGTATCCAGTACAAGACGCAATATGACCGAGGGGGCGCCTTCATAGGCCCGATCCGCCAGTTTACCCGCATGCGTGACGAACTTTTGGCCGAGGCGATCAACAAGGTATCCGGCCCGATGACGATTACGATTTAGCGGTTAGGGTCGCAAAATAAACCGTAGTTGCCGCCTCCCAAACAGGCGATAGCGGCCATTCATTTGATTGAGTAGATCCTCGCCAATATCAGGCAAAAATATATCAGCATCCTTCATAGCCTGAATCGACCCTTTGAGCCTATGAGCTATTCCGCTTGGCGTTGTGTACCAGTACATAGGCGTCTTTGTCGGTTCGCGTTCTTCAAAGCCTAATGTCCTATAGCTATTGCCATTACCGTGTCGCGGATCAACGTAGCTTAGGATTGGATAGCTATCCTGATAATTCTTGCGAAAATAGGATAGGAGCTTTCCAAAGCCTCCAGTGACATGGCCCATGAAGGCTAGGCGAGACAATTCCCACTGGTCATGACGGAATACGAATGAGGCAACGCCATGCAAGGTATCGATACTGTAAAGCCCGATGTAAACCGTCGCGTGAATACTACCTTGTAAATGCCACTTGTCCAGGAAGTCGGCGGCAATGCGGTAATCTATAGGGCCAGCTTTTAGGGATCGAGCGCCGATAGAGTCATGATCGCCAGCTTTGGCATGGGCCATATTGATGATAGCGTCCTTATGGGCCAACCATTCATAATCAAAAACAATGATGCGTGGTTCGTTTGCTGCAATGGAAGGCATAATATCTCTGGCATTTTCAGAGTAACGCTCGGAAGCCCAAAAGCTAGATAAGATCAAAACGTTATCAGGCGCTGATTTTTGCAGAGTCGATTCTATGATATGTCCAGGATTCTGGCATGTCGGCGTCCATTCCAGGCCTAAGATCAAGTCTCGCTTGCTTTGATTGCAGCTTTTGCATGCCAAAACGACATTGTACGGATTGGCCGTCCCAGCTAGTGAGACAGGAACGATATGATCAAACTCACGATCTTCCTTGGCTACGGGGCGGCTGCAATAGTAGCAGCATCCTTCCTGCCAAGCGTATAAGTGCCGGATGTGATCCAAGGAGGTCGTACCACGTTCGGCCCGTACTGTAACTCTGGCGGCCGCCGCTCTGTCCTGGAATGCTTGGCAATCCTTGATAAGCTTGTATCGCTTTTTGCGAGACTCCGATAGAAACTCGGACTTCTCCAGGCGATAAGCGATATTATATGCCTTGCGCCGTTCTATCGTCTCTTGCTGCATGGCGTAACGTTTATTCCAATCAAGCACCGTTTCCCTGTTCGCGCGGTAATAATTCCGGTATCCGTTAAGCCGCTTGGCGCGTCGGCATGCTGGGCATTCCCGGTTATGCTTGCGTGGTTCTACCGGAAATTGTTGGGAGCAAGAAGGGCATATACGCGGTTCTTCCAGCTTTTTAGCGCGAGCTTTTTTCTTGGCCCTTCTTGTGATCTCGTTTGCTCTATCTCTATTGTCGATCCGCCACTTGGCGTTTTTGGCGAGTATGGCCTCGCGTTTCGCTTCATAATGGGTGCGCGACCTTTGCTTGCGGCAGTCCTTGCAGACGTGGGAGTAGCCGTCTCTTTGGGATTTGTTGCGACCAAAAGCCGCGTAGGGCTTATCAGTTTTGCAGTCCGAGCATCGTTTGTGCATGTGTATATGATACGCACGTTATAGATATATGTCAATGTCTGCACTGTGGCGATCAACCTAACCCTAGTCGGTTTCCGTGTCCGTGGGTACCATCATTGAATGGAAGCCGCCCTCTCTTACGATATTCTCCCAAGCCTCTATGTCCAGCTTGTCCCGGACGCAGAGGGCTTGCGTAATATCCGGCGTATCGCCAATTTCTTACGCCTTCCGGTCCTAGATGACTACCACTGTACGGTCATGCACAGCCCTTATCGGGGGATTTCCGAAGCCGTAGCCCGCGTTATGGTGAGCCGGGAACCGGAGTTTATTGCCGAATCTAGTGGGATCGTCTGGTGGCCTGGACATAACAATAAGGGCTATCTCGTCTTACAGCTCTTATCTGCCGCCCTCTCTGAGTTTCATAAGCGGTTCAAACGGGCTGGTGCTCGTTCCAATTTCACGGATTACTATCCTCATATTACCTTGGCAGAAGGTGTCAAGTTAGTTGGCGAATTAGAAGCCAGGGTAATCGAATATAATGAGTATTATATTGGGCGTGAAAATCGCCACTATCTCAGGCTCGAATCCCCTACGTTCGATATCGTGAGGCCATAGGCCATGCCAGGCGCATATAGTCCCTACATGCCGCCGATGAATCCGAACGTGATGCCCGGCAATCCGTTCGATCAGCTTATCAACGCCTACGGCATACGGGTCATGTGGATGAAGTCGCATAATTGCCCTTGCACCTATGGCGGCGAGATACCCGGTTCCCCGGACATGGGATGTACGCAATGTCACGGACGCGGGACATACTGGAATGAGCCGTTAGGGCCGTTCCAGGTGTTCTTGACCTATTCGCAGATGGCGGGATCACGGTCGATTGACGATCCAGGCTCGCGCATGGATACGACGCATGGCGCGATCCAGCAGGCCGATCCTGTCTTGACGATTCCGGCCTATATCCCCGAAGGCTTGCTCGGATCAAGTTTCGTTATTGGGTCATCTGCGCTTGGCGTATCATCCGGGCAGTCGCAAAGCATCCTCTTTGAGAACGCAAGCCTTTACGATGCCTATGTCGAACTGGATGCAACCATGCGCTTTAACTGCGTCCTTGAAGTCGGCGGCCAGGTCTATCTTCCTTATCAGTATGGCGCTGTTGTGGCCCCATCAGGCGCGGTCACGATCTACGATCAGGCGACGCGCACGGTCTCTGTTGTCCCTTCGTCTCAGTACATTTTCTATAACGGAGCCGTTCTCTTAAGCGGTTATCCGCAGGGAACGGCTTATATCGTGGAATATACGGCAGCGCCCACCTATGTTTCGTGGAAACCGGCCGGTTCTTTTCCTCATGTACGGCCATTCGGAGCTAATACGGTATCTCTCCCTAAGCGGTTCCAGTTGCAAATGCTGGATTTGTGGACGCGCGCGCGGACACAGGGGGGCGGAATATGACCGACATGATAGACGTTTATTCGGATTTACCGCAGGAAATGTTGAACGAGGTTATGGTCGAGACCTATCGGAAGTGGGTCATGTTCGCGCTCGGCAAAAAAACCTTGAATGGTCGGAAGTTGAAGCATCCCTCAGGGCGCTATGCGGAGTCTATTAGAGTAGAAAATCAGCCGGGAAATGTGGTCGCCGTATTCAGTGACAGCCCCATAGCCGATGTCATCGAAAAAGGTCATAAGACATTCAATTTGCGCGACAAAATGTTGCAGTCAGGGAAGGCCAAGACCGCAAAGGATGGCTCGCGGTATCGCTATATCCCGATAGCGTCTTACGGGAAAAACTCATTTACGGAGCCGCAAGGTACCGCCTATCTCACGCGCCTATTGGGGGCAGGTGCAGATGGCAAAGGTATCAAGCAGCTTTGGGGGAAGATGTACAAGAAGGAAGGGCCGATCCGCGTCATGAGCAGTAAGCAAGGGCCTAGCGCGTGGCAGATACCTGCCATGGTCGCCTATTCGCCGGCACAGATATTCGCTGATCTCTTGCAGAAAAAATATGGGCGGAGGGTGTGATGTTTGCGTATGGAGAGCCGCGCTATGCTAACCGTCGATAGGGGCGTGTCATGCTAACCGTCAATAGGGTAGCCTAATGCTAACCATCAATAGAGCCGCGCTATGCTAACTGTCGAATACACCATCCTCCCAACGGGCGGCGCGGTCCAGCTCAATATCGACTCAGACGCGGCTACGATCACGATTACCCGCGTCACGACAAGCTCCGGGACCAGCGTTACCCTGTATAACGGAGCACCGATACCGCTCTATATCGACGCAGGTGACGGCACACCTACGGCTTTACTGAACACGGAAACATATCAATATACGGTCACGGATTCGTCTGGCGATAGCTACCAAACCCCTGTTTTATCGGCAGCGGGCACAGTTAGCATAGACGAAGATTTCATGACGCCGTTGCTTATTCGATTGCTGACGGGAGCTATGCAATCTTTGGTGTTGCCGCCCGGAATCAAGGCCGCGAACGTCTTGCACGCCATGCCTCTCAATGGCGCACCGCGTATGCCTCTTGTGACATTAAACTTAGATTTAATGCAGCAAGCGGATGATGGCGTTCCCTTGGGACAACAGGTCGTTACGACGCCTATCAATCCTGCCGGGTCGATATGGACCATACAGACCATGGTCGAATGGCGGTACACAATTTCCATCTTGTCCTATTCGGCTCAAGAGCGCGACTTCTACAGACAATCGCTTATATCCGTTTTAAGTATCATGCTGAAAAACCCGATTGAATCCATGGGGCGCAATATCAGTCATAGATGGCAAATATCGAGCGGCCAGGTTTCCGGAAAAGACAATGACCCTGGATTTTATACTTGCGACATAGCCTTTGAGTTTACGGGTAACTTCAATACATCCGTTCAGACTATGCTCGGAATCGTCGAGGCGATTGATGGGACGTCAAATATTTCCATGGCGGGATCGACGGCTCCAGCAGTGACGGATACGTTTGAAATAACTTAACCCTAGCCAAAAGCGGTTAGCCATTTTATCCTCGCCAATGAGTATCTTGTGGGGATAGCAGGTATGGCGAAAAGTGAAGCAGCGCAGGCTGGGGCGCAATCCGGGGCGCAGGCTGGTCCGGCCACAGCGCCGATAACCGAGCTTGTATTCCCGCTCTCCAGGTTCGCCCCGAAACTCGTCGATACAAAGGATGAAGTTTGGCTAGGTGTCCTTCGCCAGTTCCACGGTACCGAGAAGCATACGGTAGCCGGATGGAAAAAGATCATAGACAGCTATCGCAATAAGCCGGCGCATTCCTTCAAGGGTGAATAACGATGCCTAACGTCAATGGAAGTTTCCAAGGCGCTACCCTCATCCTTCCTGGCGTCTATTACAAGGATAACGTAAGCGCCGCGTTGCCTGTTGGCGCAGCTACGACTCCGCCTCTTATTTTTATCGGCTTCGGATATGGCGGTAAGCCGCAAACTCCGCTCTATCACGCAACACAGCAGGGCATCTCCGCGCAGTTACGCGGTGCTCCGGCTACCGAGTTCGTCAAGTTTTTCATGACGCCAAGCGGCGAAGTCGCGGGCGCTCAACAGATTACTTATATCAATCCGGCTCCTAATACACAGTCTACATTGAGTCTCCTGGACGGCGCGTCCACTCCGGTCGCTGTTATCAATCTGACTTCGGCGGATTACGGGACGCCTTCTAATCTTCTGCAGGCGCAGGTTCAGGCCGGGACGATTGGCGGCATTGAATTGACCCTATATGACGGCTACGCCAACGTAACAGCAGTCGGCAATAATCTCGGCCTTCCCTTCCAGATTGCCTATACAGGCTCAGCAACTACCGTAACCTATTCGGTGACGGCGACGGACTTTACGCTGACAAGCCCCACTGCGGGCGAATCCGTGACCTTCCCGCTCGGTACTGGCGCTTACGAGACGATAGCAACCCTGGTCGAGGGCATAAACGGGACAGGCCATTACGTCGCACAAACGATCTCGGACACGAATGGCAATCTGCCTAGTACGTCCCTGGATATCGTTTCAGACGTGGCGCTACCGGCCCCCACGAGCGGCGTATACGATTACGTCAATGTCACTGCCGTCTTAGGCGATCCGGTCTTTTGGGTCAATACCTATGCGGCGGCCTTGGCTTCGGCGGCTATCGCATCGGGTGTGACCTCGGGATCGTCTACGGCCCCCGCCGTCATTCCCATGACCTTCTTCACGGGGGCGACCAACGTCGTTCCCACCTTGCAGGACTACGCGAACGCCTTGAATCTGGCCCTGACGCTTCCTGGATGGGCGGTTATCATGGATACCAACCAATCCGGTATCAGCGCCTTGGGTACACAGCATGTCTTGACGGCAAGCTCGATCACTAATCATCGTTATCGCCGGTACTTTACCGGGTCTAGCGTCGGTGACTCCATTTCCGTGACGCAGGCTAACGCGCGATCCATGAACGCCAAGGAAGCGAGCTATTGCTACCCAGGCATCTGGCGCACGAGCCTGTCCACTGGCGTCAATACACTTTACGGCGGCCTCTATTGGGCGGCCTGTTGCGCCGGCATTGCTTGCGGTAACCGCGTTGCCGTGCCCATGACGAATAAATCACTGATCGGCAATGGCGTCGAAGTCGCCCTGACCACGCCAGATATAAACCAGCTTCAAGGCGCAGGCGTCATGTGCCTTCGTGTGCCGGATTCCACGGGTGTACCGACTATCGTCCGCGATCTCACGACATGGCAGAACGACAACAACCCGGAGAACGTCAATAATCAGCAGGTCGCTTGTCGGCAAGCATTGGCCTATTCAATGATTGCGACGCTTTCTCCTTATGTCGGCCAGATCAATGCAGGCACTATAAGCCTTGGACGTGTCAAGAATACGGTCAAGTCGCTTCTAAACGCTATGCTGTACTCTGCGCCTGGAAGCTCAGGGATACTGGCGGCTTGGGATGCGAAGTCCCTGTCTCTTACCTATAACGGAGGTACGCAGACATTGGGCGTTACAGTCTCCGTGCAATTTGTCGGCCAGAACGTCTTTATTACCGTGTTTGTGCCTGTGCAACCGCTGATGGCGGCGGCCTAAACTAAGAGGACAGCCCCATGCCTGGATTTAATCAGGAACAGTTGAATTACAAGGTTCGCAATGGCAATAGCCTTGTCATGCTCTTGGGCGACCAAGAGATCGGATTCGGGCAAACGGTCTCGCCGTCTTTAGGATTCGGAACGGAATCGCTCTACGGAATAGGTACCGCCAAGCCGCAGGAGATTCAGCAGCTCAAGTTTTCTCCGACCCTGACCGTATCCAGCTTCCAGTTGACGGAGGAGGGCCTGGCGATATTGGGCTATCCATCGACCATATCGGCGGTTCTGGCGAATAATCAGTTCAATTTCTACGCCATGAACGCCAAAGGCGACCCGGTTCTGACCATGGTCGGCTGCACGGCGGATAATTACAATCTCGACATTCCGGCGAATCAGCCGGTCACGGAATCCGTTTCCTTCCAGTGCCTAGATGTTCTTGACATTACAGGCGTATCCATCCTTAATGGCAATAGTGCGCTTCAGTTCGCGGCAGCCGTGGGTGCCGCTCTGAGCGTGGCAGGCGCTTAATTTTAAGGGGGTACAGTGACAGACTTTGATGTAACGACAACGACGCTGGATGTTAAGCATGACGGCCACGAATATACATTTCGTATTCCTGGCCCTATGGATCAGGTAGCCATTGGCGTCCGCAAACGCGATCTTGCCAGAAAAAGCCTGAAAGACAATTTCGTAGACCTGGATGGCCTTGATTGGCCTACCCATAATCTCCTTCGCAGCCTGGCAACCTTTGAGTTACTCTTTGTAAACTCTACGGCATCATGGATGTTGTCAAAAGGCCCGGCAGGCAAGCCTATTGTCGATAGTACGACCTTCCCACCACAAGCGACTACGCTCGTTCTGGAGGTAATCCAAGGCTTCGATTCAGCCTTGGATACGTTTCTCAGCCCAGGGGATAAACAGCAAGACGCCTCTGGCGGAGAAAATCTGGCGAGTCAGCCGAATCCTGAATGATAGTCCATTCAGCGACAAGGTACTGAAATTGAGTACCGCGCAGATGGATTTCATTTTAGAAATGTACTCCCAGGATCACCCGGACGAACTCAAGTTCAGTAGGACTTCGTTTACCGAAGTGGCAGAAGAATTGTGCGCGTGGTGGGATGCGGTCAAGAATCCAGAGACTCGGAAAAAGATGATGTACAATGGGCAGAAGCCCGTTATTCCTGATGTATTCAGGGAGAATACGCATCGCGGGCCTAATGGTCATAGGGGGCCTAATAGTCACCGGAGGGCGTAATCATGGCTGGCGTAAGGATGCATGGCGCAGGTGGCGCAGGTGGCGCTGGCGGCAAGGGTGGCGGCGGCGGTAATGGAGACGGCGGGAACGGGCGCGGCGGGAACGGGCGCGGCATGGGCGGAAACAACAGCGGGATATTGCCGCAGTTTTACGAGTTCGCAAAGAATCCTACGACGACAAATCAGGTAAACCTTCAAGAAGCCCTGCAAACAAAGTTACCAGGCTCTACGATATTCGGTGGGCGCAGCAAACAAGACAGATGGGCCCGCGGTCATATCCAGTCTGCCATGCAAAGAGCGGCGATAAATCATGCCAACATGGCGGAACAAGCAAGATGGGATACTTCGGAAAGTCGCCATAGACGACTTGCCTCCCGTCATGCCCGTATCCTCGAATCCCACGGTCATTTCGCCGGTCTGACTGGCTATAACATCAATCCGGCTACGCAAGCTGTTACGGATTACGCATCTTCCAGGTTAGGTGAGTTAGGTGGCTTTGGCGCTTCTTATCAAGCATCCCTTATCAAGCGCATCGGCGGATCAGGTGTCAATGCAGCCTTCGGCGGCGACCGCCATGAATTACGAAAGATGGAGCGCACACTAAAGAAGATCGAGAAGCATAGCGAAGGGACTCTAAAGGCTATAAAGCCAAATGCAGCGGGGGACTTGTCAGCGGCGCAGAAAGAGCAACAGGCGACGCATAGACGCTTGCTGGAAGGCGTCAAGGCGCAGCGGGCTAATATCGCGATGGCCCGGCAGATGTCGCCTAATAGCGGTTCCCTCATGATGGGTGGCGCGATGGGGGCCGTTATGGATAACCCCATAGGCATGGTCGCCGCAATCGGCGCATCCCCGTGGATATTGGGGGCTGCAGCCAAGACCGTAGTCGGTATGTCTGAGCCTTATGCCAGTCTTAGGACAGGAATGGCACGCTTGGCTCGCGGCGGCGGTGCGACTACCAATGGTCTCATGTCGGCTGTCATGGGCTATGGCGGATGGGCTGCTAAGCATGGTCTGTCTCCAGACGATCAAATGCGTCTATTCCAGGAATATGGCGGACCCGCGCGCAATAGAACGCAGTTTCATAGAGTTATGGAGGCTGTCGGACACGCACAATATACCGCCGGATGGGCTGGAATAAGCAATAAAACAGTCGCGAGCACGCTAGGCCTCTACAAGATGCTCGGCATCGGTAATTCAAGGGATTTCAAGGCTCAGGAGAACAGGGCCAGTCACCTATTAACTTATGCTGTCTCTCAAGGACTTAATAAGTCCCATGTCTTGAACACCATGAATAACAGCTTGCGTGTTGTTGCAGGTTCAGGCGGCGTAGTTAACAAGGGCTCATTGATAAATCTCATGGGCGCTCTCTATGCCGGTGGCGGCTCTGCCATGCGAAGCGGTCAAGGAATCCTGCAAACTGTTGGCGGATTGCAGAACTCCATGAATAACGTCATGAATACCCCGGCGACAGCCGTGTGGGATTATATGGCAATGGAAAAGGCGGGCGGACTGACAAGCCACGCGAGCGTTAAAAGGTTCTTGGGCGCATCGGCTTACAAGAAGGCAATGGGAACGGCGTGGTCGCGCTCTTTGATAAAGCACAATATCGCTGATATGAAAAATGGCGGTAATCCTTATTTTGCCGCGAAAGAACTTACGCAGCTTATGTCTCCTATGGGATACCTGCATAATGTTCTTGAAGCGGGCATGTCTGGATACAGCTATCAAGAGAAGGTCGCTGCGCTACAAAAAGTGGGATTATCAAATCAGGGCGCAGCCAGCCTGTTAATGCATCCTCATTCCAAGGAGAGCATTAACTTAATAAAGAATCTACAGAAGGACGAGAACCAAAGGGCTCGCCTTAATCGCGTAGGCGCGAACAAAGACGTTCTTCACGGCGCGGAATATGTTTTCAAACGATTCGCAAAGTACGTTGGCGACTCAGAGCATGTAATCAAGGAATGGGACGCCGCTATCAGCGCAGCCGTTGGCGGCGTGGAAAAGTTCGCTAGTGCCGCCGTTCATGCGGCGAAACAGATGGAGAGGGGGGCCGGGTCGCCAACGAGAGAGGCCACCATGCTTACTCTTGGAATACCAACAGGCTCTTAAAATGACAGCCTACTCGTCCGCGCCACGATGTTACGTTGAAATCTACCCTTACGAGGGCGGAAAGTACACGATGATAGGCAATGAGGCCGGTATTCTCTCCT
>JAEHJW020007297.1_pt1 | contig 17875 bp, 27 predicted proteins | sample 9271431 | NCBI WGS metagenome assembly JAEHJW02 | reverse complement strand
TTATTAGGTTCAATTATTAAGTTTTCCATGATTTTCTCCTTTAAAATGGGGCTGGATCATCAATTTCAGGTTTAACAAATTGTTGCTTAATAGAAAGATCATCTAATACTTTTTGCCCTGATCCATCGCTTTTTTGTTTGAGAGACATTTCAAGCCAATAATCCTCTGGGTCTCTACCCTGTTCTTCTGCTTCAATAGCTATATTTTTAAATTTACCCATGATTATTCCTTTGGCTCAAAGAATTGAGCATGGATACCACAATCCATATAGAAAGTACTGTTACGTTCAACCTCAGCATAAATCAATGTACACTGTTCTTTTCCAGTAACTGGGGATACAGTTTTAACTCTAGTGCATTTAGTTAAATTGTGGTTTTCATAATAATCAATGACACCACAATGGATACAGTCTTTACATAATTTCAACATGATTATTTCCTCATTAAGGTTATTAGGTAGATACAGTATAATAGATATTATGATAATGTGTAAAGTATTATTTTAATTATTTTATTATTTATTTATTAGTAATTAGTGTTTAATAACTAATAATTATCAGTAAGTATTTATTAGTGTTTAATGATAGTAAGTACTTACTTACTAGTTAGTAGTTAATAATTAATAGCTTTTAGTCATCAAAGTTTGAGTGAGAGTTTGAGAGAGAGGCTCTCAAACAATAATTATTAGAAAATTAACATAAAACATATTAAGTATTAATTTATCACTGGTTTTCTAAAAAGATTATGTTAGTGACCACTTACTTACTTGATTAGATATATGGTTATTTTATTTAATCATTAAAAAAAATACTTGACAGGTTTTTAAGAATGACCAATTTTTATATCTATTATTCATGCGTTATACAATGATAGTAAACACTCACTATCAATAGAACTTTTCCTATTTGGGGGCTTAGAGAACTTTTCCCGATTGGGGACTAGGATAAAAAAAGCCCTAATCAAAAGACTAGGGCAAGCTCTGTTATTAAGAGGATATTCAGTTATGCACGTATATATATACGCGTGTTATTCGTATAACGCAAGATATATAGCTAAAAGGTCTTTATTGTCCATAATAGCATTTTCGTCTATCGGTAAAAACTCGCCAATCTCATCTGTATCAGCGTTAAACTCAGCCCTATAAAGTTTTTTATTAAGCATACGATAAGCATGATTGTCTCTTAAAAGAACCGTATCATGCTTTTTAACTTTTCTATTAAAAACACTGCCGCCAATAGCCATAATTGATACCCCTATAAACAATGTATAAAAAAATACCCCTTAAAACTGATTTTAAAGGGCATTAGAGACGTTATTTTAAAATGGTGTATTGGGTATAGCATAGGCAAGCATTAAACCGACTATAATAGCGTATATTGCCATCCCGATATAATCCTTTAATTTTGGTTTAAATTGCCTGGTGTTTACCAGGTTGTAGTCATACTTTCCCATGATTACACCTCATTTTGTTGTACTTCATTAAGCAAATTTAACATAATCTCATGCAATTCATTCTCTGGTATATAGTGCAAAAGATCATTAATTAGATCATTTAACGCTGCACTATAAAGCACATCTAAAAATTTATCTGTTAAAGCATTGCCGTACTTTTCTGTAATTTGTTGAATATTCATAATATCCTCAATTAGTTTAGGTTTACAAAGGTTGATACCAGGATAATGGCAGCGGCTCTAAAGTTTTAAAACCGTTGCTATAGTATCCGCCTATTGGTTCGCATGGTATTGTGCCAATTTTAAAGCCGTTGAACATACTTGGTGTAACCATTACAATAAACGTTTGTTTATTTTGATAATCTTTTACAGTGCACTTTACACTATAATTCTTAATAGCTTTTTTTCGCATATTATCCTCGCTTGTTTAGGTAAAAGGGTAAAATAACCCCATATAACCCCGTTTAAAGGGTTATAAAGTGTTACTTTAGGCTACTAGTGGCATTTCCTCGTTATCCAATGCTAAGAGATAATCTGCTGCTGTTTGAGCCAATGCACTAGCTTTAAATATTGCCGTTTTATGATCTTTTAAACATTTTAACCAAGAGTCAATGTATCCAGCATGTCTCAATTCCCCGTTGATGCGGTTTTCTTGGCATAAAAAAGCCGCCCCTAATTCAGCAACAAGTTCCTCGAATGCATAGGCGGGGTTGCCAAAGCGTCCCTTTTCCAGGTTACGATCTAACCTGGTTTTAGACCCCGTCCAATGAGTTAACTCATGAAAGGCGGTTGCATAATAGCTTGCCTGGTTATCAAAAGTATGTTTATGTGGCAATTGAACTATATCAACGCTAGGGGCATAAAATGCACTATCGCCACCATGTTTAATGACAGCCCCGGTTTTTTTAATGAATTGCTCACAATGTGCTATTTCATCAAACGGTTTAATATCTACTATAGGTTTACTTATCTCTATGCCGTCTACTTGTTCCGCATTAAAAACATAATAACCCTTAAGTAATCTGTAAAATAATTCTGTTTCATTGCCGCTTTCATCCTTTACAGTACCCTTAGCTTTTGGTTGATAAAATACTATTTGAGTACCCTTTTCGCCTTTTCGTACTTGGCCGCCTATTTGTTCCCATTGTTTATAGGTAGCCCATGTTTTACTAGAGTAGTTCATGCCACTAATACCAAGTAATAATCTGTTTATTCCCTGGTACGGTTTTTGTGTTAATAAGTTTTTATCACTCTCTGAACTAGCGTTCCAGGGTTTAACCCATGGTATAGAACCCTTTTCTATTTGATCAATAATCAATTGTGTTACATCATCATGTAGTTTACTCATAATTATATCCTCATTAATTAGTTTAGGTGTATTAATAATAACATGATTATTTAATTATATGTTAATTAATTATTATTATATTATTATTAATTGTTATTATGATTATATGTTGAATAATAACTAATTATTAATTACTAATTAATTAATTATTTATTATTTATTTATATATATTATTAATATATTACTTATCTATTATTATTATTAATTAACAACTTTTTTTACATGGTAATTCCGTTGTTGACGTATTACTCTCTACCATATCATATATTTAAAATATATCTTTAATTATTCTATTATAATCAATAACTTATCACTAACTCTTAAACTAGTTTGACAAGTGATTGGGGCATGAGGTGTGATTTATGCGTGCACCACTCCGGTTTCCCCCCATGGAAAATTTGTTTTCCCCCCATAAAAAATTCCTATTTATGCTATTTGTGATATATTGGTAACCAATGAATAGGGGTACAGATATGGATATGAATATGAGTGATATTAAGATAGAGAGTAATGTAGTAATGCCGGTAATTAAGAAGCGTAATAATTATCCTTATGCTGATATGGTTATTGGTGATAGTTTTAAGGTATATGGTAAGAAGATGAATTTGATGTGTACTTTGAATTATCGGTGGAGTAAGAGGTTAGGGAGGAAGTTTATATGTCGTAATGAAGGGGACGGAATTAGGGTATGGAGAATTGAATGACCTTAGAGATTAGGATGTATTTGGTAGACACGATTAGTGATGGTTATTATGTTGTTGACGTAGAGGATACTGTTAGGATTGCAGAAGCCTTGGATAAGGGGTTAGATGTGATACCTTTGTATCAAATAGTTAACAATGTAGAGCCAATGTGGATAAACTAAAAGAGTCAAGAGCCAAGTATAAAGAGGAATTGCTTAGGTATCAAAGATCAACTCCTGTTCAGAGAAAGAAAATTATTACTGAATGGGTGCTTAAGTATCCCCCTAATATATCTAAAGAGTTAGAGAGTTGTGCTAAAGATCGTAGTTGTTTAATGACTGTAATTACTAAGTGGTGACCCATGTTTAACTTAAAGCATTTTTATCAGTTTTGTAATCAGCTTAGAATCGAAACAAAGGAGAAAGGCTTAGTTAAGATGGATAACCTTCTTGGAACCCAAACCTATGTGATGGATGAAATCAGTAAAGGGTTAAATGATGGAGTCCATTTCTTTGTTATTCTTAAAGGACGTCAGTTAGGGATTACCACTATTAGTCTTGCCCTAGACCTTTATTGGCACTTTGTTCATCCTGGTTTACAAGGAACTTTAACTACCGATACTGAAGAAAATAGGGATATGTTTAGAACTACCCTTGCTATGTATATGGATGGTTTACCTAAACAATACAAGATTCCTTTAATTGCCCACAACAGAAACCAATTAACTTTAAAGAACAGATCAAGATTGTTTTACCAGGTAGCAGGGTTACGTGCTAAAGGCTCTCTAGGGCGTGGTAAAGGCATTACCTTTCTTCATGGTACTGAGACTTCATCTTGGGGAGATGAAGAGGGCTTGGCGTCTCTATTAGCGTCCTTGGCTGAAACTAACCCAGATCGGTTATATGTGTTTGAATCAACTGCTCGTGGCTTTAATATGTTTCACGATATGTATGTCACTGCTAAAAAAGCAAGATCGCAGAGAGCTATATTTTGTGGGTGGTGGCGTAATGAGTTATATATGGCTGACCCTAAGAGTAAGATTTATGAGACTTATTGGGATGGTCGTCTACTTCCTGAAGAAAAAGAATGGACTAAAGATATTAAGAAACTTTATAACTTTGAGGTTAATTCAAGACAGATTGCTTGGTGGCGTTGGAAAATGGAAGAAGGCATTAAAGATGATGCTTTGATGTACCAAGAGTTTCCACCCACTGAGGACTATGCCTTTGTAATGACCGGTACTGGGTTCTTTTCTAATGCTCGTACAACAGATGCTTATAAAGACGCTAAAGGTAAAAAGTACGAAGCCTATCGTTATACCTTTGGACAAAACTTTCAAGACACAGATGTTATTAAAAGCAATGAAAGACTAGCTACCCTTAAGGTGTGGGAACAACCCATTGATACTGCTTACTATGTTATCGGGGCAGACCCAGCCTATGGTTCGTCTGATTGGGCAGACCGCTTTTGTATACAGGTTTTAAGATGCTATGCAGATGGTATGGAACAAGTGGCTTGTTTTACCACATCAGAATTAAGTACCTATCAGTTTGCATGGGTATTGTGCCATTTAGCCGGTGCTTATAAGAACTCTACTGTTAACTTGGAGGTTAATGGACCAGGGCAGGCAGTATTAAACGAGATTAAAAACTTAAAACGTTTGGCAGCCAATTCTCTTGGTATGACATCTCAAGTCTCTTACGGGATTATGGATGTGTTGTCCAACATGAGTAATTACATTTGGCGTCGTAATGACACTATGGGTGGGTTATCTAACTCTATTGGCTGGATAACAACTTATGCGTCAAAAGAAAGAATGATGAATTACTACAAAGACTCTTTTGAAAGAGAGATGTTAATAATTCGTGATATTGAAACCATTGATGAAATGAAAACTATTGTCCGAGACGGGGGTTCTATTCAAGCGGCAGGACGTGGTAAAGACGATAGGGTTATCGCAATGGGACTAGCTTGTGCTGCTTTTGCTGAACAAGTACAACCAAGAATGATTGCTCAAAAAATAACTAAAAAAGTAAGCCAAGCACAAGAGGATTTAACGCCACAAGAGGTGCAAATTGGTCGTAATGTTTCTAATTACTTAAAAAACATTGGCATTTATGGCAAGAACTAAAAAAGAACTACTTTACATAATGAAGGAGTTTGTTAAAAACAAACATAGAGGTATCTCTATTCCCTTGTTTTGTAAACACGCTGGCTTTGATTACAAGCATTTTTATAACGTATTTATCTATGAAACCCAACCTTTAACAGAAAATATGCAGAAAAAATGCAATAAAGCCTTTGATGATGTGGTTCAAGGCAATTTAAAAGTAATGCAAAACAGAGATTTGACCTTGTATACCACCTACAGAAAGGAACCTAAACCACATTTTGTTAAGACAAATAAGGTGGTTTTTAAGGATGGCAAGATAACTTTAGAGTTTGGCATTAAAAATTCTAATGATTATTCAACGCAACCACTTGATTTTCAACTAAAAAAGGGTTAAACAATGGCTATACTAAGAGATTATAAATGCAACGAACACGGGTTTTTTGAATCGTTTGAACCAATCTGTCCTACGGGAGGGTGCACAGATGGAATCTCAGTTGTTATGTTACAAGCTCCAAGCACTATTAGTGCAAAAACTAAAGCTACAGATGGGCACGTGGAGCAGCTTGCTCTTAATTTCGGAATGTCAGACATCAAGTCAACCAGAGAAGGAGAGAGCCAAGCGGGGTACTTACTCAAGAAGAACAAATTTAGTCAAGAAGAGTACCGACAAGCAGAGCAACATTTAATGCAAAAAACAGTAAATAATCCTAGACCTCGTGACGCAGCTATTTGGGGTGATGGTGGACGTTTTTCTATGCAAAACATTATTAGCGGAAATGCAGTAAGATCGACACAAGGAGAAAGTGTTGGCATTTTACCTAAAGATATTGGTATTATGAAAGGACCAAAAGTTGACCAAAAAGCAGTTTTTAAAGACCACGAGAAACTGAAAATTAAATGAAAATACCATCTAAAGACTTAGACAGAATAGATTTTTATTTAGACATTATTCAGAAATGCTTAGTGTCTCGTGATGATCGTAAGTCCGATTATTCTATTCTTAGAAATTATTTTTTGTTTGGTTCAAGCCCAGATGGCGACCCTGCACCATTCAATAAAATATTTCCTCACATTGACCAGTTAACCAGTTTTATATATTCAGCAGAAACCACAAGATTTAGTATTTTACTTGGTGCGTCTGTTGACCCTGTTGAAGAACATAAGACTCAAGTGTTAACCCATGCATTAAATGACGAATGGTTAAACTCTAATGGCGACCAAGCATTTCGACAAGCCGTTATTTGGAGTCTTGTATATAACACATCATTTATTAAACTTGTATGGAACAAAGGCGTTCACCCATTTATGATTGATCCTGGTTCTATTGGTGTATTAAGAGAGGATTTAGCATACACTGATAGACAAGAAGCTATAGTTCAGACGTATTACATAACTAAATCTGAATTGTTTAACAGATTATATTCGCATCCGAATAGAGAAAGTATTGTTCGACAATTATCGACTATGCCACCACCTGACCCTAATGAAATTCCAGATGGGGTTTCTAGAATCATCACTTCTCAAGTAAATCCTAACATTTATGGTAACGTTGACCTGAATTTATCAGGAATGAACCGTTATAAAGCTCGTGTTGCTGAGGATACAGTTGAAATGCACGAGTTGTGGGTATGGAATGATGATACAGACGACTATCAAGTGGTTACTTTTGCAAGTCCTCGTGTATTTATCTATGACAGACCAGGTGAAAGCCTATTTATGAAAGGCGAATTGCCTTTTGTACAGGTATGTCCTAATCCACAATACGATTATTACTGGGGAAAATCAGAAGTACAGGATTTAATCCAGTTGCAAGAACTTCGTAACTCAAGAATGAATGAAATTCTTGATTTATTAGCTAAACAAGTGTCACCACCTACTGCATTAATCGGTTTTTCCGGTATTGCAGACGAAAAGAACTTTGCACTTAACAGAGCAGGCGGTTTATTGGCAAATGATATGCCAAACGCCAAGGTAGAACGCATGGCTCCCCAAATGCCACCTGATTTGTTTGAAGTTATCCATGAAATTGACAATATGTTTGCTGAAGTATCAGGAATTACCAATATTCTTGAAGGTAAAGGCGAATCAGGTGTTAGATCACAAGGTCATGCAAGCCAATTAGCTCGTTTAGGGTCATCTCGTGCTAAACAACGTGCTTTAGTCATTGAGGATGCACTTGAAAAAGTAGCAACATTGTATCTTAAGATGATTCAAATGTATGACGACACGCATTTTACTGATACAGATGGTCACAAGTTTATTGCCGAACAATTTACCAAAGACTATATGGTTAAGGTAGATGCTCATTCAAATAGTCCAATCTTTACTGAAGATTTAAAACAGCTTGCATTTAACTTATTTAAAGCACAAGCTATTGATAAAGAAACTTTGATTGATTTAGTAGACCCACCTATGAAACAATTAATCAAAGAAAAATTGCGTAAAAAAGAAGCTATGCAACCACCACCTGCTCCGCAGGCACATGGTCAGCATCCAGTTGAAAAAGGTAAAAAACCAAAAGAGGTAGGATAATGGCAGGCAAAATGGGCGGTGCTGGAAGTGGAGGAAACATATCCCCAACAGGCGATCAACCGAGAGCAAATTCTAGCTCAATAGGTCGTAATACTTCGCCTAATTTGCAGTACAAAGTAAGTGGTTATCAGGGTTCTGTTAGACAACAGATGCCAAGGAATCGGGGACGTTCATTAACTAGGAGCTATTAACATGGTACGCAAGCACAAAAAAGCACATAGAAAAACCCGTAGATAATAAGGAGGTGATCGAAATGGCACGTAAAGCACGCAAAATGTCCCGTAAAGGACGTAAATGCTAAAAGGTTTCTTCGTTGAAGAAATGGGTGTGGCTGCCTTCCCATTCTAAGGTGACCGCTTAATGCTAGGAGATAATCATGGCACGTAAAGCACGCAAACACGCACGCAAAGCACGCAAGTAATTTGCATATTCCGTCGGGGGACGGAAACAAAATATATCTCCCACTTGACTTTATAATAAAACAGTTTATTGTTTCACTAAGTACATAAGGAAAAGGTTATGAGTGTCCCACCAGATCAGTTGATGAATTTGATAGGTAAACAACAGCAAGGCGGTCAATCCCCCAATGCTGATTTAACACCTCCCCCTGGTCCTATGGGTCAAGAACCTACTCCACCAATGGGGTCTCCAATGAGCACTCCCGAACCTAAACTCGGCAATCAAGAGGGTGCAAAAGTTAACGTATCAATGGCAATGGATTTACTAGAACAAGCATTACCTGCTTTCGGTTCTGAAACAGACGAAGGCAAAGCTATTTTAGGTGCAATTGGTCAAATGTCTAAAATTATTGGACAGAAACGTCAAAAAACAAATGAATTGCAATCATCTGAGATTTTACAGATGTTACAAAACTTACCGGCAGCAGGCGGTGCTTCTCCTGTCAGTAAAGCAATGGCTCAAGCACCAATGATTCCAGGATTAACGCCAGGCGGTTCTCAAGGCGGTGCACCACAAGGTATGCCACCAATGCCACCAGGCGGAACACCACCAACCGCTTAAGGAGATTGAAATGGATTTATTTAAACCAAGAGGTGCATCTGCTCCACGTCGTCCTACAGATGACAACCAAAAAAATGGACAGATTGTTAACACACCACGTTTTGCTAAATTGGGCGGATTGTCCAGTGCTGCTAAGGCTAACACCAAAAACAGCATGAATTTAAGCAAACCAGGTGACACTAAAAAAGTTATCTAAATTAGGAGGGGGACACCATGAGTTTAGAAAACATGAGTTTAGAAGAACGAGATCAGTTGGCTTTATTGGCTAAATCTTTAGCTGATAATCCTGCTACTCGTAAAGAGCTTTTAAAATTAACCAAACAAGTTAATCCTGAATTATCAATTCCAGAAATTGAGATTGAGGAAAAAATTGACCAACGTTTATCTCAAATAGAACAACGTGCTATTGAAGCTGAGAACAAACTCAGAGAGAAAGAAGCGATTGACGATTTGAATAAGCGTCGTCGTGCGTTAATTGAAAAAGGTATTGCTAATGGCGATCAAGACATTCAAGAAATTGAAAAAGTAATGCTTGAAAAAGGTATTACAAATCACGAAGCTGCTGCTGAATACTGGGAATGGATGAAACAGGCATCCGCAACTCAAACTACTTCTTATAGCCCAAGCCCATTAAAAGGCTTTGATATGGGTAAGTATATGAAAAACCCAAACACATCTGCTCGTGATGAAGCGTTTAAAGCCCTGAATGAGTTACGCAATCAGCGTCGCCCAATCGGGATTTAATTTTATTGGGGACATAATTTTTAGGAGTTAAAACCATGGCTATAGGTGGAGGTATTCTGCCAGCAACGGGGTCTAGTCAATTTAATGAGCTTAATTACGTAACTCGTAGAGCCTTCATCCCAAAGCTGGTTGTTCAACTTTATAACAGCACACCATTACTTGCTGCAATGATTGGTAACAGTCAAACTGCATCAGGCGGTGTTTCTTCCGTAACCGTTCCCGTACAAGGTGGACAATTCGTAAATGCACAATGGTCAAACTACAGTGGTAGCTTCCAGTCACCATCTGTTCTACAAGGTGCATACAATGCTGAATTTAACTTAAAATTAATGATTGCTCCAGTTCCTTTCTTAGGAATGGAAGGTGCAGTTCAGCAAGATTACGCTATCATCCCATTGATTGAAGCTCGTATGAACGACGCAACCAACGTGATGATGGACGCAATGGCTACCGCTTTATACACCAATTACACCAATCAGCAACAATTTATTGGTTTACCTGGTGCTATTGATGATGGTACTAATGCACCTACATACGGAAACATTAACCGTACAAGCAATCCTTGGTGGCAATCCAAGGTTTACAATGCTGGTAATGTAAACCCAACCCGTCAAAACATCTTGCAATACATCTCTGGTACTGTGAAAAATGGTGCTGAAGTGCCTAGCTTCGGTGTTTGCGGATTCGGTACATGGACATTGTTAGCTCAAGATTACGTAGGTCAAGAGCAATATGTTATTACCCCAGGAAACGGTTTTGATGGTGATAACAATGGTCCTCAAGCTGCTTTTAGAGCATTAATGGTCGCTGGTGTACCAATTTATCCAGACCCATATTGCCCAGAAGGTACTGTGTACTTTATCAACAGTAACTACATGAACTTGTACATTCACGAACAAGGTTCATTCGTATTTACTGGCTTTGAATCGACCTTGCCTAACTGGCAAATTGGTTATGTAGGTGCAGTATTGATGATTGCTGAATTGGTCAATACTAAACCAAAAGCCATGACCAGGGTTCAAGGTTATAACGCCACACCGCTATAATGGAGAGATAACATGGCACTCGGATTAAATAAAATCATTATTGCAGGGAGTACGACTAATACCCCTGGTGCTTACTGGCAGTTAACCACTGTTACAGCAAACACCACGACTGCCGTAATTCCTGCTGGAACATACTTGTTGTTCCCAACGGCTAACGTAACCATTGAAGCTGTTAGTGCTTACAATGCCACTTCTAATGTTGCAACATGGTCAACCTTGATTGCAGCAAGCACTGGTGGCGTTTTAATTTCTGACGGTATCAATGTACGTGCTAACGCTACTTCTAACGTGGTCATTACCTTGGCTACAGTAGATGGTGGTCAACCTGTATCTAGCACATACGCTTAATTGAGGTGATATATGTCCAATCAAAATCAAGTAGGTCAAAGATCACTGAAATCATTTGGTTATGCACTATTGGCATCTATTGAGTCAACACAGTTAAATACAGCGGGCAATGCAGTAATTGTATTGCCCATGTTGGGCGGTGGTTTGACAGTAGGTAATTCCGTAGTAAGTTCAGGAATCGTTATTATTAGACGTATTAGTTTAGTAAACCCTTCAGGTGCTTTATCTACAGCCAATGTGTCTATCACTACAAGCAATGATGGCAATGCAAGTAATGCCGTAGTTGCTGCAACAGCATTAATCGGTTTAACAGGAGCCGGTACATTTGAAGATTTAACGATTGTAGGGGGCAATGTAGTAGTTAACGGATACACTACACAAGCATTGTATGTAAACGTTGGTACTGCATCTGGTAATAACAACACGGTATCTATTCGTGTTTACGGGGATGTTGTTAATTTCTAATGAGTATTTATGTTACTAATAATTCTGACAAGCCGTTAAAAGACGGCTTTGCCGGAATACAATATGAGTTTAAAGTTGGGGAAACGGTAGAGATACCTTTAGACGCAGCTCAACACATTTTTGGTTACGGTAAAAAAGATAAATTACCGACTATTACCCGTTTGGGTTGGGCAAAAACCATGAATGAATTGGAAGAAGCATTGGCAAGACTAGCACAATGGGAATTGTCAGAGAATCCTCCAAAAGAGAACCACGTCCTGTCCCCAGTGGTGGACAAAGTACCCTTGCCTAAAAAGGCAGGGGGAAAAGTTCTTAAAGCAGTTTAACTATGGATAATACATGGCAACACTCAACACGTATATTACGCAAGTTCGTCGGTTGTTGCATGATGCTAATGCAAACTTTTATACCGATCAACAAATAACAGACTATGTAAATAGTGCTCGTTATAGAGTAGTACGAGATACCGGTTGCCTTCGTGAAATTGTAGTTGCTCAAACTCCTTGTTTAATTGACCCTAACACAACAATTAATGGTGTAGCACCAACTAATCCTGTTTATTGGACTGCTAATACTGCTTACACATTAAATACTTTTATTGTAAGCAATATTTTTATTTATCAAGTTACTACTGCTGGTACTACAGATGGTACAGCACCACCATACCCAAGTAACTCAACTAATAATTACACCAACTATCCACCTACCACTCAATTTTTTAATGGTACTTGTGGATTAACTTATGTTGGTAATGCTGAAATTATTAGTCTTAACGCTTTAACTTATTTAGTAGGTTCTAGTCCTTTAGCACCTAGTAGCAATACTCAAGTGGTTGATATTATGAATGTTAACCTTTATTGGGGTAATTCTAGGGTTCCATTGGATTATTTACCTTGGACCAATTTTAATGCCAAATTAAGATATTGGCAAAACTACATTGGTCGTCCGGTTGCATTTAGTATGTACGGTGAAAAACAAATGTATATTGGTCCTGTACCTGACCAAATCTATCAAATAGAAGTGGATTGTATTGTTCAGCCTAACGATTTATCACTTAATTTACCAAATGCTACAGATCAAATTGGTTATCCATATACAGAACCGGTACAGTTTTATGCTGCCTATCTAGCCAAATACTACGAGCAATCTTTTGGTGAATCAGCTATTTACGAACAAGAATACAAGAAACAGTTGCTGAATGTAGTTAACACTGTTTATACACGTCGTATCCCATCAGCTTACAGTTCGGCAGGTTAATATGGCTGCTGCTGAACAAAAAAAATCCTATCAAGTAATCAAAGTATTTGAAGGGATAAATACTCAAGCTACACGTACAGCTATTAAAGAATCAGAGTTTTCATGGCTTGAAAATGCTCAACCTATCGGCAATTCAAACCTTAAAATTGTACCGGCACAAAATAATGTATATGACTCAACAGGTAATGCTGTTACATGGTCTAACACTACTACATATATATCAACTGTAAATATAGGATTATATGATTATATTGTGTCATTTCAAGAAAATGGCGGTGCTGAATACTTTAATATTGAAACAAAAACTAAGGGTACTATAGCTGCACCAGGTTATTTTTCTAATGCTGGTATATCTGTATCTCAATATGAAAACCAATATATGCTTATTCTTGACCCGTATAAGGGATATTTCACATGGGATAGCAATAGTGTAGTTACAGTTGGTTCTGTTGGCGTAATAGCCATCACTAATCCTGGTTCTGGATACAGTTATGCACCTACAGTAACTTTATCAGCACCGAATGATGCTAATGGCATACAAGCCACTGCTGTAGCAACCATTTCAGCAGGTACTGGTGGTGTGATTGGATTTAATGTATTATCTGGTGGCACTGGGTATACCTCTGTTCCATTAGTAACAATAGGTGCACCTAATTTATCTAACGGTACACAAGCAACCGCTTATGCGACCATTTCTGGAGGTGCTGTTGTTGCTCTTACGGTTTCTAATCAAGGTTCGGGATATACGTCGCCACCATCTGTCTCTATATCCGGAGGAGGTGGTACTGGAGCTACTGCTAATAGTGTTATTGATACTGGGATACTCACTAGCATCACTTTAACGGAAGCTGGTTCTGGTTATACATCTCCACCCACAATTACTATTACTGGAGGTGGTGGCAACAACGCTACTGCTATTGCTCAAACAGTATCCTTTCAATACGGAATATTGACCCTTTATGTGCAAAATGGTGGCACAGGATATACCTCAGCACCAACATTGACCATATCTGGTGGTGGTGGAACAGGTGCTAACGCAACTGCTATTGTTCAAGGTAATACCATCACTCAAGTGATTATGACTAACTTTGGTAGTGGTTATACCAATGCGTCAAATGTAACAGTTACCATTACAGGTGGTGGCGGCTCTAATGCAGTAATTAAAGCAACTGTAAACAACAATACAAATCAGTCTATAGCCACGTTTAGCGGTCGTGTATGGATTGCATCTGGTAGGACGCTATATTACTCAGCAGCCGGTTCTGCAACCGATTTTACAAGCGTATCCGCAGGTTCTGACACTATTGTTGATAGTACTTTACATGGCAACATTCAATACTTGCTTGCTGCTAACAACTTTTTGTATTTTTTTGGTGATGATTCAATTAATGTTATTAGTGACTTAATTGTTCAATCAAACGGTACTACCGTATATACCAACACTAATATTTCAGCGTCTGTTGGTTCTAACAAAATATACGCTATATTCCCATATTTTAGGTCTGTATTGTTTATGAATGAATATGGTGTGTATGCATTAGTCGGTGCAACCACTACAAAACTTTCAGATGCTTTAGATGGTTTATTAAACGATATTCAATTTAATCAGCCTATATATGCCGGTCAAGCATTGATTAATAACCTATTATGTGCGGTATTTAATTTTCAAATCTATGATGATGAGTTTTATCCTAATTCGCCATATAGATATGTTCAGGCAGTATTTTTTAACAAAAAATGGTTTTTAACTAGTCAAGATAACAATTTATCTAATATTGTGTCAGTTCCTGCTGGTGGACTCGTGACTTTGTACGGAACTTCTGGTAATAATCTACTACAGTTATATGCAAATTCTACAGCGAATATTTCTACCATTGTGCAAACCGCTTTGTTGCCAATGGGAGACCCAATAAGAACAAAACAAGCATTAAAATTTGGGGTAGAAGCAACTCTTAATAATGGCGGACAGTTTTATGTAACAGTGGACAGTGAATCACAACAAAGTCCACAAGTAATGCTAAGTAATACAGTACCTTGGACCAATAATCAAGGAAACACAATTAATTGGACAAACAATGCTAGTACTGTAATTGCATGGGTTTATAGTAATGGTTATGTGTTGTATAAATCAGATGCTCAAATGTGGGGTAAATACGTAGGATTAACGCTGACTTCACAAAGCCCTAATTATATTATCAACACGTTTGAATTTGAACATGAATTAAGGACGAGGTTCTAAAATGACAGTTCCATATATATTTGCTAATGTTACCACCTCAATTCCGTTGTCTGAGTTAGATTCTAACTTTGCAACACCCATTGTTCTTGGTAACACTTCAATCTATCTTGGTAATACTACTACATCTATTGGTAACTTAACGCTAACAAATGTCACTATTAGTAGCGGTTCTGTTAATGCTACTAGCTTTTCTAGTGCTAATGTGTCAATTACCGGTGGTTCTATCAACTCCACCCCTATTGGTAACACAACACCATCAACAGGTGCATTTACTACTCTTACAGCAAGCACATCTGTATTGTCGCCAATAGTGGGTGCTGGTACTGGTTCTAGTTTATCTCTATGGTCTAATGGTGTTACTCATGCAACATTAGATACGAATGGAAACCTAGGATTAGGAGTAACACCTAGTACATGGAGTACAAGTTTTAATCAAAAAGCAATACAAATAAGCACAGTCGGATCGTTGTCTTCATTATCAACAGGCACAGGAAATCAGCAGGTAAATTTAGCAAATAATGCTTATGATTTTGCAGCCGGACCATTTTATTTAACCTCAGATTATGCTACTGCTTACAGACAACTTGTAGGCTTACACGCTTGGTACACCGCCCCCTCCGGCACAGCAGGTAATCCAATATCCTTCACCCAAGCAATGACACTAAATAATAGCGGTAATTTGTTGGTAGGAACTACAGTAGATAATGGGACAGATAAATTACAAGTAAATGGAAGCGTTTTAGCAACAGAAGTAGTTAGCTATAAATGGGCACCTTTTACTCTTGGAGCAGGACAATATGCCCCTATAATTTATATTCCTGCTGGCGGTTATGGTTCTCCAATTAGTGGCACATTGACTGTTAGAAGTACTTATTCAGGAGCAGTTAGTGGTGCAACATATAGATTCTATGCTATGGGGGATGGATACGGTACAGGTTGTGTTATTTTAGATTATGGCGATTATACTACTCCTGCAAACTTTTCATTATATGATATGGGACCAGTTTTAGGAGGCGGATCAAGACAATTTGCTTTATATAACGCATCAGGACAATCAGTTACTGTTTACTTGCAGTTTACAGGAGATGCGGGAAATGTAGCTTCTTATTATGCAACACCAACTCCTGTTACGGGAACACCATCTGGTTATTTAGTGACTTATGGTGATTTTACAAATCCCGGTAGATTTCAAAATCTAACTGTTTCTGGAGTAACACCTAGTGCTTGGCAAAGTGGCACACCAACTTTAGAATTTGGCGGCTCCGTTCAAGGCACTATTGCATTTAACGGAAATAATGCAAATGGTGGCGCAATTTGGTACAACGCTTATTTCAATGGTACTAATGATTATTATGTAAACAATGGTACTGCCGTAGTATCAACTATTGGCGGACCAAATGCTTTTGCTGTAAATATAGCCCCCTCCGGCACAGCAGGTAATCCAATATCCTTCACCCAAGCAATGACGCTGGATAATAGTGGTAATTTGTTGGTGGGAACTACGAGTAGCACTAATTATAATCCCGGAATTGTTTTATCCCCCGGATTTAATGCTCAAATAACTATTGGTCATAGTTCGACATCAGGAAGCGGTCAGTATTATGAAGCGTTTTATTTTAATGGTACATTAATTGGCGGAATTACCCAAAATGGGACAACAGCAGTTTCATACAATACAACCTCAGACCAAGACCTTAAAATAGATTTAGGTATTGCGTCTCAATCCCGTATTCTTGATTTAAAAATACACGACTACGAATGGAAATCAGATGGCTCTAAAGCTCGTGGTGTATTTGCTCAAGAAGCATTTAAAGTAATTCCCGAAGCTGTAACTGTCGGAAGTGATGAAATTAATGATGATGGCACTAAAGATAAACCATGGGCAGTGGACTATTCTAAATTTGTACCTGATTTAATTGTTGAAATTCAGGCTTTACGCAGAGAAATTGAAATCTTAAAAGGAGCTAAATAATGGCAAATTCCTATACATGGACAGTAACAGCAATGAATTGTTACCCCACATACGAATCACAAACCAATGCGGTTTTTACTGTTCACTACACTGTCAGTGCAGTAAGTCCTACAACTAACCCTGCTACAAACCAACCTTACACAGCATCTATTAATAATACTTGTCAATTAACTTATGTAGCCGGTTCTCCATTTACACCTTACGCACAATTAACTAACGCTGAGGTAGTAGGATGGGTACAAGCACAACTAAGTACTGCTGGTGTAACCTCTGCTGAAACAACCTTGGATACGCTGATTAACAATCAGATTAATCCACCTGTTACGACACCACCACTGCCATGGTAGCCTACATATTGACAGCGTTATTCGCTATAACGCAAATTGGCGATTGGTATACGACCGAAAAGGTCTTGGCTCAAGGTGGGCGTGAGGTTAATCCAATTATGGCTAAAATCTTTAAAGTATTGCCACCGCAATTAGCATTACCGATAAAAGGCATAGTAGCTACAGTAATCGTATTTTATTTAACACAATTTATGGTTGGTATGTTTATAGATGTAGTGTTAATCGGTATATACAGCTTTGTGGTGGCTCATAATTGGTTACAGATAAAAAATGGCTGACATAGCGATAATTTTTGCTATATTAGTTTTGTT
>JAEHJW020008885.1_pt1 | contig 17882 bp, 31 predicted proteins | sample 9271431 | NCBI WGS metagenome assembly JAEHJW02 | reverse complement strand
ATGAGACTCCCTGAGTTACTTGAAGAGTATTATGTTCCTTATGATATGTATGATCGTAAAATTGTGATAAAGCCTGACTCTCTTAAGGTTGAAAATGATATAATTCATGCTACGGTGAATGATGTCGAGATCAGTACTGGAGAGACTGATGAGTCTGGTACGTATTTTCTATGTGTTAAGTGTCAGTGTATCTTCCTTAAGGTATCACGTCCTATGATTGATGGTGATTACTTGGTCTTTGTAAGGGAGACGGGATCATATCTGCCCTAGGTCATACCATAAACTTTTTAGGTTTTGGTGATACCACTTTTAGCATGGCAGAGGTAGGGATTTATTCTCACGGTAGGGTTGTTATAGACCGTGATGGTGGGGAGACCTGTGTTAAGATAAATAAGTCAGAGCTTTCCCGTGTTTATGCATACTGTTTCGATGGTGGGAATGCGAAGTACCGTGTTAATGACCAACTCGTTTTTTCTATTCCACTCACTAGCGTGGAGAGAAATTCAATGGCTAGGCTTTTTTCGGGAAAGATAACGATTTCTAGAGTTAGGGCTATAATTGCTAGGTTCAAGAAAATAGCAAATAGACACCAAGAAAAGTTTGATCGTGTTGTGGATGAGGTTGTTCAATATGGTGTTAGGCGTAATCTCCTTACGAAGAATGACGTTCCCTACGTAAAGGAGATGTTAAGGGTATGTTTAAAATATATAGTTACAATGATGAAAGAGGTGAAAGAGAGTGACACAGGATCTTAATTCCTATTTTAAGGAGTTAGGTTGTGATTACTGGTATGAGTATGATAAGGTGTATGGTGATCTTGATGTTAAGGACAAGGTTGTAATTCAAGTTGGTGGGGATTGTGGTTCATCTGCGATCTATTTTGTGATGAAAGGAGCTAAACGTGTGATCTTTTATGAGTCTGATCCCAATCTCGTGGAGAAATTTAGAAAGGATGTTTGCTCTTGGTTTGACTGTTCTAGAATTGAGGCGAGGGGGAAGTGGGATGGTAAAGATTATCCTGATGGTGATATTTTTACAATTGACTGTGAGGGCTGTGAGGTATCTCTTGATTTCAGTGCCATTAGGAAGTATCAGATATGTCTTGTGTCCGTGCACAATTGGATTCCGTACGAGGGATGGGCTAAACTAATCCCTAATCTTGTGAACTGGAAGCTTGTATATGGTTCCCGTGATTCTAAGGAGCTAACTTTCCGTTCACCGTGGTAATATAATATCCTCTTTTTGCATATTAGACATGGTGACAGAGAATGGCTCTAGACTTGACAACCCTGATGGAAATCCTTGCTGTCCTTGTAGCGTTAGGTGTAGGTGCTGATGTTGTAATGAACTATCTTCTAAAGAGTCAGATGACAACTGCGGTGAACTCTATAAATGCTACCGCAACCGCGGCTATTAATGCTAATTTAGCAGTAACCCAGAGCGGTATATCGTCATTATTGGATATGGCTACTCTCGGTGATGTAAACCATCTTGCTAATACAAAGGCTGTTGTACATACTGTACAGGCTCAGTCACAACCACAGTCACAGGGACAAGGACAGGGTAAGACCACATAAAAAATCAAATCTTTATTTTTTCTAACCCCTTGCATGGGGCTGGTACATCTACACTTGTTATTATAAATATTTTTGTTCCTTTAACGTCTATTACGTAAGTCCTATCAGTTTCTAGATAGTCTATTCCTGTCTCTATCATTCTTCCTTCAAACTTTATGGTTATTCCTCCTAGCTGTGTTCTTCTTCTTCTTGGTCTTTGTTTTTTCTCTTGTTCTTGTTCTTCTTCTTTTTCTTCTTTCTGTTCTGGTTTCTCTTCTTTCACGACTCTTCTCTTTTTCTCAATTTTCACTTTTATTTTCTTTTTCTCTTCCTGTTCTGGTTGTTCTTGTTCTTCGTTTTCTTCTTCATTTAGTTCTTTATCTTCCTTTTCAGTTTCTTCTTGCTCTTCAGTTTCTTGCTCTTTAGTTTCTTGTTCTTGTGTTTCTTCTGTTTCTTGTTCTTCAGTTTCTTCTTGTTCCTCGGTCTCTTGTTCTTGTGGCTCTTGTTCTTCTTGGCTCATGATTAAAGTTATATATCATCTGCCATATAATTTTATTCATGTCAGACCAAGATGATGAGGGTGTAACCCTAGAACAGATAGCTGATGTTCCTACCCAAGAGGAGGAGAGGTCAAGGGCACTTGATTCACTCTACTCAGAGATAGAGAAAGCATTTAGACAGGCAAAAATTCCTAAGTTTGAGTACTGTTCTTCCTTCTTGCGGTTCTGTCTAATCGTTGATGATTATAAGCCCAAGATTGTGTACCGTGCTGATAAGGAGTATGAAGGACTTGAGGCTATCTCTAAAAATCCAAATGCCTTCCGTCTGTTTGGTATTTATCTAGACCGTAAGCTATATGTCCTTACGCACAGTAAGAAATAATATAAAAATGACATAGACTATTTTTTACTAGAGAAAAATGGTATCAAGAAATAGGACATATACGTCGGATTCGGACTCGCAGTACAGGAAAAAGATGGTACGTCAGAATCTGGCGTACCTTAGGTATGAGGATGCTGTGGCTAATGCTGAGGCAAAGCTAGCAAACTGGAAGGCTGTGTTCGTGGAACTGTACCATGCTGTCCATGCGAACCCTTTGTTCATTGATGCTATGAAGTATGTATCATCTGGTGCGTATAAGGGCGTTGTAACGAGGTATGCGAACTATTTCCTTGCTAACGTTCTATTCACGGGGAGGGTTAGTGTACAGTACTTCCTTTCTAAGTTAGTTAGTCAGGGGTTATCAGAGGATTCGGCTAACATTATAGCTGGTGCAACCGCATGTGCTTCCATTACCATTCCAAGTGTCAAGAGCTTTATCGCTACCCTAAACCCCATGCTGTCCTCTGCACTAGTGTCCGCATGTTCCTCAATCCCTGCGGGTGATCCCTATGCAAACCTGTCGGGTTACCAGAATGTTGTTAATGCCCTTGAACAAAACCCGATGCCCAACGTTCCAAGGTCATATTTGTACTACGTAATAAGTGGTATAACAACGCAAGCCACAACTGGTGGTTCTGCTGGCGGTGAGGCAAGTTCACCAAGCTTCGTGCCAGTTCCTATATCTCCGTCCACTGCAAGCCAAGGGCTTGAGGCAATTATCTCGAACCTGACTAAGTTAGGAGGTGGGGTCTGATGGTAGCATCAAGGAGACTAAATGTATCGTCTGCACCACGTTTCTTCAGTAAGTTACTCGCTAGGAATATTGCTATCACCGCGGGTACTGCGGGAGTTGAGAGTAGAGCTGTTAATGGTGCCGTTATTTCTGTGGCTATGATGTCATCTTATGAAAGTACTGCCAACTGGTCTAATGCAATTCTTCCATTCTCTCAGTTAAGGTATAACGTGCTCAGGATCTTGAATGGGCTCGGTATACCTAGATCGCTTTCATATGTGTTCATGGCTGAGGCTCAACACGCGTATAAGCAACTAGTGTTGAAGAATGCGTCCTCGATTGATGAGGTCTATGCTCGTTTTGTTACTGCAGTGTTGGGGAATACACCACAACAGGCAAGGTTCTTCTCAGTATCCCAAGAGACCCTTCTGAACGCTATCGATCAGATTCTAGCATACTTAGGTCTTACTCTTCCGTCTGCGTCTGTAGAATCAGTCTAGCCTTTTTTTCCCTTATCATTTTCTTTGCTTCATCCTTATCCTTACTTGATATTCTGACCACGTAACGGTTGGCATATTTCATTACACGTCCACGTAGATACACGTTTCTCACGTTCACAAAAACTTCCTTGGAATGCCACGGTTTCAGAACTCGGGACGGGTATACAATCAGGAAGATGTCATTGTTTATCTCCTTTATTGAGATACTTGCTTCTAAGCTGTTTGAGTTCGTCCTCACCTATTTCACCCCGCGTTATCACGGGTTCCTCCTTTTGTTGGACAAGCATTTCCGCTAGCTTTTCCTCTAGTGAGGCTGGTCTTGTTCCACCTACCCCTGATACCATCTTCTTTACTTTCATGATAGCATTGTAGCACATTTGTAAGTCATCGAGGGTCATGTTCCCTCTCTCGTGATCAAGCAATGACTGTGCAACAACTCTTATGTCCCTCTTTATTTCCTTAATGTCTTTTTCTAGTTGTTCTACTCTCTTGATTAGATCTTCGCTCATAGCGACTTCACCAACTCCTCAAGCGTGGCTTGTCCCTTTAATTGGTATATTACTCCCAATATGAATGACGTGCCCATATTCTCTAGTTCGTATTCACCATACTTAAACTTGTATATTCTAAGGAATTGTGAGTTCTTTTCCTTTACTGCCTTCAGTATCTTCTCCATTACCTGTATCGCGAATGTGTCCGCGTACGTCACAGCAACTAGTTCTTGATCGCTTGGTATATCCACCATGATCTGTATTCCCGTCTTGTTTTTTACCCTTTTTACGATCTCATTTATGATTGTGGGTATGTCACCTAGGACTATCTCATGAAAGTAAAAATAGATCTTTTTCCCCATGAGCTCTATGTTTGACTTTACCTTTGCATCTGCTGTTGTCTCGTTTAGTAGTTTAATAATTTCACGGTATGGCAAGATCACTAGGAAGTCATATTCGTTCACGGGCGTTATGGCTATTTCCAGTCCTATCTTCTTTATTACCTCTGCCGTGAACATTGCGAGTTTCAGAGACGGATTTCTTAATTCTGGCATATGATACCTAGTATTAAATTAATATAAATATGTTATTGACAACATGTCGTATTGAGGACAAATGTCTCAATCCGCAATTGGAAACCTAATAACGAGCGTAGAGGGATTTTTCTCTACGCTCGTGACGGGGATTGGAAATATACTGACAAGTGCAGTGAACGAGGTAGTGAACTATGCACCAACCCTTGTTGATATTGGAATCATAGGAGCTGTTGCTGTAGGTCTAGGCTATGCGTTAAGGAGCTTCATAAAGGAGATACCATTTGTATCGAGTCTACTGTCAGGTCTCGGGAGACTTTTCAGGATCTAAACCCCTCTAAATCTATTTTTTTATTATTTCAAGGAATCTTTCTGTTATAGCTTCCACGGAATACTGTTTTTCGTATTCTGCTGTATTTACGGTTTTCGGGGAATCTAACGCTTGTTTTAACTTTTCATATGCGTCATTCTCGTCGGGTTCAACCATATACCCTACGTGGTAGGGATTGTCCTTCCATACCCTTCTAAGTGTTTTTACCTTTATCCAGTAGACATCATCCTTTGACAGTGGTATGTCAGTCCACGCTCCTATTTCAGGTATAATTACGGTCTTACCTAATGCGAGCATTTCTAGGACTGGTATCTCAAATGATCCACCTCTTACGGGGTAGAAGAAGTGACTTGCCTTATCATAGTACTTGAAAAGTAGCTCTGGCATTAGTCCGCCTGCCACTGGATAAACCCTCTTTATCCTAGTCTTTGTGATATCTCTCGTCTTAACGATTGTGGTGAAGTCTGTTCTCTCTTCCTCTAGTCTCGTGATCACATTTTCTGCTATATCAAATCCCTTTCTATCAGGAGAGTGTTGGGCATATACAAAAATCACGTGGGGGTAGATATCCACATGCGGTAAAATTAGTTTCTTTTCATTTTTTATCTTGGAGATTGCTGGATCTAATGCATGGGGAAGGACTTCGACGGGAAATGGCTGTGGTTTAAAGGCTGAGGATGCCCATGTAGACGGTGTTAAGAAAATGTCAGGGCTCATTGATTCAAGCATAAAAAATCCTTTGTCACTTATACGTGTTGTGTCGCTAACCTCAAATGCAACGAGTAGATAGTTCCTTTTACCCCCTGTTATCTTTTTGATTTCATCTACTGTTATCGTGGGGTGTCCAATATCGTGGAAGAATGTCCAAATTAATAGTACATCTGGATTAAATGAGTTAAACGTTCTTATTTTTGCTTCTAGTGGGTCTACGTGGTCTAAAAGCTTAGTTTCAACTCCCCTTGAATTGAGTCCTCTTAAAAGTAAGTTAAGTTGCATTCCAAAACTTATATCTGGCTTATTGCCAATCGCGAGCAGTTTCATGATTCATCAGGTTTTATTATCTTCTTTCTCCTTATAATTAATTATGGCAGGGCTAATCTTTGGTGATATTGCGGGGGCACTATCTCGTTTCTTTGGTGAAGTTGAGACTATCGTGATTGATGCGATTAAGTGGTTAAAACAGGCAATCCTAAAACTATTTGATCTGATCAAGTCTGGTTTAAGGCAGACAGTTTCATATGAGAAGACCCTAGTCAGGGAGTCCTTCAGAGTAATGTCACGTCATCCACAGTTACTTTATGGTGTTACCTTTGCCCTTCTTTTTGACTATCTTGATGCTAATGGGTGATTAGGTCATGTCATTCATCATACAAGATCTTACGAACGCGGGTTCGTCACTAGCTAATTACTTTGGTAGTGTAAGTAATGACATTGCGGGAGGTATCTCGTCAATAATAACTCAAATTTTAAAGTTTCTTGAATCAATCGCGAACGGAATAGAACAGGCAATAGGTAGCATTGAGAACTATTTCACTCTTCTTAGTAATGATTTTCATAACTTTATCACGTGGATACAAAATGCCCTCGCTGGACTTTGGGACAATCTTAGGGTAGTATTCGGTGACATTCTAGGTTTCTTTAATAACCTAGGAAAATACATAGTTCAAGGATTTCAGTTCATTTCATCTCTCCTAGTTACTGCATTTAACGATTTTAAGAACCTCATTGTGGCTGGAGTAAGTGACTTTATTCATGGCATAATTAGTTTCGGTGATGTGATATATGGTGTGATGACATATGCCTTGTCTTTTATCCGTTATGAGATCAATTATTTCCTTTACTACGTGTCCACGAACTTCTCTAATCTAGGTGGTGGGTTTATCATGGGTCTCTTCGTTTATGATGTTCAGAACCTTAAGATGCAATCTCTTACTCAGTACATCAGAGATCTGTTTGCAACGTCACTAAAATACTTCGTTCTCGATGCAACCATGCAGTCCCTGTTCTTTTTCATTGGCGTTGCGGGTAAAGTTAAAAAGCCAGTACCACCACAGTTTCCTAATATAGGAGGTATTAAGTTATGAGTATAGACCCACAACTCGTGAAGGAGAAACTTTACGAAATTTTTCAGCAATACAATAAGGAACAGGAAGCAAAGGGTGGACTAGGTAGATTTGAGGTAAGACAGGACGGTTCCTATTTCGTGATCAATAACCTAGATAGGATATTTGAGGATGTATCTAAGAATACGGGTATACGGTTTGAGATAGAGTATACTGACACCATGATAATATTACGTGTTCCACTTTCAGAAATGGTTGAGGTAATAAAACAAAAGACTGGTGCCGATGTCACTAAGGTTATGAAAGAGGTTAGACTTGAACATAATGCCTTGGGTACCGCACTTGCCATAAAGCTAAATATTTAGAACGATAGCTCTATGGCTATCGTCCTTCCCTTTTTGAACGTGATTACTGTATTTCCATTAATCTGAATTAGACTCTCTTGGTTTGCATTCCTCACAGAGATCTGGTTTCCCTGTACCGTACTCGGTACTATTCCCCCAATTGTCATTACCCCATTCTCTAGCATCAATATTGATACTGGTATCTTGAATGACTGTACGGTATTCTGTGTGTTATTTATCACGTATATAGTTGAGAATAACTGTCCTGTTTTTCCCGCGTAAAGTGGATTCCCCGTTAGTATCCCACCTATTATGTCTATTAATCGCATACTAACAGTTGCACTTGGGAATGGTGATGTATTGAGGGAAAAGTTTGCTAGATTTACCGTTCCTGATACCGTGTATGTAACACCCTGTGTAAGTTGAACTGGTGCCTTAAGCTTCGATATGAAATATATCCTTGTTTGACCATTGTATACCGATCCAATACCCACAGATGCAACACTTCCCGTGAACTGTGCCGTGTAGTCTGCCGTTACTGTTATTGTACCACTGCTATATGTTGCCGTTACATCATTTATTGTGTCCAGTATATTGTCATTTTTGTCAAGTAGAAATAGTGTGTTTATAGGGAGTAGGTGGTATTGTGATGATGGGTTCTGACTAGAGAGTTGTTCAAATAGATCAGTTTGAAATGTTGTGCTCATTTCTTTTTCTCCCTCTTACTCTTTTTCTTTTTCCTTCTCTTGTTAATTAGGTTTATTGCCCCCTTCAACAGTCTATACGCTACATATGGTGCCATGGTTACTGCCATAACTTCCATTTCCACTGGTATCTTAGTTGTTTGTTGAGATGGCGTTATCGTGAACTGTGTCTTTGGTGATAGCGTTATTTCCACGGTATAGAACTGTGCTACCTCTATGGACGACTGTGAAAGTGGTGTCACAATTATTGATGACACGTATTCCTGAACTAGGGAAAAGAACTGTGCAAATCCCGGGACTAGGACTGAAATTGGAACTGTGGTTATTTGTTGTATGTATACCGTCTCAGGTATGATTACAGTAACCACAGTGCTAGGTTTCTGTATCACGCTGGCTTCTGGAATAATCAGTTGCTGTGCTGTCTGTACCTCTTGTATTAAGCTAGCCTCTGGTATTATTTGTTGTTGAGTTACCTGTATCTCTTGTATTACGCTAGCCTCTGGTATTATTTGTTGTTGAGCTATCTGTACTGGTTGTATATAACTTGCCTCTGGTACTACTGTTCCCGTTGATGCTGGTGATGATGTTGGACTTGTTATTGTACTTGCCTCTGGTACTATCGTGGTTGTTGAGGTTGATGATGATGATACCTGTTGTGTTGTGCTTGCCTCTGGCACTATGGTTGTCGAAGACATAAAATATATTAGGTCGCTATTGTAATAAAGGTTTATGACACTGGCACTTAAACAAATAACTACGGTCTCTCTATCATCTAATCCATTTACTGACTATACGTCACCTAACTCTCCGCTAGATTCGTATATTTTTAACCCTTCTACGGGAATATTTGTCTTCAATTATAGGAATAGCTCACCCGGTGCTAATGTTGGAATAGTGAACTCAAGTAGTGGTACAAACCTAGAAAGCTTCTTTAGTTCTCCAAGTGGTGGAATTAATGGACTAACACATCCCGGTCTCGATTTTTCCCCACTTGGTCAGCCCTATGTTGTTTACGGTGGTGGGCTGTGTGGCACTTCTGCCTGTCCTAACAATAATGGATCTGCTGCTTGTGGCCCATGGTATGTTATTTACAACAAGAGTAATGGAACAATAGGCTCACCTACATGTAAAGCTTTTCAGTCAAACGAGTATTACGGTCACTTTCAACAAATAGTTGCCGATCTTGTTGATGGTTATGTCATAATCATGTTTGCAAATGCACAGTTATCGCCAGAGACTGGTAACTTGTTTGTCGCCTTCCCATTCTCTCAGATCTCGACTTTTGCCTCAGGTACCTTCCCCACTACTGGAACTTGGGCTTTGATCAATTTCCCAAGCACTGCCTCAGGTGCTACTTCATATATAGCTAGCATGATAATGTATGATGGTAGCTTATACATGCCGATTGAGGGTAATGCGTCTTATCTTTGGGTCTTACCTGTTTCCAATATTATAAACAGTGGTAATTCTGGTGTTTATCCTCCATCTGGCTCTAGTCCGATTACCGCTGGCACAATATATACTGCTACCTCAAGTAGTGGTTATAGTGCATCCACTCTTGCTACCATAAGCTATAGTAGTGGTACATTCTATATTACACTGATCTATATCTCATCGACTACAATAGTACCAATACTGTTTAACCCATCAAACACCACTTTCACTTCGCTACCGACTACCTCATTCACTGGTTCTCTCGTAAGTGTAACATCTTACAACAACGTGATTTTAGTCTCTTCATTTAGTGGATCTACAACTTATCTCTATGTCATAAATCCAACCACTGGTACTAACGAGTCCACAAGCGTCACAGGAACAGTTGGTTGGGTATCTCCTAATGGTTACTTTGTAGTTGCAACATCTAGCATGACCGCTACACCACTCAATTTCACCATTTACCAGATTCTGTTTGACCAAACCCCAACGTTCCAAAATGTCACTGTCACAGTGTCTGGCACCACAGTGACCGCAACTGGAACCTTAATTGATGCAGCAAGCGGTAATGCTATCGCTGGTGCCACCGTGTACTTAATCGCAGTTAGGTCATACAACGACAACTTTACTGATGACGTTCAAATAATTGGTAGTACAACCACAACATCAACTGGCTCTTTCACTGTATCTGGTAATACAGTCTCTGGTATAAACTTCTACGGTGTAAAGTACGCTCCGTGATCGCCATGACATCTAGAATATTTGATATAGCTGGACAACTTGACAAGATAATAATAAAGCAACTACATCTAGAGAACAGTATAAATGACCTTACACGGACTACAGTGAACATTGCAACTGAAATGAATGTTATGAGGGCTGAGACAGTTGCCGTTGCGTATGCACTTTCACGGGGTGTACTTGATTTTGCAATTGACTATTCCATATACCCCAAGCCGAACTCCGCGATCTTTTATGTAAAGTCTAGTGATAAAATCCTGAAGGTAGTGATAACCAAGGATGAGCTTATACATGTCCGTGGATATGAAATCACAAGTGCTAAGGAGTATCATTGTGATAAATATAATGAACTTCTTAAGTTAGATGAAAATTCAAGGAAGATACCAACGATCGAGAAAGCGATCAGGGAGAATGGTAGGTTATGCGAAAGTTAGAAAGTTTTTGTAACTCGCTTAGTGCTGATGTTATCTGCTACATGAAGAATGTTGTACCTCTAAAGGAATTACCTGACTATACTAGGATTACTATGGATACCTTATACAAGAATTTTGAAGTGGAAAAGATTGGGTACGAACCCGATGAGGATAGGGTATATATACAAGCTAGATACTCTAATATTATTACCACGGTGATTATATGATACAAACAAGTCAGCTTGGCACTGTCACAGCGTATTTGCCATTTCCCGGTTATACATCTGGTACAACAATCTCCGCTTTCTCCATTTTTTCACTCACGTTCTACACTTCCACATCTAACACGTTCGTTGCGAGTTACCTTCTCAATAACAATTATGTGTTTGCATTCGTGTCCTACCCTAGGACTTTCTCCGTGTATTATCCAGCTAGTTCAACGCCATACCAAGTAAATTACCGTAATGAGAACTTGTTTGATGGTAAGGCTTACGCAATTCTTTCAAATTACCTTGTTACGTACGATTTCGTAAATCCCATATCCACGTTGTTGAAGGGATTTCAACTCTTTTCAGGGAACCAATACGTGTTTTATCTTGATGGTGATATACTCATCGCCCAGACAACACCCACCTCGTTCCTAGTATATAGCACCAAGTATGACAAATTATATACTTTCCAATATCCCACATCGATTAGTCTAGGTATAGTTTATGTTGCAAGTGCTACAATTCTAGGTAATACAATTTACCTTGCTCTGTTCACTGCTGATTCATCTTTTATAGAAACATCAGCCGTACTCCTATATGTAAATTTCAATTATACTGATGGCTTTTTTGTGCCAGTACCTAATATGACAATCAAAACTTCCCTCCTTTTGTTATTCGGGATAACACCCTCAACTACTACATCAGCCAACCAGATTGCTATTTTTGGTGTTTCCGTTAAGTCACATATTAACTACGTTACCCTAATCATGTGGATCTACTCAAGTTATGGCTCAGTCAGAAGTTATATTTTCACGCTAACCCTTAACCTCACGAATGGTCAAATTACCTCGAATAACTACACGTCAGCAACTGCGTCTCTCATTCAGTTAAACAGTGTTGAATATATTGCTCCATCCTCAACGCTTGGGTTTAACATCTATTATGTTGAAAGTGTTGATCCCTTCGTGAGTGTTTTCGGTAACTATCTCATATTTGTAAGCGAAGCCCCAGCACTAACAACCTCAAGTCAGTTAGGTCTAGATGTAATAACACTTAACGTGAATACCTCAAGTTTTGATGAAACTCAGTTCACGCAACCAATTTATTCAAGTAGCATGCCACGGTATGTTACCGTAATAGGTAACGTGATATATGTCACGATTCAACAGCTTAACGTCGTGAGTTATGGTAACACGTACTACATTCCTATCGTGCTACAATTAATACAGGTTACCACAGCGGATATGATACAGGTAAACCTAACTGAGTTCAGCCTTGATCACAATACCGTGACTTTCTCTGGTAGTGTGGTCTATGCACAGACTGGTCAGCCTATCCCTAACGCTTACGTCTACCTTTATACCGTGACATCCGTTAATGGTTCACAGATATCTCTCGATACACTCCTTGCTAAGGTTCAGAGTGATGCAAACGGTAATTTCACGTTATCCGCACAGTTACCTTACTCGCCACCCGACCTTGATGTAGCCCTCGTGGTCAGTGTTGATCCCGTAATCTTAGTCCCTGTCACTTTCCCAATTTCCACTCAGCTAGCTTCATCATATTACTACTAAACATATAAAATGGCTTGGTGATATTCTATATTATGTCATTTTCTCCCGATCTTTATATCACGATTGTAAGTAACTCAGTGACTATAGTCTACCTCGTGTATGCAACACGACTGAACCGAGTCCGTGAGAAAAAGATCGTAGAGGATGAACTCGAAGATAAGATACGCAGAATAGTCAGGGAAGAAATTCAACCGATTAACGAGAAAATGAACAAGATGATTGATACTTTGTGTGTGGATAATGATATCGCGAGACGGTTCGGGTTATGCAAATAGAAGATTAAACTATTTCATCCACTTGCGTAGAGAATGGTCTATACTGTACTACTCCCAACTTCCTACGTTCGTAGTCCCATAACCGTCCGAGAACGCGGGACACCTCTCTCCACGCGTACGTTTTTAGTTCAGGTCTAATTCTAACCACGTTAGCATAATTCATTATTGCATCTCTTACTAGCCCGCGGTATGCGGGTGGTAGGTACCTAAGTCTAGGTCTGACGTATTCCTCATAAAACTTGATTGCTAGTTCTCCGTTAGCCTGATCATTCGTAGTAGCACTGTTCATCATCATGAATCTCCAATCCTTGAGCGGGAACGTGACAGGGTAGGGTTTCATGGGGTTATCACGTATACCTCATCAACCCCTGCTTGTACGTATCTCTTGCCAATGCTTTTTGCCTTGATTGTGTATGCCCTCTCCCCATCATTCCACACTAACGTCTCTCCATCTAGCCATACTGCAAATTCCACCTTACTCCGTGGGGCAAAGTATTCTTGTATTAGTCGGTATGTGAGCGAAATATTTCCCTTTGCGTTTTCCCACTTATATCTAGGGATACTTACCATATTCATTTAATATCTCATCACCCTATTTAAGCCTTATCCGTAAAGCTTATTAACCCGTGTGATATATGATCACATAGAGGTGTGAAACGTGGCAAAAACCGTGAAAAAAAGTGTGGCTGTACCTACCAGTGGAACAGGTACAGCTCCTAAGACAAGAGGCACAGAGGAACCAGACTACCATATCGAATCTAATCTCCCTAGCAATAATGTCCACGAATCAAGTAACCCCACTACCAATGAGGGAGTGGAGAGAAATGACGAAAGTGAGACTCCATCTGTCTTTTCAGAACCAAGTGATGCAGAGGCTACAGACATGGGACATGGAGAAACATCGAGTGATAGCGAGTATCTTGAAGCAGTGGCTGGCTCAGACACAGAAACAGAATTCCAAGACTATGAACCCCTCAGTCAGTACGTTGGAAAAACAATGAAAATCATGGCATTTAGGATATACCCCGCAGGGCATAGGGGAACACGGAGGGAAACGGCATACCTTACAATTGAGGTTGATGGACAAGTGCATAATTGTTACACCCAAAGCCGTGGTGTCATCATGCAACTTAAGGATCAGTTTGCTGAACTTATCAAAAAGGGTAAGATAAAGGCGAAATTGACAACATTCAATAATGGAAAAGGAAGGGAAGGGTACAAGTTCGCACCCGCAAAGTGATCTAGTTTTTTTTTCCTCTTTTTCGTAAGTGGTTGTATATGTCAATACTGAAAATTGTGTTTACCCTTGATTATGAGGAAGGTCACAATCTTTACATTGATGCGTTCATCACGTCACATTTTCCAAATACTCCCTGTTCCAAGATCAGGGAGTATCAAAAAGACTATTTGAAAGCCGAGTTGTTTATGCACACGGATCGCTTGTTCAATATTGAGGTCACAAACGAGTTACTTTTTGCGGGGGAAGAATGCCGAAGCGATCGCGAAGTTGAACCGTCAGAACTAAGGGCTACACCAGATTATCCCGAAGCGTATTTAGAAATTGTATGGAAACATCATAATGATGAAAGAGGAAGGAGAGTGAATGAGATTGTCAAAGTCGAGTGAGTTCACGATTATCAAGCTCGATTTTGACCTCTCCCTGAAATATTTCTTTCAATATTTCACCATTGAGGAATTCCTTAAGGTAAAAAGGCAACAGGCTGAGGCTCTTGGGTTACATGTAATTTCCATCAAGTGGGAAAAGTCCCGTTCACATTTTCACGTTCTCATGAAAGTGAAAGGCTACATCCCCACGAAAGACCTATTTAAATATCAGTTCTTGTTGGGTGATGATAATTCACGTTGTAATTATAACTTTTTCAGGCTAAACGTCTTCGGCGAAAGGGCACGTTATCTTAACGTCCTCTTCACCCGTAAGCAAAAATATAAAAAGCTGGGTGATATCTTTAAGAGGGTGAAAAAATGAGAGAAATAAAATGGGGGAAAATGACGCTAAGAATTGGGGATCCTATTAGGGCAATCGTTGGCAGATATATGTACATTGGGATCGTGACAGACATAACGGAGTATAATGATCTCATTATCGAGGATCTCAAGAAACAAAGCGTCAGGATAAAGATGTCAAAGGCTAGCGTGATTCAAATACTTTCCACGGAGGAATTCACAGAAATCAAAAGAAGATACGAAATGGATCAGGGGGGAGATAAAAAATGAATCACAATCTCATAGTGATGGTACTCTTATACATACTCATGGATATCTTCCTATTCTATATTATGTATATGATGAATTTCTCGGTCTGGTTTATTGCATTAGTTCTAATTCTGTTCAACCTTCCCCTAATTATGTATTCACAAATACGAGGTGAGTAGAATGCAAATTCCACCTGATATATTACAAAAGTTAGACATTAAGCAACTTAACGATTATCAAAAGCTAGTTCTAGAAAAAATTGAACAGAACCCTAACAGAAATATATTACTTGAGGCTCCTACAGGTGTGGGCAAGACTACACTCTTTGAGATCCTCATGCTTACCACGCAAAAAAAAGTTGTTTACGTGTCCCCACTCAGGGCGTTAGCAACTCAGGAAAGCCTAAGGTTAGAGAAACACGATAGTGTCAGAGTTGCGGTTGGGGACGTTTACGTTGATGATATGGAACAAGTACCAGAGAGAATTATACTTACTACTTACGAGAAATTTGATAGTACCATTAGACGCAATTATCCATGGTTAGATGAAATTGAATTAGTACTAATTGACGAAATTCATAATCTAAGAGCTGGAAAAAGAGGGATCCCGATCGAGTTAATTATCCAGTGGGCTCTTGAGAATAATAAGAAATTAGTTATGGCATCCGCAACAATTCCAGATGTTTCACGTATAGTAGAGTGGACTAACGCAATACACATTCCATGGTCAGCGAGAACTGTACCTTTGTTTGAATACGTCCGCTACGGGAATGAATTATACGATAAGGATGGAAAGGTCTACAAGATCAACACAGACCTTATTGACTTTTTCGTGAGGAAAGGCAAGGTGGTCATGGTCTTTACCGAGACACGAAAGAATGCGGAGAGCTTAGCGTTAGCCCTTGATCGTAAGTACCATGGAAAAGTAGTATTCTTCCACGGGGGTCTAAGTAATGAGGAACGCAGGCAATTATTCCAAGATATTCAAAATAGGAAATACCAGATTATAGTATCAACAACGGCATTGGGTCAGGGGGTCAATCTACCCTTTTATGCGGTCATCTTTGACGGCATAAGACTCCCTATTATAAGAGATGGTACCTTCGTGGGATGGAGGGAGATGGACGTCATTGAGTACAAGCAAATAGCGGGAAGGGCAGGAAGACCAAGGTTTGACAAAGAGGGAATATCTATCATAACGGCAAACTTAAAGAGTGACGTCCCTCGATTGCTTAGAAAGTACATAAACGGAGACCTAGAAAAACTGAAAACTGAACTCAGACTTGATCAATTCGTTCTAGCATGGCTATCGCGTCACGGTACCGCATCATTCTCTCAGATAGTAAACGCTACAAGACTTACAATATCCCTCAAAAATATACAAGAGGAATGGATTAAGACAATTCTAGAAGAAATGGAAAGTGGAAAAATGGTTTACTCTTATGATCACGAAAACGAAAAGTGGTATTCAATAACAAAGTACGGTAGAGCAATCGCTACTACATATATTAGTATTGAAGACGCAATCTACTATTCCACACTTCTCGATCTTGATCAAGAACAGGAAAATGATACATATGATCCGTTATACGTAATTTCCGAAGCCCCTAGCGTGAAAGATATTTCACGCGGGGTTGAGGTTGAGGATCTCTTGGATAAGTGGATCTACATAGAGGAAGATCAAGTACTCAAAGAACTAGAACAATCCAAGAAATTCACAAAGAGGGATTTCGAAAAACTCAAAGATACGGCAACATGGCAGGCATTTGCATGGTTCAGGATACTACAATCAATGAGCAACGCAAAGTCTACACGAAAAGCACAAATGAGGTTTTTGGAACTACAACACGGGGTACCAAAGGAAGGGCTAGCGTTAATACGATTGCCTAATTTAGGCAGGAAACTAGTTAAGGACTTATTAAACCTGAACATAACTACAAAATCAGAATTATGTAGTAGCCTTGAAAGAATCAAAAAAGTTGAGACATTACAAAAACATCTATGGAGATTTCAAAGAATATGCGAAAATAGTACCAAAACTAAAATATCTAATATTGATGAATTTACTGTAGAGTGATCACTTTGGTCTACCGTGAGATATTGAAAAGGGCAATCCTAAACTCTACCGAAAAAAGACCACGAGAAGAGGGAATAATCGAGGTTACTCAATTAACAAATTGCTCAAATAAAATTAGACTCGCACAACAATATGGTTATTCTGACAACACCCTTTTCCTTTTCGCAAGGGGACATTTATTACATGATTTAATAGAAGAATTATTACTTAATGAAGATCAAGGGCTTACCGCTGAAGTGAAAATGATAGTCCACTTGAATGGAAATACGATAATGGGTATCGCAGATCTTATTGATGAAACTCGTGATACTATCCTAGAAATAAAGACAACATCAATAACTCCAAAAGAGCCCTATGCAGAACATATACTACAACTTAGAATTTACCTTAACCTGTATGAAAAAATAACAGGTAAATCAATGAAGGGAATTCTCCTATATTTTAGTATGAAAGACGTTGTCGAATTTGAAATTAACGAAAAGATAAGCGATAATGAACTTCTTGATCTTATTGAGAAATATAAGGAGAATAAAAATATCAAAAAAGAACAGTGTAAATATTGCGACTTTTTTGACTTATGCAAACTCCATGATTAAAGGCTTTATCCTTTTTTTGTTCTCCTTAATGCTATTCTGAATGGATATAGATGAAAAGCAGCTTTTTTAGGGTTACCCTAATAATGATAATATGGCTTTTCTAGTCTTATAAGCTATTTCCATCAATATGTACACTCATGAAAGTTAAATTGGTCAAAATTCAACACCTTTACGCACAAAACAGTAAATTTTTTGTTGATATAGAGATTGAAC
>JAEHJW020002392.1_pt1 | contig 17884 bp, 35 predicted proteins | sample 9271431 | NCBI WGS metagenome assembly JAEHJW02 | reverse complement strand
GGAACTCGCTCAGATGCGGCCGCATCACCTCGAACCGCCGCGCCAGCGTCTCCGCGGCCTCGCCCATAACACAAACCGTACCGCCACCGAGGGAAGAAACGAAGTTAATTCATCGCAGCTACTTAGCTGCCGCTGGCCAGGTCCTTTCAGGCACAGACGAAGGGGCCAGGTGTTAGCCCGGCCCCTTACGCCACTCCCAACCCAATTAGGAGGTACCGCATAGTGAACCACACTTAGCCGGGCTCGCCCGCCACGGAGTCCGCAATGGTGGCCAAGGTGCTGCTCGCTATCAGGCGGGCACCTGCGGCGCCGTGAACGAATGCAGCAAGCCGCCTGCGATCATGAGCGCCGCGTAGGCGTCCGGCTTGCGCGTTTCGGCAACCTCCGGGTGTGCACCAAGGTCGGCCATGAATTTGGCGGCTTTGCGGACCAGTTCGCGCCGTCGCTCGTAGCCGACTCTGTCGATGCGGGTCTGCTTGTAGACCTCGCTCAGGGCCTCCTCGACGCTAGCCGCGTCGTCCTCCTCATCGGCTTTCATGCCGACCAAGGCTGCCAGCGACTGCCGGACACACTCTACGCACTGGCGCCAGCTGCCCTCGCTGTATCGCGTCTGAGCCTGGCTGTAGAAGTTGAGCGCTTCGGTTAGCTCCGGGTGCGTTGCAACGCTCGGCGTGTCCAGTTCCAGCAGCATCCTCCGACGCAGGCCGGTTTGCCGGACTAGTTCGAGCCAGTCCGACTGGCTGATGTCGTGAGTCAACGGCTGTACCTCCGGGATAGCCACGAACTGGCCGTCAATCGCAGCCTGCCCCGAGAGCGCCACGAACAGTCTCACGCCGCCGTTTGTCCTCTTCTCGTCAATGAGCCAGAGTTGCTCGCCGCTCAGTTCAAGCGAGAGCTGTGTGCTCGCCTCCTCGCCGAACCGCCCCAGGCTGATCGGCTGGGCCATCGACGGCTGGAGGTGCCCGACGTAAGAACGGCCACCGCCACGTGCATCGACCTCAACCTTGCCGCCCAGCCAGAGCGGGTAACCGTTCGACGCCTGATCTTTGTTCACAAGCTCAAACGTGAAGAGGATGCGCGTCACGCCCATGCCTGGAAATGCAAATAGTTGCTTCAGTTCTACTTTGATATAGCTTGTTCCGCCCACTCGCAGCATCGTTTCGCTCAACGTATCTCAGCCCTTCCTTGGACCGTTCCAGGTGGTGAACTGATTCACATTACGCGAGTGGGGTCGTGATCGCCACTCGGCCAGGGACCGGCCAATCGCCCGGCACTCGTTCACGATCCGGCGCGTCTGAGCCACGGCCGGGCCTCGGGCAGCTAACCCGCAGAGGCCGCAGCGGTCTGGGCGGCCAGCCGGGCACTCGCAGCCTCAAGGGAGTGCCCGGCGACTGACCCGAAGATGCCGCCAGTGGTTAGCCTGCGCGGCCTGGCGCTCCCAGCGCCAAGGTTCGGGCCGCTACCATCGCTTCCCTTCCGCAGAGACGCGCATCTATGGTGCGGAGCTAGGGCGTCGGCTGGGCGTCTCTCAGCAGGCCGGCCGTCGCAACTGACGACGGTACAGCGGGCCGCTTAGCCGTAATCTGCTCGCGGCGCACGCCAGCATAGGCGTTGGATGGCGCCTATGAGCGACACGGCAGAGCGAGATGATCCAGTGCGGGCGTGGCTGTCGCTGCCACGCCGCATCTACCTCGACACCTCCACGCTCCAAACGCTCTACGACTTCGGCGGGCAGATCTTCGAAGGTGAGCCGTTCGAGCCTGTCGGCCGGTCGGCTCGCGTGCAGGGCCTGGCCGATGAGATTGACGCGCTACGACTGATTTTCGCGGTCAACGAGCGGGCCATGTTCGAGTTCGTCGTGACCGAGGCTAGCTTGCGTGAGGTACGCGACCGGACCCGTCGCAGTTACAGCCAATGGGTCTACGACGTACGAGACACCTGGTTGATCCAATCCGGAAGCGAGGAATCGCCCACACCGGGCGAGACCTTCCAGGACCGACGTTTCAGCATGATCAGCGTTAAGGACCGCAGCTTGCTCCAGGACGCGCTGGACTGGTGCTGTGACGCCTTCATGACTATGGAACGACGCCTGCCTACCGCGGCGGCGTTCATTCAGCGAGAGACGAGTCTGCGCGTGCTACGACCGACGACGTATTGGAGTCTGTTGTGTCGCTTCGCCCGGCTGTACTGCTGAAGTTGCATGTGCGAAGACGCGGCGTCGTGGCGTTCAGGCTCCAGGAAGCTCATCCTCACCAGGATGCGTAGGTCTCCATCCCGGTAACACCTGGGCAAGCCCGCCGTAACGGCTTCCGGGCTAGCGTCCGCTCATGGCAACGATCTGGACTGACGGATGCTTAGCGTGCGGCTACGGCTGCGACAACCCGGCTCACCTCAACTTCGCGCTGCTGGTAGCCGACGCGCCGCTTAGCAAGCTCTTAGCGGACGAACATGCCCATGCCCGCGACGCCGTAGATCAGCCCGTCGCCCTTAAGCACCTTGATAGCCGCGCCGACCGTCATGTCTGACACGCCGTACTGCTCCGCGATCTGCGCGCGTGTCGGCAGCTTGCCGGTTAGCTCGCCCGACTCGATCTGCTCGCGCAGGTCGTCAGCGATGCGTCGGTAAGGCCACTTGGGCGGCTCGGGCACGGGCTGCACGGTACGGCCTAGCCTGCCCGAGAGCTACCTAACCTAACCTGCCCTGACCTACCATGCTGCTGTGGATGAGCTACGCCGGATGCGCGCATCACAATTGCTGACGGACCTGGGCTTCCTGGCAGCCGAGACACGCACGCTGCACGGGATGCTTGCGGGGGCGTGCGCGGCTAAGGACGGGGAACTGGCCAGGATGCTCGCTCAAGACCTGCTGAACTGCCATGGCAGGTTCAACGAGACCTACCTGGCGTTCCTGGCAGCCGACACTCCCTCCTAAGGGAGCATGCAGCCCTAGTTCGACTTAGTGGCTGCCAGGTTTCCGGCCATTTCTTGAGACCAATTATCCAGCCCACGATGCGCAGTCAGGCGTCCGGCAACTGGCCCTGCCTCGCAAGCGGTTTCATCCGGGTGTGATCCGACGACATCGGCTAAGCGTCAGCCGCTAAGCTAAGAAAAGGCGGTCGGCTACTAGCGGGGAAGGCTGAAGGTGCTCAGGCGCGCGGAGAATGTAGGACTGTACCGCAGCTTCTTCGGCCGCGTGACAGTGCTGATTGGCAAGAAAACGTACTACCTCAAGCTCAGACCGAGCAAAGGTGAATGGAACGCCGCTCGCACCCGTCAGTTGACCCACCCGGTGCTGGTGCTCTCGGCTGGTGATCGCCACCTGTGGCAGTTTCAGAACCGCTTCTATTGGGACAACGACGGTCTCACGTCAGATCAGGTCTACGCCCTCCTGGTCACCCGCGGGCAACGGGAGCGACAGCGGATCGAGCGTGCGCAGGCGATGGTAGCAATGGGCGCCGCACCGCGTCAGACGGTGCGCGGCGCCATCCCGGATGATCTCAAGCAGTTCGTCTGGCAACGTGACGGCGGCCGGTGCCGAAACTGCAGCAGCCGCGCCGAACTTCAGTACGACCACATCATCCCGGTGGCGATGGGCGGCGCGACGAGCGAAGAGAACTTGCAGATCCTGTGCGGCCCGTGCAATCGTCGCAAAGGCGCTGGACTGACAGCTCGCTAGCCGCTTGCTGCGATTATCATGCATCGGTAGGTGTCGATGGAAGGTGACCGGCCGCTGTCACCAGCGGAACTGGAAGAGCTTGAGCGCCTGCGCGACCGAAGGCGCCAGGCCGAGGAAACTGCCCGCATAGCGAAACAGGCCGCAGAAGAAGAGAAGCGGGCTGCAGATGATCGGGCACGGCGCGCTAGGGAGGCGGCTGAGGCCCGCTCCGTTCAAGCATTGGAGGCATACCGGGCGCGGGAACGCGAACAGCAGCGACAGGCCCGGCTACGCCAAGAGCTTAAGCGGCTTCGCAGGCAGGAGCGGTTGGAGCACGCTCCGCGGATCGTGCGGGCAGCGAACAAGGTCGCGGCTCTCGCCATAGCCGCTATTTTCGCGCCCTTACTAGGGCTGCTGATCGTAGGCGGCCCAGGCCTGATTGTCGCCGGGGTAATAACGATCTTTGTAAACAGGTGCTTCTTCGATCAGTTCACGCCCAGTTACTGCACGCCCGCCGACGAGAGTCCCAGCCCTACTGGGCTGAAACTGATCGTGGCTGGTGGCCTCCTGATCGGGTTCTGGCTTATAGTGGTGGCTTTGTCCCGGTCGCACAAGCGGCGGTGAGGGCTTAGATCTACTCAGCGTCACCAGGGCCCAAGAGCTACGCGGTGATCATCGGCGCCCCGCCCACTGCAACCGGCGAAAGGGAGCGGGGCTGACGAACGGGTAGCACCAACCAGGCGGGCAGATCTGGCTGATCCGATCAGTCGGTGGAACACGTTCGGCTACAAAGCGAGCCTGGTACACGGTGAACGGAAGCACAAGCAGGCCTTCATGGAATCGCCCAGGCCATACTTGCGCTCGGCTTCGCAGGCAATGTCCGAGTGCAAGGCGCGCGGGACGGGCGAATCCCCGTCTTGAAGAAGTGAGGTTCAAGTGCCATTTTCATCTCAGCAACAGAGCGACATTATCCAGGCTCTTGGCTCGCTTGGCGTCCGGATGCCATGCCCGAGATGCGGGACTAACTCTTGGGGGCTCCTTGATGGGTTCATCAATCACTCGATATCGGATGTACCAGGGCAGATAGTCATCGGCGGAAGGACACTGCTGACGGTCGCCCTCCTGTGCCACAGGTGCGGGTTCCTCGCGGAACATGCCGCAGTGACACTAGGTCTTGTCAATCCGGCTACCGTTCATCCCGCCAATGCTCAGCCCAACAGAGAGACGAATGCCGAGAACCCTGCGAGCGAGAAGTGACAGCCAACAAGGAGGGGTCTAGCGGCCAGTCGATAGATCTCGGGAGTACTTACACAACTACGAGCGTTGTCTACGCGAATACCAGGCAAGAGGTCATAATCGTCACGAAGGACAAGGTTCGCCTTTGTTTGCATAGCGCAGTAGGCCAAATGGGCCAGCGCGATAGATGGATGGTTCCGCTTGGCGTTCTTGTACCTTTGATACTGGCAGTCACCACCACTAGCTTTACGAAGCGCTTCGGCATTGGTGGCGGAGAATGGGAGACGGCATTTGTTATGCTTATAGCCTTTACCGCCCTGTGGTTGATTTATGCGTTGCGGGTCCGCGGTAAGGCTGTGAGCGTGGACTCTATTGTCGACGAACTGTGCGAGAATCCGGTTGAGCCCAGAGATCCGTCCGCGCCCGCCATTTTTGAGAACGTAAGCGACGATGAGCCGCAAGACATTAGCGGGACTTCTGCTCAGGCGCAGCGAGCGGCGAGCTATCCTGTTACTCCGTTGGCGCAAGGCGACAGGGTGCACCATGAACGCTTCGGATTAGGAACAGTACTCTCTACCAACGGAAGCGGTGATGATCTGGATGCATTCATTGAGTTTGGCGGCTCAATAGGTGTCAAGCATCTAATTATTCGGTATGCACCGATCACTAAGCTCTAAGCTCCAGACCAATGTGGTCTACCAGCTGGGAACCGCGAGCCGGGAGCGGCGGGCTGTGCTGGCGGGAGTCAACGAACCCCGTCGCGGAGGAGCCGACAGCGGCACGTAGTGCTTAGCCGAACTCCGGCCGGTGCGGCTAAAACAAGAAAGGCCCGGTAACCGTACCCACCTGATCCAAGGGGTGAGCATGGTTTACCGGGCCTTTTGGCATTCCTGAGGGCTTACTCGACTGGCTCCGGTGGCACGGTGCGCGGGCGCCGGAACTGCTCGGCCCACTCCCGGTACATGGGTGTCTCAAACTCGATCCGGTCCACCAGGGCGTTGATCGCTGCCCTGACATCCGGGGGTAGCACGATGATGGACTGGTCGCTCATCTGGTCACTTCCAGTAGTTCTCGCACCGGCCGCACTCGGTCCAGCCGCGCCAGTAGTAGAACTCGGACGGGTCGGCGCCGCAGGCCGGACAGTAGCCCGGTCCAGCATCCGGCCTGTCCGGCTCGCCTGATCGCGTGCGTGACCGCCTGGCGCCCGGCAGGTGGTAGCCGCGTAGCAGCCTCTCTACGCTGCTCACGGGATTGCATGGTCACTGGCGTACCTCTCGCGGATGCGCCGCTCAGCCTCATCGGCCGCAGCCGCACGGGCTGCCTGCACTTCCTGCTCCAGCGCCATGCGTTCCTGGTAACCGGCCGACTTCTCCTCGATCTGCTGCCAGATGGCCTGCCGGGCTGCCGTGCGCGCTTCGGGCGTGTTCATGTTCCGCTTGACGGACTCGACAGCCGCCGTCCTGGCCGGATCCTCCCTGGCGGCGATCTCATCCCGCAAGTCGCTGTCGCTCGTCCTGTCAAGCCGGGCCAGGCGCTCCAGTGTCCGCTGGCGATCCTCTGCGACCACGGCGTGCATGTGGCTGCCGGGCTTGTGCCTCTGCATCGCGGCGCTGGAGTCGGCCAGGTGCCGCTCCAGTGCGTGCCGTCTGTGCATGCGCTCCCGGTTCACTTCTGCGGTGCTTACCTGCAATCGTTCGGTGCTCATCTTGTCCCCTCAGGTTCGATCTGCTTAGCCAGGGCGGCGGCCTTGGCCGCGTATCCGGCTGCCAGCCCTGGATCGCCTACCTGACGGGCTAGCTGTTCAAGCCGGGCAACCTCGGCCTTAGCGACGGGCGGCACGTAGCCGCTCTCATCCAGCCGGTCGGCAAAGTCGGCCAGTGCCTTGGCGAGCACCCGGACGCGGCCAGTCTGCGCCCAGCGGGCAAACCCGGCGTTGGCGCTGCGCTCAGCGTTGATGTAGTCGATCAGGTCGGTCAGTTCCTGCGGTGTCTCAAACTCGATGTTGCTGCTGTTCGCCACTTGCGGCGGTTCCTTCCTGCCGCTCAAGCGGCCTTAGTTGCTGTGCGTAACGTCGCCCTTGGACCGGCGCTCAGCCGTGCTGGCTACTCGCGGCAATCGCCGCCTATTTCGCCGCCCGGCTCTCTCGGCCTGGTAGTCCCTCCCTGGGCTCGCAATCCCTATCCGGCGATGGCGCGGAACCATCGCTCGGTGAACCTCTTGCGCCTGCATTCCGGGCTGCCGTCGTCATCGAGCATGTCCACGAATATCTCGGCCAGGATGCGCAACTCGCGTTCATCCGGCGTCTCGTCGTACACCTTGTCTACGAAGTTGCCAGCAGGGATTATCTGGCCGCTCATCGTGCCTCCGCTTCCCGCCGCTCGCTGACGGTCGGCTGGCGCGGCTCTGGATTCGGCGTGTATAGCTGCGAGTGCAGCCTTTCCCAGGCTGCCGGTTCGTGCTGGACGTTGCTGCGCGGCTTGTCGGCCACCACGACCAGGCGGTCACTCTCGTCCCTGATGACCTTGTAGGACATCCACGACTCGAATACCTCTGGCAGCCCGTGCGCGAGCCTGTCGGCCGTCCTGAGCGACCAGGAGTCCAGCCCCGACGATGCGCCCGTCATCGCTTGCGCTCCCTCAGCAGGAAATCGCCCAGCGACCCGGATCCGTCTGACTTGGCGACCGGGTTGGGCTTAGCCATCGCTGCCTGCACCGAGCTTCGCCCGGCTTGGGAACTACGCTCCTGCTCGTCCCTGATCTCGGCTGCGACGTGCAGCACGTCCAAGGCGTGCCGGTAGCCCGGCGAGACGCCACCAGCCGGGTTGGACATGAAGCGGTCAAGCTCATCTAGGAATTGCGGCGGCCAGCCGCCTTCAATCTCCCTGATCTCGTCAGCAACGGCTCTGTGCTGCTCTGTCGCCGTGGGGGACAGCGGGTCTATGCGGGCCATCTTCTCCCGCAACTCCTGCCGCCTGGTCAGGTCAGCCGCCGCGTCGGCACCGCGAAGCTTGCCAGCCTTCGCTAGCAGTCCCCTGCACATTTCCGGGTCTGCGATGTTCAGCGCTTCCCGCTGCATCCTGTCGGCCATCTTGCTGACCGCATCCCCGCTTCCGGCCCGGATGCGCTGGGCTCGCCGTTCGCTCCCGGCAATCTGCCGCTTAACCCTCTCGGCTGGCGTCATGGCGCCGTCCCCTTTCTTCGTCACTGCTCAGAATCCGGTGGGCTTTCTCGCAACACTCGCTGCATGCCCCGTACGCAAGCCTTCCGGTGACCGACGCGGCAGACGCCGCGATGACGGTTGCGCAGAACGGGTGAAGCTCCTGGGCGAAACGCGCCTGTAGCTGCCTCTCCCGCCCGTAGACGGTGCCGTTCAGGCCGCGCTGGAACCTGGTGTGATCTGGATTCTTCCTGGCGATTGCCATTCACTCCCTAGATGCCTCTGGACGCCCCGCAAAGGTGGGACAGACTGTGAATACTGCGGACTGCGGGGAAACACTCGATCCCGCTTCATGCACGGCTTATCCCGCCTCACAAGCTCTTGCGCGGGCACTCTCGCTGATATGGGCGCTTCCCTATGCGGCAACGTCAACGGCTTCGTTGTCCTGCGGCGCAGGAGATGGGATAAGACGGCCTCCCAGCGTTACGGGGCCTGCGACCAACCCCAGGCTTCGGAGCGCTTCTATCCCAGCTTCGAGCTCTTGCTTGCAGCGCTGTAGCTGACGCTTCCAGGCGCCGCCGTAGTCGGCAGGCATTCGCTGGTTCATATCCAGCGTTTCGTACTGGCAGGCTGAGCAGTAGCCGGAATACTCATACCAGCCGGGGGTGCCCTGCGGGCGGCTCTTGCAGGCGGCACAAGTGCGCGGACCGGAGCGCGGCTTAACTCCGGTCCGCAAGGGCACGGCGGCTACTGGTGTCGTTTCGGCGGGTATCCACGGGCTACGCTGGCGCTGTTTGGCTGAATGAGGACTACTCCACTCAATCCAAAGCTGAGCGTCCGACTTCCATTGCATGAACCTCTTGGTTTTCATCGAAACCACACAATCCGCCAATGCGCGCCAATGAGAAACCGGGCACCACCGGCCATTGGCTAACCGGGGTGCCAGGAGAAGAATGTGATGGGCGGTTCGCGACCCCGCCCCAACCGGGCGGCATTGCTGCCCCGGCGTGGTTAACCCGATTTGATGTCGCACCCTGGACCGCTTCATCGGACGAAAGGCAGATCCGTCCAGCCGGATTCCGCTGGCACCACCAACCAGGGCGCTAAAAAGGCCAGCGAGCCGGGGAGGCAAAGGATCTCCAGGCTCAAGCTGGCCGTTTCCCCTGCCATGCGCGTGGCTTCGCGGCAGGGGAGCTAACTTCAATGCGGATTCGGTGCCGTCACGCTGCCTCGCCGTGCGAGATGCCGATGTTGTGAAGCAGGTAGCTAATCCGCTCCCACTGCCGGTGCTGGTTGCAGATCACCGGCTGCCGGGCCTCAGCCGACGCCTGGCGGCAGCATTCGTACCGGGCCACATGGGCTTCCAGGGCGTCCCGGCGAGCCTGCTCGCGCTCGGCTATGAACTGCTCATGCCCGGCGAGGATCGCTGCCTGCTGCTCGGGCGTGAGGGTTGCCAGGGCGGCATCGTGACGGTCGGTCATCTCTGCGGGCCAGGCTTCCAGTCCGGCCGTCATGCCGCATCCTTCTGGTAGTACGGGTCGTCCTTGTAACGGCTGATCCAGGCCTTGACAGTGCCCACCGGAATGCACAGCCGGACGGCAATCTTGGTCGGGCTGAGAGTGCTGTAGAGAGCGATCACTTCCCGCTTCTGCCTCAGCGTGTAGGCAGCCTTTTTGGCCGCCGCCCGGCGCTTCCTGGTGACTTCATCGGGTCCGTCAAGCTTCGTCGTGAAGTGCAGCGCCATCACCCGGCGAGCGGCAGCCGGTGACCTGGTGAGCGGTGGCTGGCAGCGTTCGGCCACCGCCCTGAAGTCGAACGGCTGGCCATCGTCGGCCATGCAGGCTGAGCAGTAGCGGGGCCGGGCCGATGAGAGCGGGCTGACCTTGCGCACCGGCTGGCCGCAGCCAGGGGCTGCGCATGCGCCAAGATCGCTTGGTTGCAGTTGTTGTATAAGAGAGCCGCCTGGCTCTCCAAGATCGCTTGGTTGCAGTTGTTGTATAAGAGAGCCGCCTGGCTCTCCAAGATCGCTTGGTTGCAGTTGTTGTATAAGAGAGCCGCCTGGCTCTCCTGGCCACCACTTGAATGGGTGCTCTGCTATATCGGCGTCATAGTCGAACTGCCGGTCGTCCCTGGGCGCGTTCTGCTCGGAGTCTTGCTCCGGCCAGTCCACCCGGAGCCCACGAGCTACCCGCCTTCTCCTGATAGCGTCGGCGCGGTCTTGCCACGTAGCCATAGTTTCGTCCATCACTTTCGCAGTACCGGCAGCCCGTCAGGCAACCGCAGGCTCCATCATCTGAATGCACGTCGCCTCCCTCTCGTGCCGTCCGTTGATATCGGCCGTGCTGGCGGCTGGCGATCCCGACGTAGCAGTGGCCGCCTGGGCGAGCAGGGGAACGCTCGCTGACGCTTCGCTATCCCTCGGGGAGGGATGGGCAGTAGCAGGATGGCTCACCACGGCATACCCGCCGAATCCGGTAGCAGGCTGCCCTGGTCCGGGCGCCCCAGCGCCCGTCCGGTTACCAGTGTTACCAGTGTCATTCCTATCGGTGATAGGAGATCGGTTATGAGGACCGGATATAGTGCGGACCTCCGCAGCATCTGCTGTTGTCCTCTGCACATCTGCTGTTGCGCTCTGCACAGTTTCAACGGCTGGAGCAGGGACTTTCTCGGTTTCTGCTGCTGCGCTCCGCACAGTTGGAGTCCGGTACAAGGTGAGCCTGCGCTTCACCGCGCGACCGCACTTCTCGCCGCTCTTGATGAACCCCGCCGTCTCTGCCCGCCTCAGGGCACGCTGCACAGTTGTGCGGTCGAACCCGCAGTACCGGGCCAGCTTCGCGTCCCCGATATTCTTCTCTGTCCCGAAGCCTCCGACGTGTGCCAGCGTGACGACGCAGTGCTTCATAACGCCGTCTTTCGTCTGGTACTCGAAAAAGAACCAGTTGAGCCACGATGCAGTGTCTGACTTGGTGCTCATGACACCAGCCCGGCGTCCAGCACGACGGCAAGCTGGTCATCAATGAGCGATGACTTCATGCCGCCGGTTGCCCATGCGTGCGCTGCGAACATGGCTGCCGTTTCCCGTCTGGCCTGATCGCTCATGGGAGTGTTCCGCATGCCGCGCACAAGGTTGTCGTAGTTGGACTTGCTGGGGCTCCGGTCGTACATCTCGCACAGCCGGTCCAGGTACTCGAATGTGGTCATCCTGGGCTACGCTTCCCTTCCCCTTGAGCAAACAAAGGCTGCTGGGCACCAATCACTGCCTGCCCGGTTAGCGGGAGGCTGCGGATGCCAGGAACACCCTGGCCGCTTCGATCACCCGGCGCTGATCGGCCCGCCACGCCCTGACCCGGCAGGCATCTGAACACCACAGGCGCGGCCTGGTGCGGCTTGGTGCCAGGGCTGCGCCGCAGCCACGGCAGCGGGTAACAGGGATGCGAGTTAGCATCTAGGCTCCTCCTGGCTAAGCGGACCGTTCGGTAACTCGGTACACCGGGGGTAGGAACGCTTCCTGAGCAGTGCGTTTCCTGGTGACCCCGGTGAGTTTTCGTTCGTTCTACTTATAGGAACCCGTGCACGAAGCAAAACCGAACGCCAGATTTCCATGATTTTTTAGGGATCTGGAGAAACCACAGGTAAGCGCTCTGTGACCCTTCAAGGGTTTTCCAGGTAAGCCTGTCGGGAGGGGTTTTTTGAAACCCCGTCTAGGCTGCCTCACTTTCGGTGAACAGCGCGTGGATGGCAGAGACGGGTATCAACCGGCGACCGCCCAGCTTGATCGACCGCATGGAGTTGCTGCCGATCAACTCGTAGAGCTTGGCCCTGGAGATGCCCAGCATCTGAGCGGCTTCGCCTGGGGGGACGGCTACCGGGGTTATGTTTCTGTCCATGCTCGTCTGTTCCTTTCTGTCAGCAGGAGGGTCAGCGGTAGCGGGTGAGGTAGCGGAAAAGGCCGCTACCGGAAAACCGCAGGTCACAGGGCTAACGCGGGTAGCGGGTAGCGGGTCACCAGCCGCTACCTCGCCAGTGTCGTCAGTGCCAGTGCTCGAAACCGGCTCGATGGCGGGCGGAATCTCATGATCGTCTTTTTCATTTGAAAAACTTGATCTTGTTTCTTCGGGCAGGCCGCGGAGCACGTCAAGCGCCCTGGAGAACGAGCGCTGCGACATGCCGAGCTTCGCTCGCAGGGCTTCCTTCGACCCCTGCTTCCAGCCCACCGCGTCCAACTCGACGCCAATGCGGCGAGCGAAGTCCTCGCTATTGAAGCCGTTCGCGGCCTGTACCTCCACGCGGTAAACCTTCACCGCCCTGGCCTCCTACTTGTTCAGGTGGTCTGCTCCGTCTATGGCAGCACTGGCGGCAAAGTAAAAAGGGCCACCTGTTACAGGTGACCCTTTGAACTGCTACCACTGTTAACATGTAAACTTGTGACTCACCGTAGCGTAGTTCCCGAGCCCTAGCGAGGGAACGAGCTAATCGGAGTCGATCTGTTTACTGTAGAACGATTGTAGCATTGGTATGTGGCACGGATGACTGGCGCCTCCACCGGGAGGAGGCTGCGGCCCTGGCCTCGGGGGAGGCAAGGGCAGTGGCGACTCGTCCTTAGGTGCCTTGGGTGCCCGCACTTTCTTCATGGCGGCATCGAAGTCGGATGGCTCAAGATCACCTAGCGGCACAGTGTGCCCGGCAACGATCTTGGCCTCCGCCAGCGCCTCAAGCGCATAGCCGACCGTCCTGCGAGCGCAGCCAGCCGCCTCGGCTATCTCGTACTGCTTGCGCCCGTTGTCCAGTGCTGCCTGGCAAGCCTCCGCGAACTCGATGGTTGCGATCACCGGAGTTATCCCATCGGGGACGAGTCAAGGACGGTTGACCTGCTTAGCCTCGCCCTAGCGAGGCGTCCTGTTAAACAGGCAGTCCAGAAGTCTCCGCCCCGACAAGAGTGTTCGCGTCCTCGCCTAAGGGCTCGTCCGCTCACTCACCATGTCGGCAGGCAGACAGGCGACTCCGGTCAACATCGGCAAAGCCGCCGCTCTCCCAGAACTCTCTCCCGATGCCTAATCCCATGGCCGGTGTCGCCGCTTCTGACTGAGATAACCAAGTATAGCGGTGGTATCTAACATCCCCATTGCAGTGGCGGTCACGTCATCGGCCCTTTGCCTTGCGAGCCGCCCCGTCATAAAGCGAGCCGCGTTCGTTTTTACCGTTCAGGATCTCAGGCAAAAAAAAGTGGCCAGCCCGAAACAGCGCCGGACGGGGTTTAGCCGGGGTTTCTGGGATACGGGCCGCAATTGCTTCCAGGTGGCCCTGTTACCAGGGGAACACGGAGAGTGACCTTAATAGGGAAAAAAGGAAATCAATGCGCAAGTCCACCGCAGCCCTTCGGGCTGACGCGGCGAGCACAGGCGACAACTGCTGGCCCGGTAGGGGTTTTCAGTGCTGCATTGCCGCAGGTCAGAGTGGTAATGGCGTTAACACTGGTAGGGGTTTACTGGCGTCATGGCTAGCACTATGCGTTGACAGCGTGGCCGGATGCTGCCTGGTCGCCATTGTCGGCAGCTCAGATGTTCCGAGACTTTGATATCTAAGCTTAGCGATTGCCGGAATGCCGCGTAGGGGTTCGCTGGTCGCGCTGGTGGCGTTCTACCGGGCTGGTTGCCCGGCCGGGATGGTTACCAGGTCTCCCCGGCCCCCAGAGTGCCCTGGCTGCCGCTGCAGGCCACGGCCGGACGTGCGCCTGGCTCACCCTGACGGACCATCACGGCTACTCCGGTAGCGGTCGTCATAAGCTATCTGCCAGGCGGCAGTTATGTCCTATTTTAGCCCAGCGATCAGGGCTATCACTAAAGAATCTTGAAGCCAGCATTTTAGCTGGTCAGGGTGCGTGCCGATCAGCATTCTCACACGCCAGCGAGAAACTATGGGTTGCGGCATGTCATAACCCACTGCTAGCGTCTGCCCTGTTGGTCCGCACGGCAGCCGGGTAACCGGGGCCGACGACCAGCGGGATCGGGTCTAGGTATCCCGCAAACCGGGTAGCGCAGTCCATCTAGGTGGACTCGCGGACGGAGCGGCGTAGTCCTAGCTACCGCCAAGGCAGAAACGTAGTCAGTCGTCTGTGTCCCAACTTTGCATAGCGATGCAAGGCGTGAGTCTCCCAGCTAGGGCTATCTGCCCGATGGTGCGATTCCCTAAGGCGTCCGTAAGCAAGTCGGTAACCAGTCCGCAACTAGCTTCCGCCGATTGGCCTGGCCTAGACCAAGGTGGGATAGCTGCCCTGAGGTAAAGCGATAACGCATCTAGTTTGATCTCTACTTAGCTCCCAGCTAGGGAATCTGTAGGACGGTAAAACAGGTCTCGGCGATAACAAGCCGTTGACCAACACCAGGTGGGGAATTGTGTCCCCTCAAGCCTAGACGGTGAATACCCCGATGGGCCTGGCCGTACCGAAACCAACCGACCGAAAGGCGACCGGGCAGGTTCCCTAGCTGGGCAACCATTATCGGGCACGTTGCCCAGCTTCCGGCAGACCGTGACCGGCACGCTACCCGCGTGACCTGGTTGCCTATGCAGCCGTTAGCTGCGATGCAACGTGCCTGGCAATGGCTGTAAAGGCAGCCATTCCCAACCCAACGGAGTACCCAATGACACGACAGACCGTTTACCTCAACGGCACTACCTTCGAAGTCATCACCAGGGCCAACGGCACGGTTACCTACTCGCGGAAGGGCCGGTAACCGGGGATGTATGAAGTCCTGATATTCAAGCGCACAGGTGGCCTGTTCATGGCGCGCGACGGTTTCGCCACGTTGGCGGAAGCCGAGCACTTCGCGGAAGCTGCATGCCCGCCATCATGCCGTTACGAAATCGACCGGTACTAGCCGGGCACTCTGCCGACCTATTAGGCACTCATGGTTGGGCCACCTGGTTAACCAGGTGACCTAGCCACGGCTGCCTAAGCCGAATCTCCCAACCCAAACCGGAGGTATCAATGTCTGTTATCAAGCGCATGTCCACCCGCATGGGCTGGTGGGAGTACGTGGACGTACTCAAGAATCGCCAGCCGTTTGCCACCAGCGGCGCGCTGTGGGGAAGTGCAGCCGTCAGGGATGCGGGCAGGCTGCCCGCCGACTGGCGCAACCTGTTCCAGACCGGAGCGGACTACGTGGTCTACAGCTACCGGACTCCCATTGCCTGGCACAGGGCAGCCGATGACCTATGGATAGTGCCGGACGAGAAGTACAGCATGACCACCTCGCGGCACCAGTCGCTGATCGGCACAGCCGTCAGCCAGCTATCCGCTTAGGCACTGACGGTGCCCTTAGGCACTCATGGTTGCGGGCAGCCTGCCTGCCCGTTTCCACGGCTGCCTAAGCCGAATCTCACCGACCTTAGGTCGGCTTGGCCAGCTTTCGCTGGCTTCCCAACCCAAACCGGAGGTAACCCATCGTGGCCACCATCGCTACCCAGCTTTGGGTGTGCACCGACTGCCGTATCGCTATCGAGTACGGGCTTGGCGATGCGACCGTGAACATGTCGCAGCCTGATGAGGATGCGTTCACCGAACGCTACCTGGCTGGCCTTGACCGGGAATGCCACGGCATCTACGGCTACCTGGTCAACGGCGGCAGCCACAACCCCGACTGCGCCAACGACGGCGAGTCCGACTGTGACTGCGAGTACGACAGTTTCAGCCGTGGCTGGTGTGACCTGTGCCACAGCCACCTGGCAGGCGAGCGTTTCGCGGCAACCATCCTGCAGCCATAGGCACTCACGGCGCCCGCAGGCACTCATGGTGACCGTGCGGCATGGTCGCACGGCTGCCACGGCTGCCTAAGGCCAACCCAACCCCAACCCCCAACCCCGGAGGCAAGCATGTCCGCACGCAAGACGGTCACGGTGGAAGCTGTCAAGGCAGCCGCCAACGCGATGCTCAGGGACTCGATTCCCGCAATGACGGACGGCAGGGTCGGCATCGCCACGCTGCTGGAACGTGTCCTGCACGACACGGGTAACTACAAGGGTTTCCGGTACATCGACGGCGACCACGGCAACACAGACGACACCCGCCGCCACTACTTCTAGCCAGGCCAGGTGGTTACCGGGCACGCATGACGGCCACGCACGCCCGGAATCCGCCTAGCCCGGCTAGGGCTAACCCAACCCAAACCCCGGAGGTAAGCATGACCAACGACACGTCCACTATGGCGAGCGACGTACTCTCACCCGCCCTCGCATCCGTGACCGGCTGGCTGGCCAGGCAGGGATTCGCGCTGCTGGCTGCCCTGCCGACCGGCCCGGATGCTGCCGTCATCCTGGTCGACCGCAGCCCGGCCTACCCGCACGCTGGGCCGGGATTCGACCGCTACGTGACATGGCGCGCATACGCCCACCAGCCAGAGCCGGAATCCGGCTACTACACGCCCAGCTTCGCCAACGCCATGCGCGACCTGGCCAGCCGGTCAGGCATCGCGTGCTGGCCGGTGTAAGGCGACACAGCGCATAGACGCCCATGGTTGCCCGGTGGCCACGGTCACCTGGCAGCCACGGACGCCTACGGCTTCTCACGGCGCCCTAAGCCGACCCCACAACCCCAACCCGGAGGTAAGCATGTCCGAGACTGCCCTGCGCAGGCTGGCTGGCGCAGCCGTGGCCATCGTCGCGGCTATCGCGGCCATCGTCAGCTTCGCGCACATCGAATCGCTGAGCCTCGCGCTCGGCCAGACCACGCTGGCGTCCGCGCTGATGCCCGCGAGCATCGACGGCAGCATCGCTGCCTCATCCCTGGCCCTGCTGTCGGCTGCCCGCCGCAAGGGCAGGACGCCGCGCATCGCGCAGGCGATGCTGACGGCCGGTGTCCTGGCAACCCTGTCGGCCAATGCCTACAGCGGCATGGCGCACGGCGTGCCCGGCATAGTGCTCGCGATGTGGCCCGGCATCGCGTTCATCGGATCGACCGAGGTTGCCCTGCGCATGGTCCGCCAGACGGCCGACGACAAGCTGGCTGCCGACCGCAAGCTTGCCCGCGAGGCCAGCGCTAAGCCGGTCACCAGGACGGCCGAGGCGACCCGCAAGATACGACGGGCACGCACGCTGCTGACTGCCACGCCCACGATGACGACAGCCGACCTGGCTCGCAAGCTGGGCGTGTCAACCGGCACGGCCAAGCGATACCGTCAGCTTGCCGCTGACGCACCGACCGTAGGTCGGCTAGGCGAAGCCGCCGCATAGGATAAAGGGAGGCTTACCGATGGACTACTCGACAGAGGCCCGGCGGCAGCGCGCCCTGGCTGCCGTGGAACGCCAGCGAGCGGAGGGCAAGCAGCCCGGCGGGCGGCCACCATCCATCCCGGCCGTCAAGCGCGAGGCCATCGTGGCCATGCGCAAGCAGGGCATGACGCCAGAGCGCATAGCGACGGCGGTAGATGTCAGCCTCAGCAGTGTGCATCGCATCCTGCGTGCGGCAAAGGCTGCCGGTGACCTGGACTGACTTGACGTTAACTGTCAGATAGTGCAGTCGAGCACGACCATAAAGGCCGCGACGAGGATGAGCGCCAGCCTGAGGCTCTGGTGTTCGGTAGGGCCGGCGTCGCCGGCCGGGCGCGGCGACGCCCGGAAGCGACTGGCCAGAGCCGATGCCATGATGCCGCCTATCTCAGTTCGATCCCGCTAATAGAAATACGCTACGAATCGTATCTAATAATGCGGGTGGTCAGCCTCGCTAGGCCCTGGCGGGCTCGGGCGCGGCGACCTCCCGGCGGAAGTCCGCTCGTCCTGCCCACGGAGCGTAATCACGATAATACGATACGGTGCGTTTCATTTTCTTGGTGTATGCTACAGCGCC
>JAEHJW020007125.1_pt1 | contig 17889 bp, 18 predicted proteins | sample 9271431 | NCBI WGS metagenome assembly JAEHJW02 | reverse complement strand
GGTTTATTCGGACCCCGATTGCTTTCTAGCCACAGAATATCCATAACTTGTTGTTTATAAAGAGGTGTTTCCTTTGGGTAAATTCGCCACGCTCACAAAGGGGGAGATTGCCGATGCGTTCGGCGTCTCGCTCCCCACAGTCGAGTCGTGGATCCGCAAGGGACTGCCGGCGAAAAAGGTGGCGAATCGCTGGTGCATCAATCTCTCCGACGCAACCGCCTGGCGAATCCAGCAGATGAGCCTGCCCGAGGTCGCCGGGAGCCTCGAAGATGAGAAGACCCGGCTGACGAAAGCGCAAGCCGACCTCGCAGAGTTGGAGCTCTCCGAGGAACGTGGCGAATTGGTACGGATGTCTTCCGTGTCTGGCGCATGGGAATCTCACGTTGCCCGATGCCGGGCTCGGCTATTGTCGCTCCCCACGAAGGCATCGCCGCAGGTTGTAGGGTGTTCATCCCTTGCGGAAGTGAAAGCGGTACTCGACGGATTCGTAGAAGAGGCGTTACTGGAGCTTGCGGCGGATGATACCGGCGGCGATCGAGACGAGGACGATACGGAGGGCCTTGATGAACGCGCGGAGCCTATTCCGTCCTCCGCCGCGCCTGTCCCTGTCGGAGTGGGCGGATAGGCATTTCCGGCTTTCCTCGGTGTCCTCCGCGGAGCCGGGGCAGTGGTACACCTCCCGCGCCGAATATCAGCGCGGGATCCTCGACTCCATCACGGATCCGGCGGTGCAGGAAGTCACCGTCATGTCATCCGCTCAGATCGGCAAAACGTCGATCGAGTTGATCGCCCTGGGCTTCTTCATCGACCAGGATCCGTCGCCCGTCCTCGTTGTCCTGCCGACGATCGAGATGGCGGAGACATGGAGCAAGAACCGCCTCGCGCCAATGCTGCGGGATACGCCCGTCCTGCGGGACAAGGTACAGGATCCGCGCAGCAGGGACTCTGGCAACACGCTCCGGGAGAAGACATTCCCCGGCGGCGTCGTCATCCTTTGCGGCGCGAATGCTCCGGCGGGGCTCTCGAGCCGGCCGATCCGCGTGGTTCTGTTCGACGAGGTTGACCGCTTCCCTCCGTCAGCCGGCACGGAAGGTGATCCGGTGCGCTTGGGCGAGAAGCGGACGCAAACATTCTGGAACAGGAAGCTGGTCAAGGTTTCCTCTCCGACGATCCGCGGGGCGTCCCGCATCGAGGACGGATTCGAAAAGTCGGACAAGCGATACTACGAGGTCCCCTGTCCGTCCTGCGGCGTGTTTCAGGTGCTCAAGTGGGGACATCTCCGATGGGAGAAGGACGACAAGGGCCAGCCGGTCAACGTCCGGTACGAGTGCGAGGCGTGCGGGGCGTCGCTCACGGAGAAGGACAAGCCACGCATGATTCGGAGCGGTCAGTGGGTTATCGCCGCGCCGCATGTGCGGGGGCACGCGGGATTCTGGATCAACGAGTTGTATTCCCCTTGGTCGACATGGCAGGGGATGGCCGAGGGATTTCTCGCGGCGAAGAAGAACCGGGAGCAGTTGCAGACTTTCGTCAACACCTCCCTTGCGGAGACGTGGGAAGAATCCGGCGAAGGCGCGGACGATGAGGCGCTGCGCGGGCGCCGGGAGGACTACGGCGAAGGGGATCCGCTGCCGGAAGGTGTTCTCCTGCTGACGGTCGGCGCGGATGTCCAAGATGACCGCATTGAGGCGGACCTGTACGGATGGGGGCTCGGGCAGGAGTCGTGGGTTATCGAGCACGCCACGTTCCGCGGCAACCCTGCCACGAGTCAGCAGGTATGGCGCGATTTGGACGACTGGCTCTTGCGGGTGCGGCCCTCAGGTGACGGTACCGCGCTCCACGTAGCAGCGGCCTGTATCGACTCCGGCGGACACGCGACCGACCAAGTGTATGCGTTCTGCAGGAAGCGCGAGCATCGCCGGGTATGGGCGATCATCGGACGGGGCGGCGTGGGGTTGCCGCTGATCCGGATAGCCACGAAGCGGAACAAGGCGGGCGTCGCCCTCGGCACCGTGGGTGTCGATACCGCCAAGGACTTGATCTTCGCCCGGCTACAGGTCGAGGAGTTCGGCCCGGGGCATATCCATTTCGCCCGCGACTTGGATAACGATTGGTTCCGCCAACTCACGGCGGAGCAGAAAGTCCGCAAGCAGATCAAGGGGCAGACGGTTCTGTACTGGAAGAAGATCCGGGCGCGGAACGAGGCGCTTGACTGTGCGGTCTATGCTTCGGCGGCGTTTTCATCCCTCAATGCGAACCTCGAAAAGATCGCACAGCGGCGCGAGCAACAGGCGGAAGCCGCGAAGCAGGAGCCGGAGCCGCCGGAACACCCGGCATCAACGAAAGCCGTTCCCCGTGTAACGCCGATCGTCCGCAAAGGCTGGTCCGCTACCCGCTGGTAAGGAGTCCCGATGAACATTCCGGAAGCGCTACGGGCAGGTGATACCTGGTCCTGGACGGATTCCCTCGCCGATTATCCGGCCCCGACATGGACGCTCAAGTATGTCCTGTACCGGTACGGGTATGCCGCCGTCTCCATCACCGCGACCGCCTCGGGAACCGATCATGCCGTAACCGTTTCGAAGACCACGACGGCCTCGATCGTCGCGGGCGAGTGGAATTGGTCCGCATATGTCGAGGACGCGACGACACGTACCACGGTCAATTCCGGGACGGTGACGGTCAAGCCGGACCTGTCCGTGGCCGCGGCGACATCGGACCTTCGGTCCCATGCGCAGATCATGCTCGACGGGATCGAGGCGACGTTGCAGGGGCGGGCCACGCACGCCGACCTGTCCCTTACAGTCAACGGGCGGTCGATCCAATACCTGCGTCCCAAGGAACTGTTGGAGTGGCGGAACCTGTACCGGGATGAGGTGAGGCGGGAGCAGCAGGAAGAGAAAATCGCGGCGGGCGGCGACTCCGGCAGAATCGTGCGCCTCCAGTTCGGGAGCGAATAATGGGTTTCGTCGATCGCCTTCTTTTCGTTCTCGGTCGAGGCGGCGTGTCCGGATCCCGGGCATACGCCGCCGCGAAGATGGGCCGCCTCACTGCGGACTGGATATCTACCGCAACAAGCATCGATGCGGATATCCGATCCGGCCTCGTGGCGGTGCGCTCCCGGGCGCGGGACCTGTCACAAAACAACGAGTTCGCCCGGGCGTATCTCCGCGCCGTCCGTACCAACGTCGTAGGGAGCGAAGGTTTTACGCTCCAGGTGAAGGCGAAGGAATACATCAACGGGCAGCCGGTGATGGATACGCTGGCGAACTCCATCCTCGAAAACGCCTTCTACGACTGGGCGCGGCCCGAGACGGCCACGGTGTCCGGCAAGATGTCGCTACGCAAGGCAGAGGAAGTCGTCATCGAATCTACGGCCCGGGATGGAGATATGTTCGTCCGCATGGTCCGCAACACGAAGATGAACAAGTATGGCTTCTCCCTCCAGTTGATCGAACCGGACTGGGTTGATGAGAAGTACAACGACGAATTGAAGAACGGCAACATCATCCGCATGGGTGTTGAGATCGACCAATGGCGAAGGCCGGTCGCGTACTACGTTTCGAAGCGCAACAATGTGCTGGACCTGTACGGAGTCACGATGCCGAGCGGCCCGTACATCCGCATCCCCGCCGACGAAATGATTCACCTGTACGACCCGGAGCGCGCGGATCAGACGCGGGCCGTGTCGTGGATGGCGCCGGTGATGTTAGGGTTGCACAACCTTGGTGGGTACGTCGAGGCGGCCATCATCAACGCCCGGTCGGGCGCGAACAAACTCGGGTTTTTCCATAACGCGGACGGAACGGCGGCGCCGCAATACGAAGGGGACACGAAGGACACATCCGGGCGTTACATCTCATCCTCCGAACCGGGAACACTGGAGGATATCGGCGACAAGCGGTTTACGCCGTACGACCCGAAGTATCCAACGGAACAATTCGATCCGTTCGTCAAGTCGATCCTGCGCGGCATCTCATCCGGTCTTGGCGTGTCGTATGCGTCTCTCGCCAACGACCTGTCGGACGTGAACTATTCCTCCATCCGCGCCGGGTTGATTGAGGAGCGGGAGACGTGGAAGTCGCTCCAGTCGTGGTTCATCGAGACGTTCCTGAACCGCGTCTATTCCGAATGGTTGAGCATGGCGCTCCTGATGGGGGCGGTCAATCTTCCGCCCGCGAAATACGCGAAGTTCAACGCGCCGAAGTGGACCGGCCGCAGGTGGGCGTGGGTGGATCCGATGAAGGACGTGGACGCCGCGAAAGCGGCGGTATCCGCCGGGTTCAAGTCGGCGACGCAAGTCATCAACGAGACGGGCGGAGACATCGAGGACATCTACCAGGAGCTCGCGCAGGAAAAGAAAATGGCGGCGGCGCTGGGCCTTGAGTTGGATTACGGAGCCAAGCCGCAGACACCGGAACCGGCAAGCGACATGGTAGGGAATAAGAGCGGGAAGGGCAAGCAAGCGAACCCGTAAGATACCAACAAAGCAAAAAGGCAGTACCGAGAAGGCCGGGCATCCCCCGGCCTTTTTCATTTTGGAGGTGAGGCGATGAAGGTAGAGGAAATCCTCGACCAGTTGCAAAAGGACGAAGGGAAGCGCCGCCGGTTCCTGAAGGTCGACCGGGCGAAGGTGGACAACAAGGGGCGGACCGTCGATATCGCATTCTCCTCGGAGACTCCCGTCCCTCAATGGTACGGGATCGAAATCCTGGATCACTCTCCCGGCTGTATGAGGATGGACCGCGCTTCCAGCGGCATCCCGCTCCTATTCAACCATGACCGCAACGCGCTTCTCGGGCGCATGTCGGATGTCCGATGCGATCCGGACAAGGTGGGCCGGGCGATGGCCCGGTTCGGCAATTCCCCGACCGCCGACGAGAAGATGCGCGACGTGCAGGACGGCATCCTCACGGACGTCTCAGTCGGTTACCAAGTTCACCACATGGAAGAGATGGACCCGAAAGCCATGAGTCCCGACCTGATGGAAATGGCGGCCCGTGAAAAGGCCCCGGTCTATCGGATCACGGACTGGGAACCCTTCGAGTGCTCCCTCGTAACGGTGCCAGCGGACCCGACGGTCGGCGTCGGTCGAACCCTGGCCCCGGAGAAGAAGGATCCGGAGAAGGCGCCGCCTATCGACGAAATCAAACCGCAACCCATCCAGACCATCACGGAGGTACGAGAGATGGACCCTGTAACGAAGACGTTGGAAGATCACGACAAGGACGTGAGGGAGCAGTCCGAGCGCGCGGCGAAGGCCGCCAAGGAAAGCGCGGAACAGCGTGTCGCCGGGATCTACCAGTTGGCGAAACGGTTCCGCCAGTTCGTGCCGGACTTCATCGTGGAAAAGGCGGTCTCCGAGGGGATGCCGCTGGACGAGTTCCAGCGCATGGTCCTGTCCCGGGTCGAGGGCGGGAAACCGATCGACACCCCAGTGTCGGAGTTGGGACTGTCCAACCAAGAGATCAATCGGTACTCCGTCTCCCGGGCGATCATGTCGCAGGTACCGGACTCCGGCGTGGACGCCTCCTTCGAGAAGGCGTGCCATCAGGAGTTGGTGAAGCGCGGCCTCGGAAGCGGCAAGGGCATCCTCATGCCGTACGACATGATGAAGAAACAGACCGATCCGCACGGGACCGGGCAGCGCGACCTGTCGCTCGCATCCTCGGGTGTCGGCGGGTATCTCCAAGGAACCGATCACCTCGGGTCCGAGTTCATCGACGTTCTCCGCAACCGACTGCTCATCCGGAAGCTCGGATGCCGCGTACTGTCCGGCCTCAAGGGGAACGTCTCCATCCCGAAGCGGACCGTGGGCGCGGTCTCCTACTGGGTCGCGGACGGGTCCGCCCCGACGGAGGGCGCGAACACCTTCGGCACGCTGTCCCTCACCCCGAAGAACGTCGGTGCGAACGTCGACTACACCCGGCAGTTGCTTCTCCAGAGCAACCCGTCCATCGACGCACTGGTCAACGGCGACCTGGCGATCTCCCTGGCAACCGCCATCGACCTCGCGGCGTTCGAAGGGCAGGGGACGAACGAGCCGTCCGGGATCAGCATCACGGCTTCGATCGGGGCTTTCCCCGGCACTTCGCTTGACTTCGCCGCGCTGCTCAACGCGCAGAGCGACGTTGCAACGGCGAACGCGCTTTCCGAGAACTGCGCGTACGTCACCACGCCTGCGGTCGCGGCGCTCCTCAAGGCCCGCGCGGAGATTTCCTCGACCTATTCGCCGTTGTGGGTGGGGAACCTGCTCGAAGGAACCTGCGCTGGGTTCAAGGCGTTTTCCACGAACCAGTTGACCGCCGCCTCGATGATCTTCGGCGACTTCTCGCAGTTGATCCTCGCTGAGTGGGGCACGCTCGAACTCCTCGTGGATCCGTACACGCAGGGGAAGAACGGCATCATCGGGGTCACGGCGTTCCAGTCCGTCGATGTCGGCGTCCGGTACGCCGGGGCCTTCTCCCGCGCCGTGTCGATCACCTGATCCTGACCACCTGACCGGGCGGGGGGAGCGATCCTCCCGCCCACTCCCCAAGGAGGGGTTATGCGAAAACACATCGTTTTCCTTGTGGCGATCGGTCTGATGGTCGCGTCCGTCGCGTTCGCCGCAGATCTCCGCTCGAACATCATGCAAAAATTTGTCATCAGCCCGGATACATCGGTATCCGACAACAGCGTCACGACCGGTGCGGTCATCGACAAGCGCGGGTACGAATCCGTTACGTACATCATTCAGACGGGAACCCTTGCAGGTTCGAATGTCACCCTTACGCCAACGGTTCAGGAATGCGCCCTCGACAACTGCGACGACGCCGCAACGGCCACGGGGTTAATCGGTACCGTAGCCGGGGCAACCTTCGCCGCCACGGATGACAATACCGTCAAGAGCATCGGGTATTCCGGATCGAAACGGTTTACCCGCTTGGTTATCACTACCGCGAACAATACTAATGCGGCGAGGTTCAACGCGATCTGCATCCTCGGAAACCCCAAGTCCGGCGCTACTCAATAAGGAGAGTGAAATGAAGAAGATCGTCATTGTCAATCGCACCGTATGGGTCGGCGGAATCTTCCGGAATGTCGGGGACGTGCTGGAAGTTCCGGACGGAGTTGCTGCGGAGATGTGCGGTGCGCTGAAGACCGGGCGACTGTACGACCCCGCGAAAGATGACCCGGAAAAGGAAAAGGTACCCACAGAGAAGACGCGAAAGGGCAAGGAGTAGCGGGTGATCTTCTCCTTCCCTCATTCCGCCTTCACCTCCGACGACTTCCTCGGCCGGAATGCCGTATTTGTCCCGGAAGTCCTGGCGGCGGGATTCGTCTCTGAATCGGACATGGCCGGATTCCTGTCCGATCCCGCCACGGCGGGACTCTCCGCGCCCGCCGGCACCTCCATTATTCGCGTCACATTCGCCCTCGGTGTGGAGGATGTGAATCTCGGCGGGGATGTCGTGCCGCAGGGGGTGATGGCGCACGCCGGATGCGCATCGTCCGATGTATTGGGAGTCCGGAACAAGGATTCCCTCTACATTGACGGCGCGACGTACCGGGTATTGAAGATCCAACCGGATGAGACCGGATGGACAACGCTGTTGCTCGGCAAGAGGTTTTTATGAGCGTTCGCGCCGACATCCTCTCCGATATCGACACCGTCCTGAAGGCGATGACGGAGTTCATCGACGCATCCGTAATCACGGGGAAAGCGGAGCAGGTCGATCTTGAGTCCGTGACCCTCCCCGTCGCGTTCGTCCTGCAAGGCCCGGAGCGTAAGCCATCGCAGGCCATGGGCCTTGAAACGTGGGAATGGACGATCACGGTAGAGGTCTGGTGTAAGGATTCGGATGTGGAGACATTGTACGCGGCAGTTCACCAGGCGCTCATGGTGGACATCTACCGCGGCGGCCATGCCTTGAACTTTTACCGTGACGGCGGCGACGTTCTATCCGTCGATCCGGGTCGTTCTCTGTCGGCGTTCCAGCAGACATACCAAATACTTTACCGGCATCCATTCGGGACGCCGTAGGGGGTGATTCCGATGTTCAAGCATTTCCAGTCCGTGTACGCCAAAAAAGAAGTCACTTACGGGACCGATCCGGTTCCGGTGAAGACGTTGAACGCGATCCTCACCGGTCCGGTAGACATCGAATCGGTCTTCAAAAAGATGGATCGGCTGAACGTGAAGCAGTACCTCGGCAACCGGGCTTCCGTGAGCATCGGGGAGCAGGTCAAGGTGTCCTTCGAGACCGAGGTGCGCGGCAGCGGGGATTCCACGCCGAACACGCCTCCCGAGATCGGTGTCCTGTTCGTCGGGTGCAACATGGCGGAGGATATCGACAAGTCCTCCGGGGCACTGTCGATCACCTTCGTCGCGGCGACGAAGAAGGTGACGCGGGGCGCGGGGTCGTTTGTCACAGACGGCTTCGAGGTCGGCGACATTGTGACCTGCGACGCCGTGCTGAATCCCGGGCCGTTCACGGTGACAGTCGTGGCCGCGCTGGAGATGACCTTCTCGGAGACGGTGGCTGACGAAGGCCCGGTCACGAAAACCCTCACCGCGAACAAGGTGGTCTACACGCCGTCCGACACGTTGGACGGGAACTCGATCACCCTGTACGTCCAGGAGCACGATCTGCTCTACAAGGTCACCGGCTGCCGCGGAACGTGGTCGCTGGACACGAAGTCAGCCGAGTACGCAAAGATCAAGTGGGAATTCCAAGGACTCTACGTCGGGCCGATTGATTCCGCGATTGAGACCGGGATCGTCTACAACGCGACGATCCCTCCGGCGGTCAAGGCCGCCACGTTCTCGCTCGGAAGCTTCGACACCGAGGCGATCATCGACACGTTCAAACTCACCTACGGGAACGAACTGGCCCGCCGCCCGTCCGTCAACGCGGCGACCGGGACGCTCTCCTACTTCATCAAGGAACGCAAGACCTTGATCCAGATCGACCCGGAGGCCGTCGCGCTGGCGACGTGGGATCCGATCACGCTGCTTACCGCCGGCACGACCGCGCCGCTGGCCTTCACCATCGGCTCGACCGCCGGGAACCGTATGCGGATCAACTGCCCGCAGGTGTCCATCGACTCCGCGAAGTTCGGCGACCGGGAGGGACTGCTGACATGGGATGGGTCCCTGCTGGTTGAGCCGACTTCGGCGGGGCAGGACGACACCAAGGTGACGTTTAACTAAAAGAGGAGGGAAGATGCGCGACCTGAAGCGATCCGAGAACAACCGACTCGTCCTGACCGACGGCGTGACGGGGGAGAAGATCGTCGTATTTTATTCGACCCCCCTGGCGTCGCAGATCAAGGCGTACCGGCAGGCGTCGATCAAGCGCAAGGGAGACAGGATGGTGATGAATACCTTCGACCCCGCGCTGAAGTACGGGCTGGAAATCCTCACCGGGTTCGAGGAAGGGGCGTTCGGGTTCGACGGCAAGCCCATCTCCTGCGACCCCGAGTCGCCGAACTATCGAGAGGACTGGAAGGTTCTCCTCGCCGAGACTGCGGCTGACATCGTTACCATCGTCGCGGCGGTAGCGTTCGACGGCGTGAAGGTGGAGAAGGCGGACTCGGGCATTGAGTTCGAGGGGGAGGAAGCGCAGGACATCCTCCCTTTGGAGAAGAACTCGACCGCTTGAGGGACAACTGCACCCCCGAGCGCAAGAAGAAGTGCGCTAAGGGATGCGGCCCTCGGCTGAAGGCGGCGTGCGCGGCATGCCATCGCAGGGAGCCATATACCCCGACCGCGTGGTGGTCCCACGTCTTCTGGCTTCACAGTCTACAAGCGGCCGGTTTCCCATTTGCCCAAGACGACCTGACGATCGACGAATGGCTCGCGATCGGCGAAATGAAGATCCTACTGGAAACCCCGAGGATGCCCGATGGCAAATGAGCGAGAATGCCCTGGAGTAATCTACAAGAGGCATTGCGATGCCTGCGGCAGATATTACGAGGGGAGAGGGAAGAAATATTGCTCTCGCCCATGTCGGCCAAGCCCAATGAAGGGGAAAAAGCACACCGAATCGTCGAGACAGTTAATGGGCGAACACCATCGCGGGTCCGGTATGGCAGGGAAATCTCACTCTATTTTTACCAGAAAGAGAATGAGCGAAAGTCATCAAGGAATAAATCCGTCGGAAGAAACAAGGGAAAAGATAAGAAAGGCATTGACGGGTAGAGTGTATAGCCAAGAAACATTAAAAAAGATGAGTGAGGGGCAATTAGGCAGGACGGCATCAGATGAAACAAGGATAAGAATGAGTGAAAGCCATAAAGGTGAAAAGAATTATTTATGGCGTGGTGGGCGGCGTATTTGCGCCGTTATCAATAGCGCAAAAAGAAGGACAAGAAAAAAAGAAGCGCAGGGAAATATATCTCAGGCGGAGTGGGCATCAATAAAGGAATTGTATGGAAATGCGTGTCTGTCATGCGGAAAGACGGAATCGGAAATCACACTAACAATGGATCACGTCATACCATTATCAATTGGCGGAAGCAATGGCAAAGAGAATATTCAACCATTGTGCGGAAGTTGTAACTCTAAGAAGCGAACAAAGCATATCGATTATCGTCCCGTCTTCGCGGAGAGGGCTACGGCATAATGGCCAACGATAGAGAAATAATAATTAAAATAAGTGCGGATGGCACCGCCGCCATCGCCGGCATCCGCGGCGTGGGAGACTCGACCGAAGAACTCGGCAAGCGGACCCTCTCTACCACCGAGTCCCTGAAGAAGAACTGGCTCGCCGTCACCGCGGGGATCACCGGGGCGTATCTTGCGTTCCAGAAGATATGGCAAACGATGGAGGACGCTGCGCGGACGCAGGAGGCGTTCGAGACGCTGGAGGGGCTGACCGCGCAGTACGGCATGTCCGCGGAGAAACTCGCCCGCGACATTACCACCGCGTCGCAGGGACTCATCGGCATGGCGTCCGCCGCCTCGCTTGCGAACGACGCGATGGCGAAGGGGCTCACCCCAGAGCAGCTTACGAATATCGCGAAGTGGGCGCCCACCGTTGACGACCTATCCAACTCCGTCGGCAGCGCGAAGGAGGCGTTCGAGGCGCTTGCATCGGCGATCGCCACGGGGCGGGAGCGGTCCGTCGTGCAAATGCTCGGCGCGACCATCGACCTGAGAGAAGCGACCAACGGGCTATCGGAGTCGATGTCGAAGGCGGAGAAGTCCGCCATCCTCTACAACATGGTCGCGGAGCGGATGGGGAAGATCCTGAAAGCGACGGGAAACGAGCAGAACTCCGCCGCCGACCGGATGGAGCGGTTCAACAATCAACTCGCCCTGGCGAAGTTCTTCCTCGGCCAACTGGCGATCGTCATTGGCGGTCCGTTCATGGCTTTGTTCCAGTCCGCAGCGACCATCGTATACGGACTCGTCGGAGGCATCCTCGGCGTGGTCGCTTCCCTTGCGAGGCTTACCGACGAGTTGAGAATCACGAAGGGTGCCGCCGCCGACTGGCAGAAGAAATCCGATGATTGGTTGGAACGCAGCGCCTCCTCCGCCCTCGCCGCGAAGGAGAACTTCGCAGGGGCGCTGGAGCAGTTGAAGCAACTCGGGCAGTTTTCCTCCGGGATGAAGGGTAAGGGCTCCGCCGTGAACCTCGGCATGGGCGCGGGGGGAGGGGTGGGGAAGGAAGCTGAGGCGTTCGCCAAGGGCCGGGAGAAGATGCTGGCTGCCCTGTCGAAGTTCCAAGCGGACACGGAGGCGATCCGCGCCGCCGGAATCGTGGAGGACCAGAAGGCGTTCGAGTCCCGCCTCGGTCTGTTCCGGGCAGAAATAGCGGAGAAGAAGCAGGAGTTCATCGACGATCAGACCCGGCTTGATTTGATCCTCGCCCTGAAGCGGCAGCAGTGGGAGGAGGAGCGGATGGCGGATGCGCGCCGGCTCGAACTGGAACGCGAGATCACGGACCTGAAGAAGCAACAGCGGGACTTGATTGCGGAGCAACAGGTTGCCAGTTTACAGAATGCGTTTTCAGTTCTCGGCGCGGGGGATCAGGGGCAACGGGCCGGGATGATTATGTCGATCCAGAATCAGACCGACCCATACACGAAAGACTACGAGGCATGGGAAAAGATTCAGGATCAAAAGATTGAACGAATGTACGAACTCGGCGCGACGGAAGCATCCCTGAAAGACGAATACCGCGCATACGAACTTCAGCAGGAACAGATGCTCCAGCAACAGAAGTACGCGCTGGCGGCCAACGCCGCCGGGTTGATTGGAGGGATCGCGCAGTCTCTATTCATCGCCACGGGGAAAAAGAACAGGGAGTTTTTCGAGATAATGAAAATCGCATCGACCGCCGAGGCGATCATCAACACAGCGACGGGCGCGACCAAGGCTCTCGCGCAGGGAGGGTGGTTCGGGATCGCGATGGCGGCAGCAATCGTCGCCGCAGGCATGGCGCAGGTCGCCACGATTCAAGCGCAGCAATTCAATGCGCCGTCCTCCGGCGGAATATCCGTGGGAGGAAACGGTGGCGGTATGCCCATCGCACAGACTGTTCCTCCTCCTGCGCCGGAGAAGAAGACTGGCCCCTCCATCATCAACTTCTACGTTAATGGGGACATCGTCGACCATGACCAGTTCGCCCGCACACTCCTCCCGTACCTGAACAAGGCGGAAGCGGCGGGGGTGGCCTGATGAGCGCTTGGGAGTTCCGCCAGATGATGGAATCGGCTATTCCGTGGTGGTGGCAGTTTGCATTTCTTGCGGTGATGTTTGTCGTGTTCGTGATAGCGCGATGGAAGGGGCGGTTATAGATGAATCCGATTGTCCTCTATGACAACAGATTCCTCGACGGGACGCCCACAGCAACGGATGAGGTGGCAGGATACAGCATTCTGAATATCCGCGACCTGCGGGAGTATACGTCATGGTGGGCGGCATCATCGGGAACGAAATATCTCACCGTTAATTGCGCGGGCGCGAAGACTGCGGACGCCCTCGGCATCGCGGAGCACAACCTCGGGACGGCTGGCGCGACGGTATCCGTGGAGTCCTCTCCCGACAACGCGGTATGGACGGAGCGTCTGGCGGGTTTCGTTCCTGCGGATGATCGTCCGATTCTGAAGTATTTCACGACCGCCTTCGCGCAATACTGGCGGGTGAAGATCGTCACCGCATCCGTCGCCCCCCAGGTCGCCGTGTGCGTCCTCGGGGCGCGGCTGGAGTTCCCGTATCCACCGACTGCGCCGTACACCCCGTACATCCTCAAGGCGAAGGCGGAGGCGAACCGGAGCAAGGCGGCGATTATCCTCGGCACGAACTACCAGTACCGGACCGTGCGTCTTTCGCCGTCGTGGGAGGTCGTGCCGGTCGCGTTCGTGGATAACAGCTTCATCCCGTTCCTGACCGCCCACGCCTCGAAACTCCTGCCGTTCTTTTTCGCGGCGGACCTGACGGCGTATCCTCTGGACGCCTTCTTCGTCGCCCTTGCGGAAGGGTCGGGTATCGACAACCCGAAGAGCAACGGGGTCTATTACGACCGGATTTCACTCGACCTTGAAGGAAGGTGGCACGAGTGACCGTACCAGACGGGGTTGTAACCGATCCTTCGGTCGCGGGAGCATCCACCGATACGGGATTGTCAGGCGTCGAGGCACCCGTCGATGCGACCTCCGTTCCCGGCGGCGATGGCACTCCGTTCGTCCTCGTCATCCTCACGATGGATTACTGCTCGCGCACGTTCGGCGTCGCACCCTGCACGGCGACGGGTACGAAGTGCTTCAACACCTACCCGACGTGCAAGGACACGCCGAACTACGGCAAGACGACGAAGGATTACCGGTTCTACTCCTGCGACGTCCGGCACAAGGTCGCGCTCGCTCGCCCGTACGTCCTCGACCTGAAGCAGTTGTCGACGGAGATCAAGACGAACCTGACCGTCTCCGGCCAGGTGAACGTCTCGATGAGCGACGAAGAGGACGGCGACGTGGGCATCGACCCGTACGTCTCCGAGCGGTCCTACTTCCCGGACATCCCCGGCACGTTCTGGAAGAAGTTCGCCGCCCGCAACCGCAACTATAAGGGGCGACCATTTAAAGTGTACGAGTGCTGGACGGGGCTTGCGGAAGGATCGTGGACGCTGCGGTGGCACGGGGCGATCGAGAACATCAAGATCGGGCGAGGGAAGGTGACGATCGAGGCGGTCGATCTATTGAAGGATCTCTCGAAGGTCGAGATCCCGCCGAAACTCTCCATCAAGATCCTGACCGATATCACGGCGATCCAGACGGACCTTACGCTGGACGATGCGATGGACCTGCCGGCGACGGGATACCTGAAGATCGACGATGAGGTGATGTCGTACACCTCGCGGGACACCGGGACCGGAGTCGTCTCCGGATTGACGCGGGGCCTGTTCACCACGACTGCGGTCGCGCACAATGCGAAGGCGAAGGTGGTCCTTTGCCGGTATCTGCCGCTCGGCAACCCGTTCGACCATTTCTCCACGCTGCTGTCGGAGGACGGGGGGCTGGCGGCAGGAAACATCGACACGCCGGCGATCAATTACTGGCGGGATTACCCCGGCGGCGAGATCAACGTCTCCGCGCTTATCACGGATGTTGATCGGGTAAAACTCGACAAGTTGATCCTCGAACTCGCCGATATGCTCGACTGCAAGGTGTGGCAGAACGAGGAGCAGAAGATCACGCTGTCGCGCAACCTTCCCAACGATCCGGCGCGGACGGTGATCGCGTTGACTGACGCAACGGAGATTTTGGATGACTCCGGGTCCGCCGATCTGAACGAGAAGGCGCGATTGACGCGGGTTGCCTTCTATTGGAACAAGTCGCCGATCCTGAAACTGGACGAGCCTGCGTCGTACGACCGCCTCGAAGTCGCCATCGACGCGGAGGCAGAGGGGGCGAACGAGTACAACTCCGTGACGGAGAAGACGTTCTGGTGCCGCTGGCTCTCCCTCTTCGATCAGCAGGAGGAGGTCGCGCAGACGTTCGCCGTCCTCTGCGCCCGCCGTCTCGTGGCCCGCTACAGGGATGCACCGTCCCTGATTATCGTCTCCGTGGATGCGAAGGATCTCGCCATCAAGACGGGCGATTGGGTCACGCTGTCCACCGACGAGCTATTGGATATCTACGGCAACTCCATCGCCGCGATCCAGCACATGGTCGTCAAGCGGGAGCGCAAGGATACGCGGATCGTCCTGACACTGCTGGCCGGCACGGGGCGGATCGGGGAGAACAAGCGGAACGCCTTCGTCCACCACACCGGCTCTCCCGCGGACTTCGGAGCGGCGACAGCAGCGGAGAAGGCGTACGGGTACATCAGCGCGGCGACCGGCAAGATGAGCGACGGGACCGCCGCTTACACGATCTTCTGAGGGAGAGAACCGATGGCCTATAGCGCGATCACGGCGGGCGAGGTTGACTCCGACTCCCCGATCACTGCGACCCTGATGGGGAAGATGAAGGATAACTTCATCGACCACGAGAACCGGATCAGCGTCCTCGCGCAGGCGGGGATACCGAATTCCTCCTTCGAGGTCGACGCCGATGCCGACAGCGTACCCGACAACTGGACGCGCAACCTGTTCAACGGGGGCGCGGGCGCGTACTCCACGACGGACTTCGTCCTCGGCACGAAGTCGTACAAACTGACGCGGCTTTCCGGGGCGACGTACGGCGCGGGGTCGCTCACCTCCGACTACGTCGAGTGCTCGTTCCTCGAAGAGTTGAACCTCGGCATCGCCTTCAAGTCCTCGGCGGCGTCGGTCAAGAACTCCGTCTACATCCGGTTCTTCGACAAGGACAAGGTGGAGATGGCGACGGGGTACTGGTACACGAGCGGGACGGGTCGGCAGTTGTGGACGAAGTCCGACTCCATGCCGCTGTTCTGGACGTGGCTTCGCATCCTGAAGGTCGGCGTGCCGATCTCGGCGAGGTACTACAAGATCATCTTCGCGGCGGGCGAGGTCGACGCGACGTACAACGCTGCCGCCGACATCTACGTCGACCGGATCACGAACGATCCCGCCGCGCTCGGGTACGGAATCCTCGGGGAGACGATCGACCAAGCGGAGGTGACGAACACTTCCGCGACATTCGCTGACATCGGCTCCACCTACTCGATCACCGTCCCGGCTGCGGCGAAGTATCTGGACGTCGAGATACAGGTGAAGGACGGGTACACGACGGAGAACTACTTCGCCAGCGGCAGAGCGGCGATAGGGACTACATACGGGACGGCCGTCACCGGAACCGTCGATGGGGTGTACCAGTCCGGGGTGTCGCGGATCGACGTTTCGGCGCTATCGGGTGTACAGACGATGAAGTTCCAACTGAAGAACATGTCCGGGGCATGGAACAGCTATCTCAAAAGCGTGGCATCGGAGAGCCTGAAATACTACAGCCTCCCGCTCATTACCGTTGACTCGTCCACCCGCACCACGACTGAGGTGATATAGGAGGCACCGATGGAGTTTACCTTTTCGGGCGAGTTGGTCGCCACTGCGGAATCGTACACCGCCGCGCTCACCCACCTGAAGGAGTATCACCCGCGAATGTACGAGCGGGTAATTGCCGGAGAGATCGCGGTCGCGGTGTCCGATCCCACGGAGCAGGCGCGGATCGACGCGGAACGGGACGATAAACGCCTCCAGAACGCCATGCTCCGGGGGATCGCCGTCGTGCTGGCCGATTATGAGAACAGGATACTGGCGTTGGAGAAGAAGGCACCCGTTACCATCGACCAGTTCAATGCCACGGTGAAGGCGAAACTCGGCCTGTAACCATCAACGCATAGCCGTGAAGCAGAAGGCCCTTTGCGGGGCTTTTTCATTTTCAAGGAGGAACGCCATGAAGAGATTCTCCCTCGCCGCCGTTCTCTCGATGCTGGTCATCTCCCTCGCGCTCGGGCCGGTGTGGAGCGCGACCGAGATCCGTATGACAGGAATGTACACCGACCACGGCCTCGGTGTGACGGGGGATCATCGCCTCGGGAACACCTGCGTCACGTCGGCGGGAGGGAGGACGTACTGTGGGCTGAACGCCTCGCACCTATCTTTTTTCGCAGATAACACGCTGTCATTAGAGGGCCTAATTCAATACCGCAAGTTGATGGATAACATCGTCGGCGGGTACTTCCTGCGCGGGAATTTGGACAATACCCTATCGTGGGCGGATGGCTCCATCGCCGACAACTCCATCACCGGCGCGAAGATTCAGGACAACGCCATTGCGCAGAGGCATATAAAGTTCCCCACGACTGGTGGGTACGTTCGAATCTGGAGTCCGGCTGCTGACAGTGTGCGATATAACATGTTCAAGGCCGACGGGACAATTATCGGCCGATTTGAGTTAGACGATACTGGAGATGTCTACCTTAAGAGTATTCGTGCCTCTGATAGTGCTTTTGTTGGGTCATTGGAATTCGATCCGGTTTCTTTTGCCACCTTCCTCTCGGGGGCAGCCGGGACGTGGTTGAGGATTACCGGTCATGACAACGTGGGGATTACTCCCCCCTTATATCTCACGGTCCCTCTTGGGGTTGCAAGTGGCGGCACCGGTTCCGACAACGCAGCGGGGGCGCGGACGAACCTCGGCCTCGGCACGATGGCGACGCAAGCCTCCGACAACGTCCAGATCACCGGCGGGTCGATCAGCGGGGTGACGGGCGTTGGTACCGGCACCGTTACCGGCCCCGCGACCGCCACTCAGGACAACGTGGTCACATGGGGCGCGGATAACACGACCATCAAGGACAGCGGTGTTGCGCTGTCGGCGTTGGCTACGTTGGCATCCCCCACGTTCACCGGCGTCCCTGCCGCGCCTACAGCCGCCGCCGATACAAACACGACGCAGATTGCCACGACCGCCTTCGTCATCGGGCAGGGGTACGCG
>JAEHJW020008338.1_pt1 | contig 17890 bp, 23 predicted proteins | sample 9271431 | NCBI WGS metagenome assembly JAEHJW02 | reverse complement strand
CCGTATCAGGTACGCAAGGGAAACCCCTCATATGGACAGGCACCGCTATCAACAATGTTGATAAGGAAGTCGTGTAATGAACCTGCACGACATAGTCGGTTCGTGTGTTGCGGCGGTGAATCCTTGGATCACTGCGCAATACCAGAAATCAACGGGCTACGCAGTCGATCCTAGCACCTATCAACAGGTGCCTGCATATGCGGCTGCCGTGCCGATTGAGGTTCAATGGCAAGCATTGCAATACCAAGACCTGCTCAAGCTGGACGGGGCAAACATACAGGGTACCCGTCGCGCCTTGTATGTTTCCGGTAACTGGCAGGGCATGGTGCGCTCTGAGAAGAAGGGGGGTGACCTCATCTCGATGCCGGATGGAAGTGTCTGGCTGGTTGCAATGGAGCTTGAAAACTGGTCGGATACGGCCGGGTGGTGTAAAGTTGCAGTAACGCTCCAGAATGGGGCTTGATGATGAATCTGTCCATAACTGAAACTAATATCATCAAAGCTACGGGGGATTTTCTCACCTCCGTAGTGCTGCCGAATACGGCGGTGATGCGTGGGCAGGTAAATCGCGTACCGGAAAACGTCGGCCCGGATTTCGTGCTGATGGTTCCTTCGCTTCGCTCGCGGCTCGCGACCAATGTCGACTCATTCAGCGAAGTGCAGTTTACTGGTTCGATCAGCGGAACGACGATGACGGTTTCGGCAGTTGCTGCTGGGCAGATTCAATCGGGGATCACCTTGTTTGGGGCGGGCATTGCGGCGGATACTGTGGTCACCGGACAGACCAGCGGCACGCCGGGGGGCATCGGCGCCTACACCGTTAGCGTTTCGCAGACAGTGGTGGCTGAAACCATCAGCGCTGGGTTCAATTCTGCACTGCAATCGACTCAAGTTGATATTCAACTCGATGTGCATGGCCCCAATAGTGCGAACAATGCGCAGATCATTTCCACAGTGTTCTGGGATCAGTACGCCTTTGACACGGTCACCAACTACGGCTTTGACATCGCGCCCCTTTACTGCGACGATCCGAAGCAAATCCCGTTTATTAATGGGGAGCAGCAGTACGAGGACCGGTGGGTCATTAACGCGGTCTTAGAAGTAAATCCGGTCGTCCAGATTCCGCAGCAGTTCGCAACACTGCTCGGCCCTGTCGATCTGGTGGATGTAATCTAATTAACTGACAAGGAGTATCAACATGACTGGGACCATTCCCGCCAGTGCGTTTGTAAGCGTACAGCCTGGGGTCATTGGCGCCGGAGGGTCCGGCGTGGCATTGAACGGCCTCTTCCTCACGACCAATTCCCGTGTGCCTGTTGGTGAAGTTCTTTCCTTCACCTCTGCGGCTGATGTCGCGACTTACTTCGGCGCTACGTCACTTGAAGCGGCAGAAGCGGCGGTGTATTTCGCGGGCTTTACCAATCGCACGGCGATGCCCGCTGCTATGCTGTTTGCCCAATACCCGACCACCAGCGTTGCGGCTTATCTACGCGGCGGTAATGCGGCGGCGGCCTACACACTGGCGCAACTGAACGCCATCGCAGCAGACAAGCTCACCATCGTTTCGGATGGGGTTGCAGAAACCTCCGGCACGATCACCCTGTCCGGCGCAACGAGTTTTTCTAATGCTGCGACTATCATCCAATCAGCATTTACGACGCCGACTTTCTCGGTGTCATTCGACAGCGTGTCTGGTGGGTTTGTCTTTACCACAACGGCGACAGGCACATCCGCGACTATGGCGTATGCTACCAGCACCACGGCATCCGCTACCGCTTGCACGACTTCCGGCACAGTGCTGACGGTCGGTGGTACCGTTACGGGAACTTTCAACGTTGGCGATACCGTTACTGGAACGGACCTCACCAACTCGTTGCCGGCGAATACAACCATCCTGAATCAACTCACCGGGACGACGGGGGGCGCGGGCACCTACACGATTAGTGCGGCGGCTACCCCCGGCAACCTGTCAAGCTGTGCCGTTACGGCGACCGGTCCTTCCGGCGCATTTGCGAAGGCGCTCTTGCTGACGCAAGCGACCGGCGCAGTAACGAGCCAGGGCGCTATCGCCGGGGTGCCTGCGACCAACATGGGGGCCATTGTTGCTCAGTCGACTAATTGGGCGACTTTTACTACCATCTTCGACCCGGACAACGGCATCGGCAATACGCAAAAGCAGGCGTTCGCTGCGTGGAAGAATGGGCAGAACAACCGTTATATGTATGTGCCGATGGATTCAGACATCACTCCGACGGAATCGACCGATGCAGCAACATCGCTTGGGCGAATCCTTAAGGGCAATGGCGATTCCGGTACAGCGCTGGTATATGAGCCGACTGAACTATACCATGCCGCCTTCATCATGGGCGCGGTCGCTTCCATCGATTTTACGCACACCAACGGAAATACCAGCCTTGGATACAAGAACCAGGCGGGACTTACCCCCGCAGTATCCAATCAAACGGTCATGGCGAATCTTCTGGCGAATGGGTATAACAGTTATGTGTCTGCTGCGACCGCTAATAACTTGTGGGACTTCCTTTACAATGGGCAGGTTACCGGCGAATTCCTGACGATCCAGCGGTATGTCAATCAAATCTGGATGAATTCCAACTTCCAGGTTGCGCTGATGAATCTGCTGACATCCGCCAACGCGGTGCCTTATGTTGCGGCCGGCTACGCCCTGATTGAAGCAGCCTTGCAAGATCCGATCAACGCGGGGATCAACTTCGGCGCTGTTCAGCCCGGTGTGCAGCTCAGCGCCGAACAGATTGCCCTCGTCAATTATCAAGCGGGGGCGAACATCGGCTCCGTGCTTCAAACGCGCGGCTGGTATTTGCAGGTCAAAGATCCCGGCGCGGTGGTGCGCGGCCTGAACGGCAGTCCGTCGATTTCCTTCTGGTACACGGATGGTGGAAGCGTGCTCCAGATCAATATGTCCTCCACCGACGTTATCTAAAAGGACTGAATCATGGCAAATCTTACTTCAGCAAATTCCATCATTATGCTTTCGGCAACTGGGCTGTTCCCCGTTGCCCAGCAGATGCAGGGGTTTTCAGCCGAGGATATCTTCGAAGCCGAAGAAATCGACGCGGCTGAGACTGTTATGGGGGTGGATGGGAAGCTATCCGGCGGCCTCATCTACGTGGAGAAACCCTGGTGGATTCACCTGCAAGCGAACTCGGCTTCCAATGCGTTCTTCGATACGCTGATCCAGACGCAGATCGCAAGCAATGACATCATCCAGCTCCAAGGGTCCGTTTCTTTGCCAGGGCTTGGCTCTAAATACGCCCTCAGCAATGGCATCTTAAAGCGTTACCCGCCGATGCCCGCAGGTCACAAGTTGTTGCAGCCCCGAAAATTCACCATCGTCTGGGAGAACATCGCGCCCGCGCCGGTGTAATAGGTTGCCGGCGACTGCCTTCAATGGCGGGCCGTTTCATCCCCTTGGCGGCCGTCGCCGGCATCTTACAAGGGGGAAACCATTCAAGGGGAATGAATAATGCGTAAGACAGCAGTAGTAAAGATTGAGGCAGAAGGACGGGATAAGGGGAAGCAGTTCATCATCACTGAGATGGCTGCTGAACCTTTGGAAGATTGGGCATTGCGCGCGCTGCTGGGCATCATGAAACACGCCGACTTTGATCCTTCCGTGGGGCAGGAACTTCTGACCAATGGCGCTGCCGGCTTGGCTTCCTTGGGCATGGCAGCTCTCATGCGGATGGATCATACTGACCTCCGCCCGTTGCTGGAAGAAATGATGGCCTGTGTTGAGCTGATCCCTGACCCCACCAAACCCGACATCAAGGTTTCCATTTCCGCGTTCCCCGAACAAATCGAGGAGGTTGCCACTCGTGTAAAGTTGCGTTCCGAGTGGTTTGTGCTCAATCTGGGTTTTTCCATTCCCGGCGTCCGCTAGAGCTTAAATCGGACGACGGGGGTTTTGACAACACGAAACTAGCCGACTATCAAAACTTGCCCCGGACCATTGCCACGATCATGTCAGCTCGTTACGCTACTCTCAAGGAATTGCAATCGGATTATTCCCTGCGGGACGCATATCTCATGCTCGAAGTCATGAGCATTGACGGGCACAACCGACGCGCGCTTGCCGCGCAGAAGCCAAAGGAATAGATCGTGGCCGCGACTATTATCGACAGCTTGGTTGTGACCCTTGGCCTAGACGGTAAAGGGCTGACGACGGGGGCACAGAAGGCTGACACTGAGCTGAAGCGCCTTCAGTCGGAAGCAGACAAGACCGGGGAAGCATTCAAGCGACAATCAGCCTTGGCGGTTAGTGCCTTCAAAGAACAGCAGGAAGCCGCCGCCAAGGCATTCAAAGAACAGCAATCGGCAGCAGTCAGGGCCGGAACGATTACCGAATCCGAAGCGCGCCGCGCGTTCCGGGAATTCAAGTCGCGGCAGATACAAGAAGCCGCAGCCTTCAAAAAGGGGCAGACTGAAAAGGCGGTAGCGTTCAAGAAGGGGCAGGCGGCTCAGATCAAGGGCACCAAGGAACAGATCGCGCAAGACAAGCAGCAGGCGGAATCGCTCTCGAAGGTGCGGAATGAATTGCTCGGCATCCTCGCTGCCTATGTTGGGTTCCGCGCCCTTGGCACAATGGGCAAGCAAACTATCGAGGCTGATACTAGCGTTGAGCGCAAATCACAGGTGCTCGGGGTTGATCCGGCAACACTGAACGCTTGGGAAATGGCGCTCCGGAAGATAGGCGTCAGTGCTGGCGAAGTCGAGGACGCCTTCCGCACCACCAATCAGATTCAGCAACAGATCGCGCAAGGCTCGCAAGAAGTCATTTCCAAGTTCACCGAGTTTGCCAAGGTTGTGGCTACGCAAGCGCCGGGTGTGCATGTCGATACTGCGAAGCTGCTAAATCGTCGCTTGACTTCCGAGCAGCGGCTGATGGAACTTTCCAAGATCGCCCAGCAAATGTCCGTCAAGGATGCGGCGCTGGCACTGGCAAAGCTCGGTTACTCGGAAGACATTGCTCGTGCATTGCATGAAGGCAATATCAGCCTTGCTGCTTCGCTTCAGCACGCCAGAGCATTGGACCCGCAATTCAGACAGGCAGCAGAAACGTCCAACCAGATCAGTATGCAATGGGCGGAGTTAGAGAATAGATTTAAGGGGGTCAAAGACACGATCTTGACAAAACTTGGCCCTGCAATTGAATGGATTCTTAGCCAACTTGAAAAATTAGGCGCTTACGGCGCGCGGCATATTGGTGAGGTTGAAGCCGCCGTTGGCGCTCTTGGCCTGGCCTTTGGCGCTCTAAGCGCTAAATCCATTGCGGGGGCAATCCTTAAGATCGGGGAACTAACCGGTGGTCTGGGAACAGCGACAACTGCGCTTGGGAAATTAGCGGCGGGGCTAGGCAATGCAGGGCTGTGGGCGGCGGGAATTGTGACTGCGGGACTCATTGGGTGGAAAATGGGGGAGGAGCTTAGTGATCATTTTAGCCAAGCCACCAAAGAAAAGATTGGAAAGTCGATTGCTGAAGTTCTCGCTTTTTTCGGCAACAAAGACGCGAAAGAGGCTCTAGCACTGAATACGCGCGCCAATGTGGCGGGGCGCACTTCCAGCGGTCGTATTTCCAGCGGTCGTATTTCCAGCGGTCACGCCGCTCAGGTACGGACCGGGGGAGTGTCTGCCGTAGATGTCGCGCAATTGGAATCGATGGGGTGGTCCTACGCACAGGCAGTGGGGATCGTCGCCAACATTCAAAGGGAAAGTTCCGGCAATATCAAAGAGCCGGGGGACAACGGGCAAGCTTACGGACTTGCCCAGTGGCACCCGGATCGACAAGCAGCCTTTGCGAAATGGGCCGGGCACGGCATTCACCAATCCACCCGCCAAGAACAACTAGGGTTCATCAACTATGAACTTAGGCACGGTGAAGCTGGGGCCGGGGCACGCCTTGCTAGGGCAAAAACCGCAGAGGACGCAGCAGCCATCGTCGCGCAATATTACGAGCGCCCCGCAAACCCTAAAGAATATGGAATCCGTGCGGGTATTGCAGCCCGACTTGCGGGGATGTTCAAGGGCGCGCCTGTTGATCATTCCATCGCAGCGGGTGCGCCTGCTGCGCTTGCTGCAAACAATATGACAACCAGCACGACAACCAATTCTGCTTCGACGCAAGTTGCCGTCAATGGCCCCATCAACATTCACACACAAGCCAGTGATAGTGATGCACCGGGCATCGCCAAGGGCATCGCCAAGGCGCTGCAAATCTATACATTCGCATCCAATGCGAATCAAGGGCTGACCTGAAATGGCGAACCCTCTCTTTCCTAACGTACCAGTTGCCATCGGGGTACCGATTGTCAATCGGCTCGCTTCCGCTGGAATTCAGTATGCGGCAAATACTGGGTTGTCTGTCCTTACTGCGGATGTGCCTGGACTTGGAAACTTTCTTGCTGGGAATGGGCCGCAGTGGGGCATCTTTGATCTAAGCGGGAATGCGGTTGTCATCCCGGATTCGATCAGAGCGTTTGACTATCGGCATGAGTGGCGCGTTGCCAACTATCCAATGGAGAAGGGCGCATTCCAGTCATACAACAAGGTTCAAACCCCATTTGAACCGCAGATCATACTGACGAAAGGGGGAACGGACGCGGACCGCGCGGCTTTCTTGAGCAATCTTGAAGCCGCCGCACTCAGCACCGCCCTTTTGACGGTAACAGTGCCGGAAGTCGATTACAGCAACGTCACGATAACTGCTATAAACTATCGGCGAAATTCGACAAATGGGGCAACGCTGCTGACGGTCGAAGTTCAACTTCAGGAAATCAGGGAAGCCCCTGCCTCCGCATTCTCGAACACGACAAGCCCGGCGGATGCCGTGCAGGTCAATACTGGCATCGTGCAGTCAATTCCGGTAACGACTGGCTCTACTGCCACCGCGTCATCCATAGAGCAGCAAGTAACCGCAGGGACGCCGCTCAGCAGTGTAATTTCTTCGGCAACTGTGCAGGCAAGCAACGCTTCTACGTTCTTAACCTCACCACAAATTACGTCCGTCCTTTCAACAGTGACACCGTATGTGACGAACCAGATAAAATCACTCATCGGGGCGAATTCGCCGGCAACGGCGGGGGTGCTTTCACAGTTCGCCAAGATGCAGAGGATCCAGTAATGCAAGTTATTCAGATTCAAGATGTGTCGAACCAAACCGTTGCTGTGCAACTCAGCGGGCAATCCTGTACGCTGAATATTTACACGCTATTGTCCGGTCTTTTCTGTGACGTATACACGAACGGAAATTTAATCATTGCTGGCGTTGTTTGTGAGGACAGAAATCGCATTGTCCGTGATTTGTACTTGGGTTTCGTCGGGGATTTGTCATTCATTGACACGCAAGGCGCCAACGATCCATCCTATCCCGGATTGGGCTCGCGTTACCTGCTTTGTTATCTTGACACTTTCGACCTTGCGCCAGGGGAAGGATGATGACATTCTCCAAAAAGCGTATCCGGCTGATCTTCACCCTAGGCGGAAATAATGCCCAAGGCAGTCAGCAAACCTTTGGCAATACCGGTGCCAATCAAGTTTCGGTCGAAGGCTTGCGAACTTCGTGCAAGATCATCAAGTCCGGATCACCGGCCATGAATGAGTGCCAACTTCGAGTTTTTGGCCTGACCCCGACCGTCTACAATTCGCTGACATCCATCTACAATGTAACGCAAGGCATTACCCAGAACACGGTGGAGGTGCAGGCGGGGGATGACAATGGGCTGGCATCAGTCTTTATTGGACAGATCAATGTCGCACAGATCGACCCGAACCAACAACCAGATTCTGTGCTGAATGTTGTTGCCCAATCTGCATATCTGCAAAACTTGATTCCGGTAAAAGCGACTTCATATCCCGGATTATTCGATGTAGCCACAGCGTTCCAAAGCCTTGCGACATTGATGGGTATGGACTTCGAGAATAACGGGGTGAGGCAGACACTGGCCGGAATGACGTTGCACGGGACAGCACGGGAACAGGCGTTACAGCTTGCGGAAGCGGCCCGCATAAATCTTGCCTTCGATGACAAAACGCTGGTGATCTTTCCCGGCAACGGAAGCCGCGCGCTGGCACCAGTCGGAGTGTCAGCGGCAACCGGCATGATTGGATACCCTGCATATTCTACGCATGGGATTAGCGTTCGGACGCTCTTCAATCCAAACCTTCGGTGGGGCGGCCAGATCAATCTTAAGAGCAGTTTGAATGTCGCACACCTGAACGGGACATGGACAGTTTGTGAGTTGGCCCATACACTTGAGGCTGAGATGCCGGATGGGCAATGGCAGTCGGATATTCAAGCGTACAACTTCCAGGCGATTGCACCATGAACAGCGGCGCACTCGGCAATCAGTCTATCCAGACATGGGGCAGTGAGTACAATGGCCTCCATTCAATCATCTCATCCATCCTCGCTGGTGTGCATACGTCCGCTCCTTGCCAAGTTGTTGCGGTGACAAATAGCGGCGGGGTAGTTCCTGTAGGATACGTCGATCTTCAGCCACTTGTTGCCCAAGTTGCCGGTGATGGGACATTGGTTCCACACGGCATAATTCATCGTGTCCCATATTTTCGCTTGCAAGGTGGGGGCAACGCGATTATTATTGACCCGCAGGTGGGCGACATTGGCACAGCGATCTTCGCGGAACGGGACATTAGCTCAGTCATCGCTAACCGCGTTCAGATCCTCACTGGAACGGTGCCTTTTGTTGCCCCCGGTAGCGGTCGCAAGCTGAACTTGTCGGACGGGGTTTTCATTGGGGGTGACCTGAATGGGACGCCGGTACAATACATCCAATTCAACACGGCTGGGATCACAATCTATACCCCCGGCAATCTGCAGATGACGGTGCGCGGAAATATGGAAGCGGACGTTACTGGAAGCGTTACAGCCAACATTGGCGGAAGCTTGACAGCAACAGCCGGGGGTGCTGGCGACTTAACGGCTTCCGGATGGACGATCAACGGAGACACGCAGTTAAATGGAAACCTGGTTGTTTCCAATGAAATCTCTGATCTCAACGGGACAAAGGGAACACTCCAGCATGTGCGCGACAGCTACGATATTCATACTCACATAGTTACGGGTGTTCAAACCGGATCAAGTAGCGTCACTTCTGATACCCCCACACCCCCGCTATGAATACTCTACTCCTTGATCGTGATGCTTGGGATCTTTGCCTGGATGCGCAAGGCAATATTGCTATGGCTTCTCTTGGTTACGCGCTTTCGCAAGACGCGGCCAGTGCTGCACGCCAATTCAAAGGAGAGTATATTTACGATGTTACTTCTGGCATCCCGTACTTCGACAAGGTGCTGGGCAAGCTGCCGTCGCTGAATTACATCCGGTCGAAACAGATCGCTGCCGCGCTGACGGTGCCAGAAGTTGCAGCGGCTTCCGTCTATTTCACTTCCATCGCTGAAGGTTCGGTGGCCGGGCAGATTCAGGTTACGGATACCAGCGGAACAACTACTACGGCGGGATTCACCCTATGAGCAATGTTCCGACCATTACGATGACGCCTACAGGGTGGATTGCCCCGTCATCTGCCGACATCCTTACCGGTGTGCAGGCGGATATGAATGCGGCCTTTGGCGGAAACTTGAACTTCAGCACGCCCTCCGCGCCACAGAATCAAATCGCAACGACTGAAACGGCAGTCATCTCTGCGGCGGATGCGGCGCTCGTTGCCCTCTTCAATGGGGTCGATCCTGCCTATGCTGAGGGGCGGATGCAGGATGCAATCGGGCGGCTCTATTTAATGACCCGTAACCCGGCGCAATCGACAACTATCCAGGTAGCATGCGTCGGGCTGGTTGGAACAGTCATCCCGGTCAATGCCCTTGTCGTTGATCCGAACGGTTATCTTTATGCGGCAACAGTTGGCGGCACTATTCCTTCCGGCGGCTCAATAACGCTGGAATTCGCTAATACGATCCAAGGTCCACTCGCTGTCCCTTCTTCCGTTTCGATCTATCAGACCATAAACGGGTGGGACACGGTAACGGTGTCTTCCGGGGTGCTTGGTGCGGCCGTGGAGAATCGCGCAGAATTCGAAGCTCGACGGCAGAACACTGTCGCACTGAATTCAGTTTCCCCTCTTGTGGCAATTCGCGGTGCTGTTACTGACGTGGCGAACGTCACCTCCTGCTATACGACGGAGAATCCGAACAAGTATCCGATTGCCTTCAATGAGGACGCTGATTCAACCTTTACCACGATCTCAGGAACGACACTGACCATTTCAGGTGTCGTTACCGGCACCATCGCGATCGGGCAAACTGTCTCCGGTCCCGGTACACTTGCTGGTACAACAATCACCGGCGGCAGTGGAACGAGTTGGACCGTCAATCAAGCGCAAACCGTCGCATCCACTACGCTGCAATACGGCGGGGTGGTGATAGCCCCCAATACCATGTATATTGCCGTAGCGGGCGCACTGGCTTCCCCGACCGCCATCGCTACGGCGATCTTCACCAAGAAGGGGCCGGGGTGCGGTTATACAGGCAACACCACGGAAACCGTCTATGATTCAAGCTTTCCTTACCCTGCCCCCGGAATTCCCTATTCGGTAACGTATCAAGCGGCGACGAATGTCTCCATCTACATGCAGGTGACTCTCGCCAACAACCCCGGTATTCCTTCGAATGCTTTGGCATTGATCCAAACGGCGGTGCAGGCGGCCTTTACCGGATCGGATGGCGGCACAAGTCAGCAAATCGGCTTCCAAGTATTTGCCAGCCGCTTTTATGTTGGCATCGCTTCTTTGGGGACATGGGCGGAATTGATTTCCGTGTTGCTCGGGTCTAGCCTTGCAACACCCGCCGCTGTGGTTACTGGCAGCGTCAGCGGAACAGTGATGACGGTTTCTTCTGTGACTTCCGGCGCACTGGCCGCTGGACAGATAATTACCGGAACAGGGGTGACAACCGGAACGTCGATTGTAAAGCAATTGACCGGCAGCGCAGGCAGCACCGGCACTTATCAGGTAAGTATGTCGCAAACAGTAGGCAGCGAAACGCTAGACGCCATGAGCGTGCTTTCTGCAAGTCTGCCCATGAGAATCGATCAGATGCCGACCATTGATCCCAACAACATCTTCTTGACCTTGGTGTAGGAGCTTACGATGAAATTTCTCCTTTTCCTTCTTCTTGGCCTATTCGCAGGACTTGCGATAGCCGGCGGATCATCCCCTGGCCTGACTTACGGACAAGTGCCGACCGCCGCACAATGGAACAGCTATTTCGCCGCTAAGTTGGATTTCAACCCTGGCCCGGCAAACACTGTTCCTTATTGGGACGGTTCCGGCAATTTGCTTTTTGCCAACGTATCCGGGGATTGTACTTCAATTGCCGATGTTTTTACCTGTACCAAGATCAACGGGGTAACCACATACCCTATTCCGGTTTCTGGGATTATCTCAGCAACAGCGCCGATCATTGCGTCCAGCTTCGGTACTTCCCCGACGATCACAGCGAATGGAACAGCGGCGGGAGTTATCACCATCGGCTCCGGTGGAAGCGCATCGTCGGGGGTTCTTACGATGCCGACCGCAGCCCACGGGTGGGCCTGCAAGTTTACGGATGTCACAAATAACGCGTCTTTCGTGACTGACCAATCGGCAACGTCGGCGACTTCCGTTACTGCGACCAATTACTCCCGCACTACCGGCTTGACGACCGCATGGACGGCCGCTGACGCGGTGCAATTCGCCTGCCTTGCCTACTGAGTCATGACGCAAGCGCCAAACAGCATTGGGCAGTTCGTTATCGGCGAGAGCCAGATAGGAGATTTGCCGTTCGACTGGACGCAGACGGTTCTAAGTCAGTATGCGAATAGCCCGGTCATGCTGGCGATTCTTGCGAACAAAAGCGCGTGGTATGATCCGACCGGGCAAATAAGTTTGTTCTACGACCAATGCTGGAATCTTGAAACAGCGCAAGGTTATGGACTGGATGTTTGGGGGCGTATCGTCGGGGTCGAGCGCGTGCTGCCCGTTTCGGTCAAGTATCTTGGCTTTGAGGAAGCAGGACAAATCAGTGCTGACCCATTCAATCAATCCCCGTTCTATTCCGGCCTTATTAGCACGTCCAATTATGCCCTTTCCGATGATGCGTTCCGCCAGCTCATCTACGCGAAAGCGGCCGCTAATATTTGGGATGGATCAATCCCCGGACTGAACGGTATCCTCCGCACACTTTTTCCTGGGGAAGTGGCATATGTCGAGGATGGGCAGGACATGACGATGACTTACTACTTCGGCTTTGCCCTAACCCCAGTTCAGCTTTCCATCGTGCTGACCTCCGGGGTTCTTCCGCACCCTGCCGGAGTCGGCGTAAGCTACGTCCAGCTATAGAGGAACGCATATGCGCTCAAGTGACATCCCTGCTAAACTAGACATCCCGTTTGCGGATACAGCGGGTGCAGGATATATTCGGCCCATTCCAGTTGCAAGTCAAATTCCCATCACCCCTGGCGCTGCTTCGCTAACAGACGGCTTCCCGCCGCTCAACTTCTTGCCTGAGGCTGCTGGCGGTATTCCGCCTTTCGGGCAAGACATGAACGGCATTCTCAATGCGGTCAGCGCGTGGAGTCGCTGGTGTTCCGCTGGTGCCCCAGTCAGCTATGACAGCGCATTTTCTACGGCAGTCGGGGGCTACCCCGCCGGTGCCCTGTTGTATGCAGCGGCAGGGGGTTTCTGGTGGATTAATGCCATCGATAACAACACTTCCGACCCTGATACCGGGGGTACAAATTGGACGAAGTTCGCGCCCGGCCTCATCTACAATGGAAACCCGAATGGGCATGTAGCGGGCACGGATTCTTCCGCCGGCTCTTTCCCGTCGATGGTTTGGGATTACGCGGACAATATCTTGTGGTTATGTACGACCGGTGGGGTTGCCGCGTCTGCTGTTTGGACAGCGGCTGGGGGCGGGGGCGTCAGTACCTTCTACGGGGGGACTTCCACTGGAACGGCAAACGCGCAGCACGTAACCCTTCCGTCCTCGGTACAAAGTTTCGCGGCGGGGTCTAGCTTCTGGTTTATCGTCGGTGCGGGCTTGACAAATACCGGGGCATGCACAATCACGCTGCCTGCTCAGGGCAGCTTTGCGGGCGGAACATTTGCCGTGCGAAAGGATGGGATTGCTGGTCCGATTGCCTTGGCGGGGGACGAAATTGTTGCGGGGAACACCCCGACCGTTCGCTTCGATGGAACTTACCTGCATCTAATTTCTACATCCCTTGGTACGGCGGCGCTGGCGAATGCGTCGAGCAATACCGGGACGGTGGCGGCGGTATCTGGGGCTGTTACGGTTGGTCACTTGGCCGTGTTTGGCGATACGTTGGGCACCGTGCAAGATGGCGGATCCATCCCTTCCTCTGCTCTGCCCATCATCGTTTCAACGTCTCAAACGATTGTGCCGGGCACCTACTACGCGGATACCTCCGGCGGTGCGATCACGCTGACTTTGAGCCTCACACTCGCGGGCGTCTATACCTTCGTGGACGCTGAAAATACATGGGGCCTGAACAATCTGACTATCAACGGCAACGGTCACAACATCGGAAACAATTCAACCAACGTCGCGGCGACGTTCCTTGCTGACGTTTCGGACTACCAGCTCTCGATCGAAGCTACATCAACTTATTGGAGGCTTGTGTAATGCCAAAACTTTCTGACTTTGTTGGGAATGCTCCGCCTCCCGGAGCGACTACCGTTCAAGGCAATGGGTCAATGAAGGCGTCCATCCTTCTGTTCGACTTCAATCCTGGGACTCGTTCAATCACATTGAATCCTGGGACATATCGTGTCGCGGTGGTTGGGGGAGGAGGCACCTCTGGGACGTACAATGGTGGAGGTTATTCTGAATATGTTTTAACTGTTACAGCCCCAACAGCCTATCCATACACTGTGGGGACACCAGCAGGGACATCGTCTTTTAACAGCGTGATTTCTGCAACCGGTGGAACTTCTGCTAGCCCCGGAGTAGGGAGCGGCGGTCTGATAAATACGTCAGGAGGAACAGGAACAGTAGGGGGAGCGAGTTCAGCAGGTGGGGCGTCCGGACACAGGTTTGGTAATGGAGGGAATGGGAGCAATAGTGGAGGAGGGTGGTCGCAAAATGGGTCAGGGGGTGGTCCCGGTGTGGGTGGAGTTGATGGTTTTGGTTTGGGGATTACCCCAGACGCCGGGGTGATGCACCCTGTCATGACAAATAATGCTGGGACCGTGATGATCATTGGGGGACATGGTGGTTATGGTGGAGGTGGTGCTGGTTATTCAGGTATTGGTGGTGGAGGAAACGGTGGAATTGGTGGTGGAGGCGGGAATGGTGGAAATGGTGGAATTGGAGCAGGGAGCGGAAATGGTTCGTCGTCTGGTCCTGGTTGTGTGATCGTGGAGGTACTATAAAATGTCAAACTACGCAAAAGTTGAAAATTCCATTGTTGAGGAAGTGGTAACTCAAGCAGCTTACAACACCTTCAACTCGACCACGCAGGCGCTGTTCGTGTCTTGCCCTTCGACCGTGACGGTGGGATATACTTTTGTTCCCCCATCAACGTGGACTGCACCGCCTGCTCCACCAGCACCTGTCGTGAAGTACCCAATTCTCACCCCGATGCAGTTCTACCTCGCCTTCACTCCGACTGAGCGCATGGCGATCAAGAAGAGCACGGATGCCAATGTCATTGAGTTCTGGGCGACCTATCAATTGGCAGCGCAGCTGAACAACACCATCAACCCGAATCTTGTCAGCGTGCAGGAAGCATTGACCTATCTGGCAACACCGACGACGGCGTCGCCGCCCGGCCCCGGCATCCTCGCCTCGACCGCGCGCATCGCGCAGATCAGCGCCGGCATCCCGCAGTAGTACCATTTTCTTGGCGCACCGATAACTCAGGAGGAAACATGGCGGGGGAAGAATGGTCTGGCAGGGAACGCCGAACAGACAACAATACATTAAACGCCATTACAAGGATTCAACAAGTCATGGTTACTCACACCAGAGAAGAAATGGAGCGGTACAAAGAAATAATCGACGGCATCGCGGCCACGCGGGAGGCGAGTGAGAAACGCCACCATGAAACATTCGAGCGGATCGAAAACTTAGCATCTTCGATCCGTGACCTTTCAGCAAAGGCGGATATGTTTCATGACTCGATCAAGCGCGCCTTCGTAAAAGACGACGACGGTATGCCGGACTTTGACGGGCACCGTACCGCTCACATCTCAATGATGAATGATGCGAAGGCACTGGGATCAATCAAGAATTACATCAAGGGTGGTGTTGCCGTTGGGGTCATCGTCGCGCTTATGGGCTTCGTCGGCCTATCCGTATTGCATGAGGTCCAGTACGGAGTAAGCCGTCCAGCAGCGGGGACGCGCAAATGAACCCCCAGCACCGTTCGGGTGGCACGTTAATAAAGCGCTGCGAGAACTGCCCAGACTGGATGCACTTCGGCGATGACCACGAAGCCGGCCGTTGCCCGATTCTGCACGCCATCACCGATCCGGAGGACACCTGCATGGTGCTCGCCGATGACCTGTTAGAGGACAAAACGAAATGACTCCTGACGAATTCATTGCTGCCGTTTCGCCGGCCGCACGTATTTCTGCCGGCAATACTGGCATCCCCGCCAGCTTCACCGTTGCCGAAGCGGCGCTTGAATCTGGATGGGGTGCGCATTGCCCGGGTATGAACCTGTTCGGCGTCAAGGCTGACTCGTCTTGGCATGGACCTGTCACCGTGCGCCGCACCCGTGAAATTGTGCAGGGCAAGCCCATCGTTATCAATGCCAAGTTCCGCGCATACACTGACTGGCTAGGAAGCATTGAAGATCACGCATTGTTTCTTCAGGACAATCCCCGCTATAGGTTGGCCTTTGCACACAAGGACGGGGAGGGGTTCGCACGGGCAGTTGCTGCGGCGGGTTATGCCACCGATCCTGATTATGCCGATAAGCTCATCGGCATAATCCACACTCACAATCTCTCCGCACTCGATAAGGAGATAGCATGAGTGCCGTCACTGAAACCCACGAAGAGAAAGAAACGCTGGCCGTGGATGTGGAGCTTCCCGGTCATGATCCAAGAAAGACAACGTCTCTTTTCGAGCATAGCAAGAAAGAACTGGAAGCTCGCGTAGGAGGTCGGTGCTACATCTGCGGCAGGACATCGGCGGAAGCTGGTCCATTGCAGGCGCACCACCATCCTATCGAGCGTTGCTTCGCCAATATGATAGATTGGGAGCGCGTTGCATTGGACTTCCCAACGTTCGATTGGAAGAAGTTCTTTGCCGGCGCGAAGCGTGAGACTTACACAGTGCCGGCCGAGGGCGACGTGCCGGCATTCACCGCCACTGTACTCGTACCCGTCGACCCGTACCTCTTCGTGGATGATATGCGATACAACGGTCTGCTGCTCTGCGCAGACCATCACATTCACAAGGATGAGGGAATCCATGACCTTCCTTTCCCTATCTGGATAGCGCAGCGGTATGGCAAGGAAGGCTACAAGTTCTCGGACGTCGAGATAATTCACCACGAACAGGAGCCATCGAAATGAATCCGAATCTCCCTATTGCTCTCTACGCTGTCGGCTACCTCACGCTGTTCGGCGGTTGGCTCGCGCTGGTCCTCGCAAAGACGCCGGGGGCCGATACCCTCGTCGAATTCATCCAGGCGACCCTGGGCGCGCTGACGGGCCACATCCTGACGATGATCAACCCGCGCGCACCGAGTGCTCCGCCGGCATCCCCCAGCGACAAGCAAGCCGGGCGTGCGACTCCCCTCCTGCTGCTAACCGTGGCTATCGGGACGATGCTGCTGATGGGCGGCTGCGGCACGTTGAACGCGTGGAACGCCGGCATGCTGACCAAGGGCGCAGGGGACTACACCGCTGCGAAGATCAACCTCCAGAAAACGGATGACATGAAGCTCCAAGCCTGGATCGACTCGGCTTGTGCCATGAACGTGGGCGCTTTGCAGCGGGCGGCGAGCACATCGGGCAACGGGAACGCCATCACCGCAGTCTTCACTGCCTGCCCGGTTCCGGGCGTCGGCGTCACGTCCAATCTGCCGAATGGCAGCCTGACGGTCCAGACCACGACGCTGCAAGCGCCGCCGGCGAAATGATCTCCCCAGCCTATGCCGCGTGGTTGTGCAATGCGATCTACAGCCCGGTCACGCCTGGCGTTTTCTCGGATGTTCAAAGCTTTGATGCGGTGACGATGGGGGTCTCGACAGCCAACAGCATGACATGCGTCACTTTCGCAGGCAGCGAGTCGGGCCTAGACTGGCTGCGCGACTTTGAAGCGGTCCCCTTTGCCCATCCGGAGCTCGGGACTATCCATGCCGGCTTCTGGCAGGGCATGGAGGCCGCATTCGAGGCGTTGCGCCCCAAGTTGTCCGGACAGATAGCGATACAGGGGCACTCGCTCGGCTGCGCTCACGCGGCGATCCTGGCCGGCCTGTGCGCCGTCAATGGCATCCCAGTGGATCAGCTCACGCTGTTTGCGCCACCGCGCCCTGGTTACGCGACGCTGCGGGATCTCGTCCAAGGGCATGTCGGGAAGGTGCTCGCATACCGCAACGGCCCTGATCCGGTGCCGGAGGTGCCCGTGACGCTGCCCGGGCTACCGTGGGAGCCGATTGCCGATCTGATCCGCCTGGAGGAAAGCCCGGGTGGCATCGAGGCGCTTGACCCGGCGCGCTGGCACTCGATCGGTCTATATCTCAAGGCTGCTCCGACGAACATATGATGTTCCACATGCTCACCGAGAAGATGCCCCCAGCACATGATGCGCGGATCAACCATCCATTGACGCATTATGTCATGCCTCCAAAATCATGCGGATA
>JAEHJW020003573.1_pt1 | contig 17899 bp, 24 predicted proteins | sample 9271431 | NCBI WGS metagenome assembly JAEHJW02 | reverse complement strand
AACTTCCCGTCGCTCAACGTCACCGCGCCCTATCTCGGCAAGGCTGGCATTCGTCTGGCGTTGCAGGGCGAAAGCACGCTCTATCTGCCGACATTGACCGGTGCGGTCACGTCGCAGGAGCCTTATATGATGGTCGAATGCACCATCAATCTGCTCAAAACGCAGGGCCTCGCGAACCAATACAAGCAGCAGATGGAAGCCAGCGCGGCGCTTGGCGATGGCACGGTGCGCGCCGACTCCACCGCGCTCGGGGCGTATGGCATCGTCAACTGTTCGATCAAGTCGATTCGCGAATTGGACTTTGCCGGGGAGAACGCCGACTTCCTGGTGACTATCGGCGGCTACTACCTGATCAATGCCAATCTGTATGGCTAAATAGATGAAAATAAACGAAAAACTAAACCTCGTCGTCCCGCTCTACGACGGCAACGAGGCAATCTACGCCTACGTTCATTCTGCGCCGATCTCGCGCGAAGTGTTCGAGGCGAATTTCTTCTTGTTGTCGAAGACTTTCACCGCGATCTTTGCCGAAGGATTGGGCGAGATCGCGGGACCGAAAGTCGCGTCCCTCATCATGCGTAAGATCGCCAGCCAGGACAGGATCGATGCGACGCCGTTGATGAACGAAATTCACCGACTGACGAACGTGTTGGTCGGTGGACCGGGCGGCTGGGTGATGACACCGTTTCACGATTGTCTCAGCAACAACACCATCGACTCCGACGATCTCGCGGAGGCCATCAACGCGATCGTTTTTTTTATTGCGGTGTCTGCGATGACAGTCCGGCAGCAGAGACGGGACATGCTGGCTGGCGCTGCGAGACTGTGGGGAGCGCGGATCGAATCATCGGACTGTACGGCTTTCGCCGCTTCGCTCAAGACCTCGACCGCGACCGTCAATACTGGCGCGAACCCGATACCGGCGTCTTCGGTTCCATATTAGATTGGGCGGCCGGCGACGGGTTCGAAGACTATTTCGGCCGGTTCGATTGGGTGTGGACATCGGCGGCTGAATTTCGGCATCGACACGTGACGCGGTGGCTTGAGGCTTTGGCTAAAAGGGGGTGATCACATGGCAACCAAAAGTGTGATCGAGGTTGATGTCCAAGATGGCGCCTTCCGCCGCTTCTCGGAAATGTTCGCCAAATACCAAGACCTATTAAAAAAGACACCGGACGCATGGAAGAAGGTCGGTGATGAAGTCGATACCGTCCTGGATAAGACGGTCACGGGCGTTGAGGATGTGCAGGCCGCGACTTCAGGCGTAGAGAAGGCGGCGGCCGGCGCCGCGGTATCGTTCCGACAGACCTTCATTAACGTTTCGGGCCATGCGTCTGCCATGCAGAAGGTTGCGGTTGGGCAGACCGCCGCTGGACGTGCTGCCCACAGCCAAGCGCTCGCATGGCGGGAAATGGCACGGAATAGCCGGGCATTCGCCACCCATATCACTGACGCAACCCGATCCCTACTGCGCTGGGCATCGTTGACCGGCGTCATATCCGGCGTGCTGGGTGGTGGCGGTTTGTTCGGGATTGACCGGCTGGCGACGTCGGCCGGCAACTCGCGGCGTTCGGCGTTGGGTTTGGGCGTGTCTCCCGGTGAAGAAAAGGCATTCGGCCTGAATTACGGCCGCGTGGTGGACTCCGACCGCGTTCTTGGCGGCGTGAACGAATCCCTCCATGACGTGACGAAACGGGTAAGCCTGTATGGCGCTGGCCTGTCCGAAAAGGATCTGGCCGGCAAAGACACCGCCCAGGTTTCCGCCGAACTCATCCCGGCCTTGAAGCGGCTCGCGGACCAGACGCCGGACGCGATGATGGCTCAGGTGATGAAGTCCCGGCATCTGGACCAGTTCATTGACCTTCAGGGCTTCCAACGGCTGAAGAACACGCCGGCTGGCGAAATTGCCGGGTATGGAAAGCAGTATCAGACCGACATCGCGGCGCTGGACCTGACCAAGCAACAGCAAAAGGCATGGCAGGATTTACAGGTTCAGTTGAACCGCGCCGGCCAGACGATTGAAACCATGCTGACGGCCAAGTTGACCGACCTCGCGCCGCAGATCGGGCATCTGTCCGACGCTTTCACAAAGGCGGTCGGTGAACTGTTGAGCAACCCGCATATCGGTCAATGGATCGATGACCTGGCCACCGGCATTAAGTGGCTGGCTGATTATATCGGCGACGGCTCATTCCGCACGAAAATCGACGGGTTCATAACCGGTGTCAGCAACATGGGATCGGCGGCGGGCGAAGTGTTCATGACCCTGAAAAGCTGGATCGATTGGTGGAAGGGGGCGACCGCCGCCGATATGGCCAAAAAAGGCGGGGTCAACGGGCCAATTCAGGATGACAACCCGAACGCGCCAGGATCGCCCGAATGGAAAAAGCGGCAGGAAGAAATCGCGCGCAGCCATGGCGTTGCGCCGGATGACTTTTCGTGGATGAACCCGCTGACCTGGGGGCACCAACAATCGACCGGGCAACTGCCGCGCGGGGTCCGCAACAACAACTGGCTGAATCTCAGTTACGTGCCGGGGCAGGGTGCCAGCGGGTCCGATGGCCGGTTCGGCGTCTATAACACCCCCGAGGAAGGTATCGCCGCATCGGAGAAACAGCTTCTGCGCTATCAGGCAAGCGGCCTCGATACGATCGGCAAGATTATTTCCCGTTGGGCACCTCCCGGCGAAAACGACACCGCCGGTTACATTGCCGATATCGCGAAGCAGACCGGGAAGGACGCGAACGCAAGGTTCGACGTAAGCAACCGGGATAACGCCGCCGCGCTGATTGCCGCCATGGCCCGTCATGAGACGGGGCGCACCATCGACCCGCAGGTTGTGCAGCGTGGCGTTGGGCAGGCATTGGGACCGGCTCCGGTGGCGATAAACCAAGGCGGCCGCGCACCGAACGCGACGATCACGATCCACAATAACACCGGCGGCTCGGCTGTCGTGTCCGCTTCGCAGTTGGTATTCTGATGACGCCCGGACTCGCGATATTCAAACTCGCATTTCAGCTCTCCCCGGTTCTGCTCACCAATGGAATCGCAAAGTATGTGCCAGGCGGCGCGTTGCCGATCATCGCGCTTACCGAGGCGGCGCATTTCCTGACCGGGCTTCTGTCCGGGGCAGGGAACATCGAACTCGACGACTTTTTCGCGCATTTCCAGCCGATGCCGGGCGGCACGTTGGTTGATAATCAGATCGGCATGTATCCGTTCGCGAATCAGGCCGTCGCGGCCAACGCGATCATTGCCCAGCCGCTTCAATTGTCGATGCTGATGCGGTGCCCGGCACGCGATGAACTCGGCTATGCCACCAAGCTGGCGACCATGCTGGCGTTGAAGGCGGTGCTGGACCAGCACAACAACCTTGGGGGCACCTATACCGTTGTCACCCCGTCCTACTTCTACACCAATGGCATCCTGACCGGGATGCGGGATGTGTCGGACGCGCAATCCAAGCAGGTGCAGAATGCGTGGCAACTCGACTTCCTCTTTCCGCTCCTGACCCTGGAAACGGCGCAGTCGGTGCAGAATAACCTCATGAGCAAGTTGACCGGCGGTACACAGTTGAGTGGACAACCCACATGGTCCGGCCTCACGCCATCGATCGGTAACGTCAACAGCCTTGCCGGCCCGGCGCTGATCCCGTCGTTGAGCGGTTCGCCGGCCGCAACCACGGCGCCGTTCTGATGCCGACAACGACCGCCTTTACTCCGACCTCGCAGTCCACATTCCAGTTCCAGGCCACGCTCGATGGCGCGGCTTACAACGTCGAGATCACCTGGAACGTCACGGGCCAGCGTTGGTATGTGAACGTGTATGGCGCGGCGGACGTGCTGATTTTGTCGCTTCCGTTGATTGGATCGCCGCCTGGGTATCCGATCTCCCTGACCGGCGGCTATTTCAAGTCCACGCTGGTTTTCTATCAGTCCACACAGACGTTCGTGGTGACGCCGTGAGGTTCTACAAGATCGACCTCGCCAAACAGGACGGATCGCCATTGACGCCCGTCAGCTTGGGCGGCATGGGCCTTACGAGCCTGCTGGCAAACGGTCAGAACAACCCCGCCGCACTGAACATCGAACTCGATATCCCGGTTGCCGCGCTTCATTCGCCGCAGGGCAACTCACTGATCCGAGTGTGGGGACTTGGCCTGCAAGACCTGACCAATTCGTTCGAACTGAACGACGCGACCATTTCGGTCTATGGCGGCATGTCCAAGGGCTTGCCGCTGGCGAACGCTTCCCAGGCGCAACTGCTGGTTAAGGGGCAGGTATTCCAGGGTTTCGGTAATTGGGTCGGAACGGAACAGACCGTCGATATGATCCTGATGGCGCCAATCGGAACCAACGCAGCCCCATTAAACATCATCCTCGACTGGACGGCAGGCATGACCCTTGCGGGGGCGTTGTCGTCAACCCTGAACACTGCGTTTCCCACGGCGAAGCGGATCATCAACCTCAATCCCCGGCTGGTCCTGGATCATGACGAAGTGGGTTACTACGGCACGTTGACGCAGATGGCGAGCGTGCTGAACCCGCTCAGTAAGTCCATCATCACCGACCCTGGCTATCCGGGCGTCTCGATCTCCTATGACGGTGAGACGGTCACGGTGTCCGACCTATACGGGCCACCCGTGCAGACCAAAGCCATCGCGTTCGAGGACTTGATCGGGCAACCGACGTGGATTGGGCCGTTTACGATCCAGGTCAAAACCGTCATGCGCGGCGACATTGACCTGTTTGACATCGTGACGTTGCCGCAAACCCTGATTACGAACACGCAATCGGCCCTGACCCGGTTCCGCGACAAGAGCATCTTTTCGGGGAATTACGTGGTGCAAAGCATTCATCACTGGGGCAATTTCCGCCAGCCGGACGCGGCATCCTGGAACACGACGTTTGAAATGATCCCGCAGCCGAGTGCAACTTGATGGCCGGCAATACTCAAAAAACTCCGTTTGTCAAAAGCCTCAACCAGTTCGCACAGAACAAAATCCAAGACGCGATCCAGACGCTTGGCCGCGCATTGCCTTGCTCCGTCGTCTCGGTCACAGGCGCCATCGTCAAGGTCAAGTTCGAGGTTCAATCCGGCTTCACGCTGCCCCAGGTGACGGTGCCGCTGTTCGGGCCGGAATACATCCGCTATCCAATCCAGCCGGGCGACAAGGGCGTTGTATTCGCCGCCGATGCCTACCTTGGGGGCATGAGCGGCCTCGGTGGGGGTGTCGCCGACCTGACGCAGCGGAACAACCTCTCGACGTTGGTGTTCTTCCCGATCGGCAACAAGAACTGGGCGACCGTCGATGCAAAGGCGGTCGTCATCTATGGGCCAAACGGTGTGGTCATTCGCGATGCCGGATCGGCGGTCACATTGACGCTCACGCCTGGCGGGATTGCGATTAAGGGCAACGTCAGCATCAACGGGAACCTGTCGGTTACTGGCAACATCACCGCGACCGGCAACATCACGGCCGGCGCGGGCGGATCGGGCGCCGTCGATTTGCTGGGTCACAAACACTCGGCTTCCGGGGGAACTGGGGTCGGTGGGCCGCCGGTTCCGGGGAGTTAAAACATGCGGACATGGGGCAGGATCACCAACCCGGACGGATCGCGTTCATGGGTGCAGGTGGCGACTGACCAAAACGGGTCGAATGACATGGTGTATGTCACCACGCTCGCGCAGGTGCTTTTGCTCAATCTCGGCGAATCTCCGTTCTACGCGGATCGGGGCATTCCAGCCGTTCAATCGATCATCACGCAAGTATTCCCGGACTACTATGTTGCTTACACGCAGCAGAAATTCGCGCCTTACTTCGCGAGCCTGATCGTTTCCAAACAGCCGCTTCCTGATCCGACTTACAATATCAACGTCACCACGCACCAAGGGGTCAAGATCAATGCCTCCATTCCGGTGCCGGTCTAAATGAGCGGCACTCTCCCCGTCGTGTTCTCCGCTGCTGGCCTTCAACCCCAGGCTCCAGCGGACCTAAACGCGCAACTGATCGCCCAGGCCACGGTGCTTTCCCCAGGCTTGACCGCCAATCTGCCCGGTTCCTTGATCGAGGATATTTCCAGCACTGCGACGGCCGCACTCGTAATCATCGATCAGGCTCGCGTTGATCTGGTGAACTCGCTCACGCCATACGGGTCAAACCCATTTATCACCAGCCAGCTCGGGCAGGTCTATGGGGTGCAGATCGGGACCGGATCATATACGTCCGTGTTCGTGGTGTTCAGCGGACCACAGGGGTTTCCGATCCCCAAAGGCTTTGTCGTTTCGGACGGAACCTATCAGTACGTCATTCAGGACGGTGGCATCATCGGCACGAGCGGCCAGACGCAATCGCTGTTCGCCCTGGCTACCCAGCCCGGCGCATGGGCGATCCCCGCCGGCACAGTGACGCAGCTTGCAACGTCCGTTCCCACGACGTTCACCGTAACGGTTTCCAACCCGTTCGCCGGCACGCCAGCGACGGGCGGCCAGAGCGAGGAAGACTATCGCGCGTTGGTTCTACAGGCCGGACTCGTTTCGGCTCAGGGGACAACGACATTCCTGAAAACGCTGCTCAGTCTTGTGCCCGGCGTGCAATCCAGGCTGGTTTCCCTTCGGCAGCAGACGGGCGGAGGATGGGAAGTCATCGTCGGCGGCTCGGGCGACCCCTACCAAATCGCATATGCCATCTTCCAAGCGATGGGCGATATCTCCGTGCTGGTTGGGTCCATCATGGCCGTTACCAACATCACCAACGCCAACCCAGGCGTCGTTACGACCGACCTCAATCATGGGTTCGTTTCGGGCCAGCGGATCATCATCACGAACGCGACTGGCTTGACCGCGCTTAACAACCAGCTTGTGACGATCTCGGTCATTTCGCAGACTTCGTTTTCAATTGGCGTCAATACAACGACAATGGGGACTTACACCGGCAACGGCGTGATTACCCAGAATTACCGGAACGTCGTCACCAACATATACGACTATCCCGACACGTATTCGGTTCCATTCGTCATTCCGCCCCAACAGACCGTTTCTATGGTCATCACCTGGAATACGTCATCATCCGCGATTGTGTCCGCCGCTACCGTCGCGAGTGCCGCTCAACCGGCCTTGGCGCTTTATGTCAATTCCATCCCGGTCGGACAGCCGATGAACTTGTTCGAAATGCAGGCGGCGTTTCAGTCGGCAACGGCTTCGTTGATCCCGCCCGCGCTGCTCACACGCATGGTGTTCGCGGTTTCGATCAACGGCGTTGGCGTGGCTCCAGAGACGGGCACCGGAATTATCGCGGGCGATCCGGAGTCGTATTTCCAGACGACCGCCGCGTCCATCACCGTCACTCAGGGATAGCATTTCATGGCCCTTACGCCTGTCTCCAACTCAATCGCAGCCGGGCCGATGGGTCGCGGCTTTGCCATCACCCCGAGCGATGTCACGGTCCTGACCCAACCCACGCGAGGCGTCTGGGTCGGAGTCGGGGGCAACGTCGTGGTTCTGATGAACGGCGATACCGCGACCGTGACGCTGCTTGGCGTTCCGGCTGGAACGATGCTGAACCTCAGCGTCGTCAAGGTCATGGCTACCGGAACCACCGCTTCGTCCATCATTGGACTTTACTAGGAACAACCCATGGCCAAGAGCACAACCCTCGATAACCAAATTCTCGCGTGGCTCTACAACGGCACGTCCGCGCAAGGCTTGGGGCAAAACCTGCCGTCCGGAACGATCACCGCCTCGATCTCCGGCACCACGCTGACCACCACCGCCGGGACACCCGCCATCGGCGATCTGGTGACCGGAGCCGGTGTCGCGGCAAACACTTACATTACGGCTGGTAGCGGCACGACCTGGACCGTCAGCGTTTCTCAGACGGTCGCCAGCGAAACAATGACCGTTGGCCCCCTCACAAACATCTATGTCGCACTGCACACAGCGGACCCGACCGCATCTGGCACGCAATCGAGCAACGAAATTGCCTATACAGGTTACGCTCGGGTGGCGATCGCGCGCACCACAAGCGGCTGGGCGGTTTCCGGCGGCACGGTCAACCCGGCGGTAAACATCGTATTCCCGGCTGGCACGGGCGGCAGCGGAACCGCGACCTTCTGGTCCACAGGCTTTGCTTCCAGCGGTGCCACGCAGATATTGCATTCCGGTGCAATCTCTCCGTCGATTATCTGCGGCAGCGGCGTGACGCCAACGCTGACGACCGCGACGGCCATTACCGAAAGCTAATCCCGGCCTTTCTGACGGCGGGAGGCTATCATCGCCCAAATTTCCAATATCCATTATAACCTTACGGCGTGGGCGGGATCGACCGCGTATGTCGTGGGCAATTCCGTCTCGAATGGCGGGAATGCCTATCGGGTTGTCACTGCCGGCACGTCCGCCGCGTCCGGTGGACCGACCGGCACCGGATCATCCATCACGGATGGAACCGTCGTCTGGCGCTGGCTGTCCGCCATTGACTATACCAACCTGCAAGCCTGGGCGAACGCGCTGCCCGCGACGTTGACGCAGTCCGTTGTTGGGCAAGTTTGGAACAACAACGGAGCCATAACCACAACGGCCGGGACGGCCTATCTCAGTCTGTCCGGCCATGCCACGACCTCGACCAACAACATAACGGTCACCGCCGCTCCTGGTGAATCGTTTCGGGATTCGTTCACCCATACCACGGCGCTTGCGTTCAATTCGTCGCCCGGCGTGCGTTTCGTTCTACCGTCAACCGCCGGGGCGGTTAATTACTTCAACGTCGGTGACGACCACGTCGTTTTCGACGGGCTGCAATTTCAAGACCCGAACGCCACGTCCGGGTCCACCATCATTGCGGCGGCGCAGAATTTCACGCTTCAGGGCTGTATCGTTGACGGCTACGGCCAGACCGGCGGCGCGGCAATTCTGCAAGGCGGATTAACCGGCGCCTCGACCTGCACGTTCGACGTCGTCAACTGCCTCGTTATTGATCGCGCGCCATCGGCAACCGCCGCCTGCAGCACGTTCAACATCAATTACAGCGGCGCCGTCGCGAACAGCACGTTCGTTGCGATCAACGCCCCCGCCAATTTGTTGGGGCTGATAAACCAGGCCACTGCGGCTGGCGTTGCAACGAACGTCGAAAATTGTATTTTCGTTGGATATGTGGCGGGGAATACGGCCGGCGCCAATGCAGCCGCCACCGTCAACATCAGTTACAGCATCACCACGGCAGCAGCTTTCAGCGCGGCCGGGGACGTAGTCGGATCTGGTTGCATCTATAATGCGACCGCCGCCGCGCTGTTCGTGTCCGCGACCACCGACTTCCGGATACAAGCCTCGTCTTCGGCGGTCAATGCTGGCGCGACCGATACCACAGACGTTCCGTCCGCGACCGATATTGTCGGTACGTCTCGCCCGCAAGGCACGGCATGGGACATCGGTGCGTACGAACTTCCGGCGACAAGGTCGGTTGGCACGGCCGCCGGCACCTCGACCGCAACCGGCGTGGGTGCGGCGTCGGCGCGTTCACGCGGCACGGCGGCCGGCACCTCGACCGCGCTTGGTGTTGCCTTGGGGCCAGCCTTCGCGGCCGGCACGGCGGCGGGGACATCTTCCGTTGTTGCCTACCCGCTCACCGCCAGCGTCACGGCAACGATCGCCATCGCACCGGTCGGACCTGCTCCCGCCGCGCTTCGGTTTGCCGCCACCGCGTTCCCGCCCGCCGCTCCGACCTTCGTTCAGTCGATCATTCCGGCCTATCTGTATCAGCAATATGCTGATGATGACGATGTCGGGGCGTTCGTCACCGCTTACAACAACATGGCGCAAACTTATCTCGATTGGATGCGGAATATCAATCTTCCTGTCTATACAGGCAGGCAGATCAACGGGGCGCTTCTTGATTGGGTCGCATCCGGCCTCTATGGGATTTCCCGGCCAACCCTGTCCTTCACGCAGACGACGGGGCAGGGGGCTTTCGACACCTATCCGCTGGGTTTCCTGCCGTTCGATGGCGCGGGAGCCAACAATACCACCACGCTCTACACAGTCACGGATGACATCTTCAAGCGCATCATTACGTGGTCGTTTTATAAGGGCGACGGCAAGGTGTTCTCGGTGCGGTGGCTCAAGCGTCGGGTTGCCCGGTTCCTGGCTGGCGTCGACGGTACGGACTATAGCGGCCCGACCTACCAGATAAGTGTGGCGTTCGTTGGCTCCAAAACGATCAACATAACGATCAGTGGCGGCGCGATCCCCACCACATACGCGCCGGTTTTCCAGGCGGCATTGCTGTCCGGAATCCTGCCGATGCCGTTTCAATACGCCTACAACATCCTTCTGAAATAGGGGCGTCGATGAGCCTTCTTCTGTTCTCTAACCGGGCCATCACCACGATTGCCGGGGCGATCTCAAGCGGCGCAACCTCGGTCAATCTGGCGGCTGGCACGGGGAGCATGTTTCCCAATCCAGGCACCGGCCAATATTTCGTCCTGACTTTCGTCAGCCAGTCGTCCGCGACGATCTATGAGATCGTCAACGTCACCGCTCGCACCGGCGACACACTGACAATCGTGCGCGGTCAGGAGGGGACTTCGCCGCTGGCCTGGAATGCGGGCGACACGGCTGCGAATTATTGGACCGCCGCCAGCGCCAACGCCATGGTGCAAGTCGCGCAGCTTCAACAGCAGGCAGGAAACTACGCGGCCGATACCGGCGCGGTGAACGCTTATGCGGTCACGCTAGCCCCGGTGCCGGCATCGCTGGCGTCCATTGTTGGATCGCCGATCCGGGTCAAGATCGCCAACACCAACACCGGATCATCGACGCTTTCGGTCAATGGTCTGACGGCCCTGATCTCAGGGCCTGGCGGCACGACGTTGAACAGCGGCACCCTTCTGGCGGGGCAGGTCGTCACGTTCGTCTATGACGGCACGAGCTTCGAGTGCCATGACGTGCTGGCGGTTGGCGGCACGCTTTCCGGCACGTTGCCGAACCCCAGCCTCGCGGCGGGTGCTGCGGCAACCAACCTCGGTTTCACTCCCGTCCAGCAGGGCGGTGGCGCCAGCCAAGGGGGGACGAAGCTCTATCTGGGATATGATGGAACTGCCGTTCGGGTCCAGGCTGGCGGCACCGACCTTGGCGAAATTGCTACGCTGCCCGTCGCGCAAACGTGGACGGCGACGCAGACTTTGAACGCGGGGGCCGTGGTCGCCGGCCTTGATGCGAATGGGGCAGCCGTCCGGGTTATCGGCGGTTCTGGCGTAAATGCTGTCGCTGGCATATTCCGCAACGATGGCGTGAACTTCTATACGATGCTGTCGGCGGTTGGCACACCACTCGGTGCATGGAACTCTCTGCGGCCGATTTCGATCAATGTCACCACCGGAGCGGTGATGATCGACGGGACTGGCGCTGGCGTCACCATCGGCACATCCGGTAGTACCACGACTGTGCTAGGCGCACTAGCTGTGCAAAATGCAGCGGCGTCGAACCAGGCGGTCGCACTTGGCCAGATCAGCGCGCCGATGCACGCAACGGCATATGGCACCGGCACAAACACGACGGTGACTGTGAACGTCAGCTTCACCGTTCCCTCGGCCGGCATCCTGTTCGCGGTTGGGTCGATCAACAAGGCATCCCAGGGCGCCAGCTCAAACAACACATCATTGTCGATCAACGGGACCGCGGTGGACGGCGATAACACCGAACTGTCGATCACAAACATGGGCGCGGTCGCGTGCTCGGCCGGCCCCGCTTCCGCCAGTTACACGGTCGCGGCCGTTACGTCGTTTACGACTCGCGTCATGCTCATTTTCATCCCGAACGTGTAGGCAGTCATGGCCGCAGCTACCGATTACCTTTTGTTCAACCCGTCAGTGGCGGACCCCAAGCCCATTACAGGGTTCGGCTTTACGCCGGATGGGACGTTGCCGACTACGGGGGCGATTGCCTGCACAAACGCACAGGCGACTGCCTGGCAGGGGAGCACCATCGTGGGCGGTGCGATCGTCCCGCCGCCGGTCGTAGCCCCGACGCTGGCCGAAGATGCCCTAAAAACGCTTGCGGACGGTTTGACGATCACAAGCACCGTCACCCCAGCCCTAGACGGCACGTATGCCGCCGATCCTTCCACGGTCGCCTACGTCAATTCCGAAGTAACCTCCATCCTGCTCAACAATACTTTTGCGGACGGGACAGCCACAATCGAGTGGCCGGATGCCCTCGGCACGCTGCATCCGATGACCATCACGCAATTCAAGGCCGTGGCCGCCGCGCTCGGGGTGTTCGTGAGTGGGATCCGCAAATGCGTTATCGGCGCGGCCAGTGCGGCGCTGCCCGAGACCTCCGTGACCCTGACGGTCTGACCATGTGGCAGCACCCTCCCCTCACCCCCGATATCTACTTCCCAAACATCGAACCGGGCGAGTATTCGTCCTACACCTTCGATGCGACCGCTGCGGTGACGTATGGCGGCGTGGTTGACCCAATCGTGGCAATGTCCATCAGCACCGAGCCGTCGGGCGCTGGCGAGGCTTCCGTGGCCTCCCTGTCGCTCTATGGAAACGTCGTCACAGCCTGGATCAACGGTGGCGTGGCGGGGCGCGTGTACACCCATCAGTTGGTGCTGACGACACAGGCTGGCCGGGTGATCCCCGTTCTGATCGGTCAGGTCTGCGATCCGTTCCTCGAAAGCATCCCCATTCCGCCCGCGCCGGTCCCTGGATTCGGCTCGCCCGTGCCGTGGGTGTTTGCCTTTGCTTTCGATTTCTCAACGTCCGCCGATTCCTCCTACACCGCCCTGATCTGAGGATTTCTCCATAATGGTTGACACGACCAGCACACTCGTCGTTCGCGACGGGAGTTCGCCCCCGCTCACCCGGAATCTGGGGGGCACGAATGACGTCAATGGATCGTTCTACCCCGAGCATAACATCCGATCGGACGGAACTCTGGTGGGCGCGGCTTGGCCATTTCCGGTAGTCACGGGTTCATCGGCCCTGACAAATTCCGCGTCCGGCACCATGACAACCGCCGCCGCGATCATCGTTCCATTTTCCGCAACCCGGAAATGGCTGGCTGTCTCGAACCGGACCATCGGCGTTGAGACGCAGGATATCGGCTCATCGAACGTGGTGGTTGGATCAGGAATCCCGCTCCAGCCAGGCCACACCTTCACCTTCACCGGCACTGGCGCGGCTGGTCCGATTTACGGGATCACCACAGTTGTCGGTTCCGCTTTTTCCTACGTAGAGGGCTGATATCATGAGAATTCTGGTTGTTCTAACGGCCCTGTTTTGGGTAGCAGGCGCACACGCGCAAACCGCAAATCGCGTTACGTCGTGCGGGTCCGGTTCTCCGCCGACTGGGAATTCTTCGGTTTACATGGATGCGAATGGGAATCTGTGCGGCGTCACAACGCCCGGACCCCTGACACTTGTTCCCCTCGACATTTCAACCGTCACGACAGGCGGAACCGCCGTCACGGCGTTGGCGGCGGGTCATCACAACAAAGGCGGCTGGATTCACAACCCCTCAACCGCAACGATCAAGCTGTGCATCAATGAGCAGGGCGTCGCATCCGGCACATCGTCCAGCGGCCCCACGACCTGCATCCTGCCGGGTCAGACCTATCAGCTTTCTCCCAACACTGGCGCGGTTTCGGTGATTTCGTCCGATAGCGCCCACGTATTTTCCGGGCAGGGGTTCAACTAATGCGCCGTTTACTCTCTGCTTTTCTGCTGCTGTCGGGCGCGGCTTTGGCTCAACCTCCGGGTTATGGCCCTGGTCCGACCCCAATCACTGGCACCCCCGGCAACATCGCCTCCTTCGGCGCTGGCGGGGTGGCTGGGGATAGTGGGACGGCGCTGGGGGCGGTTTCGACGCCGAACCATCAAGTATTCACGTCGTCTGGCACTTGGACGAAGCCGGCGGTCGCAACATGGGTCCGCGCATGGGCGTTTCCAGGCGGAACCGGCGCTTACAACGGGTTCGCCTGCCCGAACGGGTCGATATGTTCCGGCCCCGGCGGTCCTGGCGGGGGCTCTGTAGGATATTGGGAGGGGCCAGCGGCATTGCTGGGCGCGACGGTACCCGTAACGGTCGGGGCGGCCGGAACGTCCGGCGCGTCGCCGACTATCGGGGGGAGCTCATCTTTTGGCGTCGGCGGCTCGAGAACCGGGCTTGCGTATGGAGTTGCGGGCGGACTTGGAACCCCCGGAAGCGTCGGCGCGGCGGCGCCTGGCGGTGTAGGCGCGGGGTTCAACGGAAATTCATCTACGGCCGGTTACTCCGCAGCGGCAGGGGTTACAGCTTATAGTTTTTACACCGGCGGCGGCGGCGGCACCGGCAACGCTGACGGGACGACAACAGTAGGCGGAAAGGCCGCATTCGGTGGGCCAGCGGGCGGCGCTGGCGGCGGTATTAGCTCCGGCGGCGTGGCAACCTCGGGAAGCAACGGGCCTGTTAATTACTCATATTACTCCGTCCTCGGCGGAACCGCGTGTAATTCGGGCGGTAATGGCGGATCGCCGATAGGCCAGATGGCAGGCACAAGCGGCTCGGGAGGGGGCGCTTGCACGACCGGACCCGCTGGCAACGGCGGCAACGGGGGTTTCCCTTCTGGTGCGGCGGGCGCAGGCGGCGATGGCTACAACGGCACAACCCCCGGCCTCGCTGGTCAAGCAGCAGCAGGCGAAGTCATTGTGGAGTCATGGTAATGCGCGCGCTCATCGTTGCGGCCCTCGCGCTGCTAATCGCACCCCCCGTCTTCGCTGGTCAATACGTCGTCACATGCACCGCGCCGTGCGCCGCGCCGGACGGAACAACGCAACCGGCGGGAACGGTCATCAACCGTATCTTGGCCGATCCGTCGTTCAATCCTGGCCCCGGCTTGTCGATCCAGCCCGACACCGGGCAGGCGGTTTACGCGCCCCCGGCCGCGCCCGTCACGACCATCTCCGCCCTCGCGTTCATCAGCCGTTTCACCCCCGCCGAACAGTCCGCCCTCATGACCGCAAACCCGATGTGGGGACTCCAGATCGCGGCGGCGGGAACGGTGGACGTTACTGATCCGCGCGTGATCGCTGGGATCGACGCAGCAGTAAAAGCGGGGGCGCTGACCCAATCGCGCATGACGCAAATCTTAAACCTCGCGATTGCCTCTCCTTAACACCCCAGGCGCCGGCCGCTGCGAACGAACCGGCGCCCAACTCCCCGACATCGGAGACACCAGATGCCGACACGAAACACAGACCACACCGCCAGCCGAGAGTCGAATCGCCATGACCGATAAGCTGCTCAGCATTATCGATCCGAAGATTGGCCTGGGATCGATCATTGTCATTGGAACGCAGGCCGTGTTCTGGGTTGCTTACATCAGCATCAGCATGGCGCAACTAAAAGACTTGAAAACGACAGTCGAATCTCTGCAAGCGTCAATGACGGCCCTTTCGATCAATGCGCCGGTTCAATCCGAGCGAGTTGTCGAAATGGGGCGGCGGCTGGACGGGTTGGAGCATTCCGCCGGGGATTTAAGCGGGCGGGTTGGCGTCCTAGAACAGCGTAACGTAGGGCTGCGATCGGACATCGACCAGTTTCGATCGCAGTTGCAGAATCTTCAATCAAGTAGCGATGTGCCAATTCGGAAGCCTCGGTGAAATCGATCTGGCTGGCGATCCTGCTGGCCGCGTGTGCGGCCCCGGGTCCGACCGTGCCGGACGAGGCGCGGTCATGCCCGCATACCGCGATCATTCCAGCAGCCCCACCGGCCATTCGTTCGGCCGCGCGGCTAGCTAAATTCGCGGTTGATCTCGAACTGTCCCGCGAGGCCGGCGCACGCGATTTGGCGGAATGCGATCGCCGTCGCGCCATGCTCCTTAGGCTTTTGGAGGAAAAATGAATGACGGTCGAAACCGAGGCCCTGGCGTGGTTGCAAATCGCCACGCCAGACGAATTGCGAGCATTCGCGCTGTTCCGTGAAGCGGGATGCCCGTCCTGCGGGATCAATGCCAGCCCTGGTTGCATCTGTTGGCCCGCCCGAGAAATCGAGTATCTGCAAAAGGTGGTAGCGAAATGATCGACTATTTTTCAACCGCTATGACATTTATCTGGCGCCCGGACTGCGATGGTCAACCATTTCACACGACCCCGAACGACCCGGGCGGCTCAACGGCCTGGGGCGTGACCTTTACCACTTGGGCCGGATGGCAGCGATTGCACGCCGCACCGGTTTCGATGGCGGCGTTCCAGGCGTGCAGGAAAAAGGACTTCCTGCCGCTCTACCGCGCCATGTTTTGGAACAGCATTCGGTGCGGCGAAATGGACCTGATCGGAATTCAGGTGATGGACGCAGCGATGATGAGCGGGCCCGCCAACGCCGCTCGGTTTTTGCAACATGTGCTGGGTATCGATCAGGACGGCATTGTAGGACCAATCACCCTTTCCGTATTGCGTGATGTGGATCCCTTCGCGGTCAACCGGGCGATGTGTACCGAACGCGAGGCTTTCTACAACGCACTTCCGACAGCCCGGTATTTTGCCCGTGGGTGGGATGCACGCGCTGAACGATGCCGCGATTACGTCGCGCTTTTGATCCCAACCGCCAAGGAGACCATATGAATAGTAATTCCCCCGTCGCGACCGGAGCGGCAGCCGTAACAGGCGCCATGCTCGGCGGCGTTATCGTCTGGCTGTGCAGCGTAATGCACATTGCCGCACCGCCTGAAGAAGTCGCCGGAACCATCGGTGCAATGATCCTAGTGGTCGGCCACATGGTCGTAAATTGGGTCAACGTCCGCTGGCCGCCGCCGGTCCAACTGACCGAGGCGCAGATCGTCCCCACGGCTGCACCTCAACCCGCTGCTGTCAAACCGATGGCGGCTGAAGCGCCAAAGCCTCTTTTCCCCCAACAGATAGGATAGGTCCAATGAACCGTCGCACTTTGCTTGTCGCCGCCTCCACGCTGATCCCGGCTGGACTGCTGGCTGCGTGCCAGAATGGGAAAGCCCCCAGCGCGTCCCAGGTCGCCACCGACGTGAACCTGATCGCCACGGCGATGGGGCCGGTCGTTGCCGCGCTCGCCACCACGCCGAACGTCAGCCCCGCACTGGTAACGAAAGCCCAAGGCTACCTTGCGATCATCCAAGCCGATGCCGCAAAAATCGCCGCGGCAACCCTCAACCCGCCGGCCGGGACCGTCCAGGAGATTGTCCAGGTCGTCCAGGCGCTGGCGGGCATCGTCGGAAGCATACCCGCGTTGGCACCCTACGCTGTGGTAATCCAGGCCGCCGTCGCTCTGGCGCCAGTGATGTTAGCGGCCGTTGGCGTTCAGGTCACGGGTGCGGCGCCGTCCATGACCCCAACGCAGGCCCGCGCGATTCTTGCGATTTCTGCGCAATGAAATTTGGCCGCCTTGCTCACGACCCGACCGCGCTGGCATCCGTGCCGGCGCATCGGTTTGGGGCCGTTCCACCCCCGCCCGCGCTAGATCGCCGGTCGGTGGTATTTGAGCCGGGATTATTCCAGAACGACACATTACCAGACTGCACCGCCGTCGCGCTGGCAAACGTTGCCCGTGCGACGGCGGCTTTGGCCGGCTACCAGCTTGTAGTCGAACCCGCCCTTGTGCCGGCCTTCTATGCGGCTTGCGTGGGGGTTCCGGATACCGAGGCGGCAATGGCCGTGACAGACGGCGCGGTGGCCCTGGACGTGCTGGCACGCCAAGCGCGGGACGGCTTCGACATCGGCCCGCAGAAGCTGTATGGCCAGTCTGCCGCGATTGACGTGGCATCGCGGTCGGACTTGGCGTCGGGAATCGCCCGGTTTGTCGGGTACTGGGGCATCACGCTCCGGGAACGCGACATGCAAACCGTGGGTGGCCGCTGGGACGTTGTGCCGGGCCGCGACGATGGACCGG